>JAALLP010000005.1_pt1 | contig 83825 bp, 73 predicted proteins | sample 7245951 | NCBI WGS metagenome assembly JAALLP01 (sample SAMN13049199, study PRJNA578106) | oil field metagenome | isolation source: filtered produced water from oil reservoir B6 | place: USA:offshore Texas | collected 2016
TATTTTTTAATGTATTGGGGAATATATTAATAATTCGACATCTAATGGGGGAAATCCTTTTTGAAAACACAATTAAAATAAAGTTTTTTTAACAGTTGCAGAGTTTTGCAACTGGCTATAAAATAATAAATATAAGGGGGAATAATAATGAGCAACAGATATGAGTTAAACAAAAATCTTGCCCAGATGCTAAAGGGTGGAGTAATTATGGACGTAACCAATGAAGAAGAGGCTATAATAGCTGAAAAGGCCGGTGCCTGTGCAGTTATGGCTTTAGAAAGAGTGCCTGCGGATATTAGACGCGATGGTGGCGTAGCTAGAATGTCAGATCCCAAAATGATTAAAAGTATTCAAAGAGCAGTTTCTATACCTGTTATGGCTAAGGTTAGAATAGGACATTTTGTAGAGGCTCAAATACTTGAGGCTATAGAAATTGATTACATAGATGAAAGTGAGGTATTGACACCGGCAGATAATCTGTACCATATAGATAAAACAAAATTCAAAGTGCCATTTGTTTGCGGTGCCAGAGATCTGGGAGAAGCATTAAGAAGAATAGGTGAAGGAGCTTCCATGATTAGAACAAAGGGAGAAGCAGGAACAGGAGATGTTGTAGAAGCTGTTAAACACATGAGAACAATGAATGCAGATATTAGAAAGATTGCGAGTATGGATGAAGAAGAGCTTATGACGGCAGCAAAGGAAATGGGTGCGCCCTTTGACCTTATAAAATATGTACATGAAAATAAGAGACTTCCAGTAGTTAACTTTGCTGCAGGGGGTATTGCAACACCTGCCGACGCAGCACTAATGATGCAGCTAGGATGTGATGGAGTATTTGTAGGTTCTGGAATATTCAAATCGGGAAATCCACAAAAAAGAGCTGAAGCAATAGTAAAGGCTGTGACATATTACAATGATCCTATTATGTTAGCTGAGCTCTCCGAGGATTTGGGAGAAGCCATGAGCGGCATATCGGTACAAAGTCTAAATGAAAATAGTAAATTAGCAGATAGAGGTTGGTAAAATGAAGATCGGTGTACTAGCTATGCAAGGAGCATTTATAGAGCATATAAATGCTTTGAAGACACTTGATATTAATGGAATTCCCATAAGATATAAAGATGAAATTGAAGAAATTGATGGTTTAATTATTCCTGGAGGAGAGAGTACTTCAATAGGAAAACTGATAAAAATTTATGGTCTTGGTGAAGTAATAAAGGAAAGAATAGTAAAAGGGCTTCCAGTTTGGGGTACATGTGCAGGAATGATTATTTTAGCAAAGCATATTGTAAACTCAGATATAACCCACATACCTCTTATGGATATAGAGGTAGTTAGAAATGGTTACGGAAGACAGCTTGGTAGTTTCTCTAAAGATGTTGAAATAAAGGGGATAGAGGGCGGAGCATTTCCGATGGTATTTATAAGAGCTCCATATATAGAAAGAGTAGGGGAAAAAGTACAAGTGCTTGCGGAAATAGATGAAAAAATAGTAGCTGCAAGAGAAAACAATATTCTTGCAACATCCTTTCATCCGGAACTTACTGATGACCTAAGGATGCATAGGTATTTTATAAATATGATTAATGAAAGAACGAATAGATAACCTATTTTACACCTCGCAAAACTAAGCGAGGTTTTTTCTTATTGTCTAGGAGTTCAAACATTTTTTGAAAAAAATTGTAGGTATAAAACAAAGTAAATTCAAGGGATGCAAGAAACTACAAACTTTTACCAGTTAAATATTAAAAAGGCTAACAGCTAACTGCTGATCGCTCATGGCAAAAAGGTGACAGGCCGCAAGAAAGACCCTAAAGAACGACTAGGATTTGCCAAGAGCCAAGAGCTAAGAACTAAGAGCTAATCAGGGCTACCAACTACGAACTACTAACTATAAGTTTAGAATTTTGTGGAGGGCTCATGAATCAGATTATACGGGGAATCATTTTAGGTTTTATCATAGTGTTGCCGGGTATGAGCGGCGGAACGGTTTTTGTCATATTTGGAATATACGAGCAAATGGTTAAAGACCTAGTAAGGTTTAACTTTAGACCTTACTATCCATTGGTTTTAGGCATGTTGATAGGAATATTTGCCGGTGGGAAGGCCTTTGCAAGCTTCTTTGAAGCTTATAGAGATATAACTGCAGCCTTTCTTTTGGGGTGTTTGTTAGCTTCGATTAAGACGGTCTTAAAGGAGTGCCCAAAACTAAACTTAAGAGGATTTTTATTTTCATTAGTAGGTTTGGCTGTAGGTTTTTTCTTAGTAGGAGAACCAATAGGGATTATGCTAACCGATCAAGAGGTAAGCTGGATTTTACTCATTATTGGAGGCGCATTTGCCAGTGCAGCCATGGTTCTTCCAGGAGTTCCGGGAAGCTCGGTCTTGATTGTTATGGGAATATATGACAGCATGTTGTTTTATCTAAAGGAATTGATGATGTCAAAGCTGATTATCTTTGCGATAGGTAGTCTTTTGGGGATTCTGTTTTTATTAAAGCTTTTAGAAAGAATATATAAGCGTTACCATGACTTGATTTCATACTTTTTTGCAGGTCTAATCCTAGGGGCTTCTCGAGTGCTTTTTCCCTATCAATTCAACATTTTAGTAATATTGATATTTTTAGCAGGATTTTCATTAGTTTGGTTTTTTAGTGGAAGAAAAGAAAAAAGGATTTAGAGATAAAATATTGAAATTATAAAAGGTAAAGGTTGAACAATAGGAGGCAGAATCATGAAGCTTTTTAGGATGGAAAGAGAATTAAAAGAGACAATTTCAGAGATTTTAATAGTGTTTAGAAAAATGGGTTTTCCATTTGTGATTTTAGGAGGAGCATTTTTAATTTATAGTTGGATGGATGGAAAACCTGCTGTGCCCTTCAAGGAGTTTATGATGCTCTTTTTCTTTTTAATACTAATAATGGTAATGTTTGAAAATCTATGGCTACAAAAGGAAATAAATAAACTTAAGAAAAAATTAGAAAAAGTAGAAAGGAACTATAAAGATAAATGCTAGGAAACCTGTTTAGCAAAGTTGGGTTTCCTTTTTTATTGTCTAGGAGTTCAAACTTTTTTTGAAAAAAATTGTAGGTATAAAACAAAGTAAATTCAAGGGATGCAAGAAATTACAAACTTTTACCAGTTGAATATTAAAAAGGCTAACAGCTAACTGCTGACCGCTCATGGCAAAAAGGTGACAGGCCGCAAGAAAGACCCTAAAGAACGACTAGGATTTGCCAAGAGCCAAGAGCTAAGAACTAAGAGAAGTTTATTACATAAACAAAAGTTTGGTGATTGTCATGACGAATAGAGAAAAAGAGATTCTTGATATGATTAGTAAAAACCCTTTTATATCACAGCAGGAAATAGCTAAAAGTTTGGGGATAACCCGTTCTTCAGTGGCAGTTCATATAACAAACTTAATGAAGAAGGGATATATAAAGGGAAAAGGATATATATTAAAGGATAGGCCTTATGTGACAGTAATAGGAGGAGCAAATATCGATATACAGGGGTTCCCTTATGGTAAATTGAATTTAAATGATTCCAATCCGGGGAAGGTAAAGATATCCTTAGGTGGCGTAGGAAGAAATATTGCAGAAAACTTGGTGAAAATGGATATTGATACAAAGCTCGTTACCGTAATTGGAGATGATCCCTATGGCAAGAAAATACTTGAAGAGTGTAAGATGGCCAAAATCGATATGGACGATTCTCTGGTAATAAAGAATAGATTCTCATCGGTATATCTTTCAATCTTAGATGAAGAAGGGGATATGAAGTCTGCCGTATCGGATATGGACATAATCAATGAAATAGACATAGATTTTATCAAAAAAAAAGGCCATGATTATAAGAAACTCTAAAACAGTAGTGGTAGATACCAATATAAGAAAGAAAGTCTTAGAATATCTCCTGACAAATTTTCCAGAGATCGACTTTTTTCTAGATACGGTATCTTCAGTTAAAGCTCTAAAAGCAAAAGATATAGTTTTTAAATGTCATACCATAAAACCAAATAAAATTGAGGCCGAAGCCCTAACAGGTATAAAGATAGATAGTGAAAAGGCTATTGAGAAAACAATAAAATACTTTACAGATAGAGGTATTAGAAGAGTATTTATAAGTCTTGGTAAAAACGGAGTATACTATGGCAATAAAGAGAAAATAGGATACATTTCATCGCCTAAAATTAAGGTTATAAATGCTACGGGGGCTGGCGATGCCTTTATGGCAGGATTGATATATAGTCATCTAAATAACTATTCTATAGATGAAAGTTGTAGATTTGCAATGGCGGCATCAATACTTGCCCTATCCCATGAAAATACTATAAATCCTAATATGTCAATAGAAAAAGTAGAAGAAAAAATGAAGGAGATGATCAAGTGTTAAAAAAATATATTGATATAAGCTCCGAAGTAGCATCGGCTTTAAAAGAAAATAAGCCGGTAGTAGCACTGGAGTCTACAATAATATCCCATGGAATGCCATACCCGGTAAATGTAGAAACAGCCTTAAAGGTTGAAGAAATAGTTAGAGGAAATGGGGCTATACCTGCAACTATAGGCATAATGGAGGGCAAGTTAAAGGTCGGATTAACAGTAGAGGAAATTGAACATTTTGCTAAGAACGATGATATTGTTAAGGTAAGCAGAAGAGATATCCCCTTTATCATTGCTAAAAAACTTAATGGTGCAACTACAGTAGCAGCGACTATGATAATAGCAAGTTTAGCGGGAATAAAGGTTTTTGTAACGGGTGGTATCGGTGGAGTACATAGAGGAGCTCAGCAAAGCTTTGATATATCAGCAGACCTTATGGAATTGGCAAAAACTGATGTTGCAGTAGTCTGTGCGGGAGCAAAATCCATATTGGATATAGGACTAACGTTGGAGTATCTTGAAACTCAAGGTGTTCCGATTGTGGGGTACAAGACCGAAGAATTTCCATCCTTCTATACAAGAAAAAGCGGTTTTAAGGTAGATTATAGAGTAGATACGATAGAGGAACTGGCAAATACTATAAAAATCAAGTGGGATCTAGGACTGAAAGGCGGATTAGTAATAGGGAACCCTATACCGGAAGAATATGAGATGGATTATGATGTTATAAATCGATCCATAGAAGATGCTTTATATGAAGCAAAAAAAGCAGGAATAAAAGGAAAGGAAACTACCCCTTTTTTACTTTCCAAGGTCAAGAAATTGACAGAAGGCAAAAGTTTAGAATCAAATATAAGGCTTGTTTATAATAATGCAGAAGTTGGTGCGAAACTGGCAGTTCAGTTGTCGAAATTATAAAATTAACTTGTCCTGCTACTTCCTTATAAATATCCTTCAATAATCCTCTTAAAACTCCGTAGAAGACCTGTTTTAATTCAAAACATTTTATAAGAGGTAAAAACAGCTCTTCAAAGTTTTTTCAGAGGAAACATTGAAGGATATTTAAAGCTATATTGCTAGATTAGCTAGCACAAGAGGTTAAATTGAATTTCAAAGTTGTTCATCTACACATAAAAATGTCGTCGATTTCCCAGGAAATACTCTGACCTTCCTCTAGAAACGACGACATTTTTATTAATCCTTCACCTATAATTATAGATGGGCAACTCTAAGATTCAATTTATAATACTTTAGGGATTTTGAGGTTTCCTTTTGAGTGATTTTGAAGCATTTGTTGCCACTCGATTTTTATCTTTTGCTTAAATAAAAGGTAAATCTTCACATGAACCAGAAGGATTCTCAAAATCCTAATAGATTAAACCTTGAACTTTGTTATTTATAGCGACGTGATGAAAAGGTCTTGACATCGGGAATATCGTTATTGGACTCTTTAATTCTTGTAAATTTAAATATGCCATATAAAATGATTGAACTACCGGTTATCTGCCAAAGCGTAGGGACTTCGTTAAATAGTATAAGGGCCCAAAGAGTTGCAAAGGCAGGTTCACCCAATACAGCTGTAGATATAAATGTAGGTTTTACGTATTTAAGTGCCCAGCTAAATATGCTGTGACCTAATATAGTACAAAAGAAGGCCAAAGCTAAAAACCTTAACCATTCTTCAGGAGGATATGGATACAGAGGAGTTTTTGTGGAGATTGTTAAGATAAATAATGTGACGGTGGAGCTTAGGTAAACAATAAATGTATATGAAGTAACAGAGAGTTTTTGCCTGGCTACCCTGCCTATCAATATATATCCTGCTACAAAAAAAGCACCTAATATAGCTAAAATGTCACCAAAAAGCACATTGACTCCAAGGGAAGAATCACCTGTAGAAATTATGATACTTCCAGTTAAGGATATACCAATACATAGCAGAGCTTTTTTAGAAGATTTGTCCTTTAAAAATAAGTAGCTGCCCAAAACTATGAAAATCGGATGAGTATTTACCAAAACCGTTGAACTGGTAACAGAAGTATACCTTAGTGATGATATCCAAGTTGCAAAATGAAGAGCTAAAGATACACCGCTTATAATACATATTCTTAAGGTTTTGTTATCGATTTTCCTAATCTCATCTATTTTATTCTTTATTACTGTTGGTAAGAGTAAAAGCAAGGTAAAGCCAAGTCTATATGTAGCAATGACTAATGAAGGAGCATGGGAGAATTTTGTAATTATAGACGAAAATGATACAAATACTACTCCAACTAATACTATTAACTTTACATTTATTTTTTTCAAGATGATCACCTCAATCATATAATAGGGAACAATATATAATTCTTTATAGATACTTGTAAAACCTTCTTATAAATTATAATTCTATAAAATATAATATATTGGAGGATTTGGTTTTAAAGAATAGAAAAGTATTATTGGGGTAGAAATATAATAACTAACTCGCCTTGCTAGTTCCTCATAAATATCCTTCAAAATCCTCTTCAGGCTCCGTAGAAGAGCTGTTTTAATAGTAAAGGAACTCAAACATTTTTAAAAAAAATGCAGGTATAAAACAAAGTAAATTCAAGTGATGCAAGAAATTACAAACTTTTGCCAGTTAAATATTAAAAAGGCTAACAGCTAACTGCTGACCGCTCATGGCAAAAGGTGACAGGTGACGGGCGACAAAAAAGATCTTAAAGAATGACTTTCATATGCTACCAACTACGAACTACTAATTACGAACCAACAAATGCGTCGAAGACGCCTTTGTTCTAGAAAAGATTTAGAGGTAAAAACAACTCTTCAAAGTCGCTTTAGAGGAAACATTGAAGGATATTTAAAGGTATGTTATTAGATTAACTGGCACAAGAAGTTAATTAGTATTTGTATTTAAAACATTTAAAATAACAGTTAGGAGTGAGAGTGTGGAGAGAGGATACATACACGTCTATACGGGAAATGGAAAAGGAAAGACCACTGCAGCCTTGGGACTTGCCCTAAGGGCGCTTTGTGCAGGTAAGAAGGTTTATATAGGGCAGTTTGTGAAGGGAATTAGATATAGCGAAGTCAAGGCAGAGGAATATCTACCTGATTTAAAAATAGAACAGTTGGGAAGAAGTTGCTTTATTGAAAGGGAGCCGGAACAGGAAGATATAGATGCTGCGAAGATGGGACTGGAGAAGTGTAAACAGATATTAGAAAAAGGAGAACATGATGTAGTTATACTTGATGAAATAAATATAGCCCTTTATTTTAAACTGTTTACAGTGAAAGATGTTTTAGAGACTTTAAAGGCTAGGGATCCTAAAGTGGAGGTTGTTCTCACGGGCCGGTATGCTCCCGAGGAAATAATAGAGGTAGCAGATTTGGTTACCGAAATGAAAGAAATAAAGCACTATTATTATAAGGGAGTAATGGCCAGAGAAGGAATAGAATGTTAAAAAGATGAGGAGTGAGATATTTGAAAAATATAGAAAAAAAAGTTATACAAACTATTCGTTTTTTATCTACAGATGCTGTTGAAAGGGCAAACTCGGGACATCCCGGATTGCCTATGGGTGCAGCAACTATGGCTTATACTTTGTGGAGCAGGTTTTTAAAGGGAAGTGCTGCTGAACCAATGTGGCCTGATAGGGATCGATTTGTACTTTCAGCAGGTCATGGATCGATGCTGCTTTATTCGTTATTGCATCTATTTGGGTATGACGTATCAATAGAAGACATTAAGAACTTTAGACAGTGGGGTAGCAAGACCCCGGGACATCCTGAGTATGGGCACACACCTGGAGTTGAAACTACTACAGGACCCTTAGGGCAGGGATTTGCAAATGCGGTGGGAATGGCTATAGCTGAGAGACGGCTTGCAGCAGAATTTAACACGAATGATTACAATATAGTAGACCATTATACATACGTTATTGCCTGAACATTCCAACCCTTTACATACCGGAAGAAACGAATTACAATATAGTAGACCATTATACATACGTTATTGCAGGTGATGGAGATCTTATGGAAGGTGTATCTGCTGAAGCAGCTTCTCTAGCAGGACACTTAAGACTTGGAAAGCTTATTGTACTTTATGATGATAACGATATAACCATAGATGGAAGAACCGACATAACCTTTACTGAAAATGTAGGTAAAAGGTTTGAAAGCTATGGGTGGCAAGTACTAAAGGTAGAGGATGGAAATAGTGTAGAAGAAATAGAAGAGGCTATAAAAAATGCAAAGCAGGATATTTCAAGACCCAGTCTTATTATAGTACCTACAGTAATCGGATATGGTAGTCCAAATAAAGCAGGGACTTCAGGAGTTCATGGATCGCCCTTGGGAGAACAAGAGTTAAAACTTACAAAGGAAGCAGCCGGATGGGATCAATATCCCGACTTTTATGTCTCCGATGAAGTAAAGGCATACATGAAGGGGATAATTTACAATAGAGAGAAAAGTAGATTGAAATGGAAAGAGATGTATAATGAATATTCGAGAAAATATCCTGAAAAGTCAATAAAATGGGAAATATGGAATCATTTAGAATTTCCTGAAGAACTGTCTTCAGATAATGAGTTGTGGAATTTCAGTGAAAAAGCTGTGGCTACGAGAAGTGCGGGAGGAAAGGTATTAAATGTCATAGCTAAGTATTTACCAAATCTTATGGGAGGGTCTGCAGATCTAAATGCATCTACTAAGACATATCTTAAGGACAAGGGAGATTTCGATAGATGTAATCCGCGAGGTAACAATATTTACTTTGGAGTTAGAGAACATGCTATGGGAGCAATTTTAAACGGTATGGCACTTCATGGAGGCCTTAGAGTATTTGGGTCCACATTTTTAGTTTTTTCTGACTACATGAGACCCGCCATCAGATTATCGGCACTTATGAAACTTCCGGTTATATATATATTTACCCATGACAGTATAGCTCTAGGAGAAGATGGACCTACACATCAACCTATTGAACATATAATGTCCCTTAGATCTATACCAAATACAACCGTATTCAGACCTGCCGATGCAAAGGAAACTGCTATAGCATGGCTTGAAGCCTTAAAAAGGACTGATGGACCTTCTGTACTTATATTGACCAGACAAAAACTTCCTGTACTAGAAGGTGTTCATAAAGGAGCCCATATGGGAGCATATATACTGAGAAAGGAAAATAAAGAGGTTCCTGATGTGATTCTAATAGGAACTGGTTCTGAAATATCGTTACTTGATAATGCCCATAGAGAATTAAAGAAAGAAGGAATAGAAGCAAGAGTAGTAAGTATGCTGAGCTGGGAAATTTTTGATAAGCAGTCACAATCCTATAGTGAGCATGTTCTTCCACCACAAGTTAAGAAGAGATTAGTAGTTGAGGCTGGTATTCCCCTTGGATGGGAAAGATATATAGGGAAAGAAGGTAAAATTATCGGTATAAATCGTTTTGGAGCATCTGCGCCAGGGCCGGTACTCATGGAGAAGTTCGGATTTACAGTAAACAATATCATAAAACATGTAAAGGAAATGCTGTAGGAGGTAAAAAGTCTCCTATTTTTTTTTGCTTTACTCTGTTATAATATAAAGAAACCATTACAAAATGTTAATAAATGAGGTGAGGATATGGAGAAATGCTTTTATAAAAGTACAAGGAGTAAAAAAGCTAAAATAAATGCTTCGGAAGCTATCATCAAAGGACTGGCAGATGATGGAGGATTGTACGTTCCCATGGAATTTCCTGTTTTGGACAGGCCTATAGAAAAACTAATGAATATGAACTACAAAGAGTTAGCCTTTTATATAATGAAGATGTACCTGACGGATTTTGAGGAGGATGAGCTAAATGAATGCATAGATAAAGCCTATGATGAAAAATTTGATACCCCCCTTATAGCTCCTGTAGTAGAAAAGGTAGGTGCAAATTTTTTAGAGCTATACCATGGCCCAACCCTTGCGTTTAAGGATATGGCTCTTTCAATACTACCCCATCTTTTAAAAACTGCATCCAGAAAGATTGGACTTGATAAGGAAATAGTAATACTTACTGCAACTTCAGGTGATACGGGAAAGGCAGCCCTTGAAGGTTTTGCCAACGTTGAAGGTATAAAGATAATAGTATTTTTCCCTGAAGATGGTGTAAGTGAAATACAAAAAAGACAGATGATAACTCAAGAAGGTTCCAATACTTTTGTTATAGGCATAAAGGGAAATTTCGACGATGCTCAGACAGGGGTTAAGAAAATTTTTGGAGATACAGAATTTAACTATGAAATAAATCAAAGGGGATATATATTCTCTTCAGCAAATTCTATTAATGTAGGCAGATTAATTCCGCAAATAGTTTATTATTTTTACGCTTATTTAAATTTACTTAAAGAAGGGAAAATACAGAAAAATGAAAAGATAAATATAGTTGTTCCAACAGGAAACTTTGGAAATATTTTAGCAGCCTATTACGGCAAAAAGATGGGGCTTCCTGTAAATAAACTGATATGTGCTTCCAACGAAAACAATGTATTGTATGATTTTATTAACACTGGAGTATATGATAGAAAAAGGGAGTTTAAAAAGACGATTTCTCCATCTATGGACATATTGGTATCCAGCAATTTAGAGAGATTCCTCTATGAGCTAAGTGGTCAGGATGAGGAATTAATTAAGGATATGATGAAAAAGCTGAGTGAAGATGGAAGGTATGAAATAACAGATAAAATGAAAAAAGGTCTTTCAGATTTCTATGGAGGGTATACCAATGATGCTAAGACATACGAAACCATAAAAGAAGTTTATGAAGATTCAGGATATCTAATAGATCCCCATACAGCTGTAGCCTACGCGGTCTACAAAAAATATAAAGAAGATACAGGGGATAATACAAAAACTGTTATAGCTTCAACAGCAAGTCCCTTCAAATTTACAAGAAGCGTCATGAAGGCCATAAGTGATGACTTTGGCAGTATGGGAGATTTTGAGCTTGTAAAAGAAATATCCAAACTGACTGAGTTAGAAGTTCCCAAAGGGATAAAGGATTTATGTAAAAAAGATATACTTCACAAAAAAACATGTGAAAGTAATGAAATAAAATCAGTTATATCTGAAATCTTATGTGAATAGGTGATGAGCATATGATTAAAGTAAAAGTACCTGCTACCAGTGCCAACATAGGACCCGGATTTGATTGCCTTGGAATGGCCCTAAGTTTATATAATAAATTTTATTTTAAAGAAATAGAAGAGGGATTGATTATCGAGGGAGGAGATCCTGAATTTGCCAATGAAAGCAATTTAGTTTATTTATCTATGAAAAAAACTTTTGAAAAGATAGGATATAAATGTAAAGGAATAAAGATTAAAATAGAAGACAATATCCCCGCTTCCAGAGGTTTGGGAAGCAGTGCCGCCTGTATAGTTGGAGGAATTATGGGGGCCAACGAAATGGCAGGAAGAGTACTTGGCAGAGATGAAATGTTAAATTTAGCTACTGAAATAGAAGGCCATCCTGACAATGTAACTCCTGCCTTGATTGGCGGTATTACTGTGTCCATATCTGAAGACAGTAGAGTATATTATAGCAAAATAAATATAGCAGAAGGACTGAAATTTTACGGATTTGTTCCTGAGTTTAAACTTTCAACCAGTGAGGCCAGGGCAGTTTTGCCAGAAAGGATATCCTATGAAGATGGAGTTTTCAATGTAGGGAGGGTTTCTTTGTTGATTTCAGCATTAGTAAATGGAGAGTTTGAGCTTATAAAGACTGCCTGCAATGATAGGCTTCATCAGATATATAGAGGAAGGCTTATAGCAGAATTTGAAGAAATTAAGGATGCGTGTAACAAGCTTGGAAGCAAAGGAGTCTTTATAAGTGGGGCTGGTCCTACTATTATGTCAATGGTAGAGAAAACAAACTGTAGTTTTTACGAGAAAATCCAAAGAATTTTAAGCAAACTAAGCAACAAGTGGGAAGTAAAAGAATTTGAGTTGGATTTAAAAGGAGCAACTACAGGTGAAGATATATGAAGAATATTTCTAAGATAATAGTTACTATGTCGATTATATTTCTGCTCTCCTTTGTCATCATAGAGGCATTCATTATTAAAGAAGCAAATACAAAAAGTAAAGAATCATCCTATCCCGATGATATTGACTATATGGTGGTTTTAGGCGCCAGATTGTACGGCAGAGTTCCTTCACCGGCTCTTTATGAGAGGTTGGAAAAAGCATATGAATATGTCAAAGATAAAAAAGACCTAAAAATAATTGTAACGGGTGGACAAGGAGAAAATGAGGATATCCCTGAAGCAAAAGCGATGAAGATATTCCTTGTTGAAAAGGGTATAGATAAAGAAAGAATTATCTTAGAGGACAAATCCACCAGTACCTACGAAAATCTGAAGTTTGCAAGAGATATTCTAAAGAAGATAGAGAAAAATGCGCCCTATGGGCGCATTTGTTCTAGTAAAGGAACTCAAACATTAAAAAAAAAATTGCAGGTATAAAACAAAGTAAATTCAAGGCATGTAAGAAATTACAAACTTTTACCAGTTAAATATTAAAAAGGCTAACAGCTAACTGCTGATCGCTCATGGCAAAAATGTGACAGGCCGCAAGAAAGACCCTAAAGAACGACTAGGATTTGCCAAGAGCTAAGAACTAAGAGCTAATCAGGGCTACCAACTACGAACTAACAAAACGTCGCCAGAGGCATTTGTTCTTAAGCAGCGTACCCAGTAAATCCATTGTAATGCTAGCAAAGATGCAGACCGTAACATAGAGTAAATCTTAATTTTAGTCTTTGCTGTAAGCTGTAGGCTATGAGCTGTTAGCTTAGACAATATGAAGCATTGAAAAAACTTAAATTATTTAAATAAATATAATTTCAAATTAGTGCAGTTATATAATTAAAATCAAAAAATAAAAAAATGCGAATTATGGAGAATATAAGAGCATTCTGTAAGAAAATATAAGTAAATTGGAAATATAGGTCGAATTACTTATTGTTATATCTTAATTATTTTGATAAAATTTAATAGACAAATAGTAACTACATATTTTTTTTGGCCCTTTTTAAATCTTGAGGGTATTTTTTGTTCCCAACTCATCTATATATAGTATATATAGATGAATGATATACAATATGTTGAGAGAAAGGGAGAGACTAATGGTTGAAAAAATCAAGAAAAGGGATGGAAGAATAATTAATTTTATCCCGGAAAAAATAACTGCTGCAATCTTTAAGGCTGCAAAATCCGTTGCAGACCAAGAAGGTGCACAGGCTTCCTACGAGATTGCTGAAAGGCTGACTGAAGAAGCTGTGGCACTCATTAATAAAAGATTTTCAAATGAAATCCCGACGGTTGAACAGATACAGGACGCGGTTGTAAAGGTACTTATAGAAAATGGACATGCAAAGACAAGCGAGGCATATATATTATATAGAGCAGAAAGAACTAGGATAAGAGAGACTAGAACACGTCTCATGAAAACTATAGAAACCATTACCTTAAAGGATGCTACGGAAAGTGATACTAAAAGAGAAAATGCAAATATAGACGGAAATACGGCCATGGGAACAATGCTTCAGTATGGAAGTACGGTTTCCAAGGAATTTTGCAAGACCAACATGCTAAAACCTGAACATGCATTTTCACATGACAATGGAGATATACATATACATGACTTGGACTTTTTTAATATGGGTACATTGACTTGTACTCAAATAGATATACTAAAGCTTTTTGAAGGGGGTTTTTCAACGGGACACGGATTTCTAAGAGAGCCCCAAGATATAATGAGTTATGCAGCTCTAGCCGCTATAGCAATACAGTCAAATCAAAATGATCAGCACGGCGGACAAAGTATTCCAATGTTTGATTACGGATTGGCACCAGGTGTTAAAAAAACCTATAAAAAGTTATATAAAGAAAATCTGTCAAAAGCATTAATATTAAACTTTGATTTAGAAGATGGAGAAGCAGAAAAAATAGCAACAGAGATAGTAAGCATATGTAATAAAAAATCTGGAAATAAGTTAGAACTTAAAGAGAATGAGAAATATAAAAACCTGGAGATTTCTGCATTAAAGGAGAAATTTAATATAGATGATGAAAAAGCATTAAAGATACATAACTTTGTAAGAAAGCATGCCTACAAAGAGACCGATAGAAGGACATATCAGGCCATGGAGGCTTTTATACATAATCTTAATACCATGCATTCAAGGGCAGGAGCTCAGGTACCCTTTAGCAGTGTAAATTTTGGAACCGATATTTCTGAAGAAGGTAGACTAGTGACAAAAAATCTTCTTTTGGCAACAGAAGCAGGCCTTGGAAATGGAGAAACCCCTATATTTCCAATACTAATCTTTAAAGTAAAGGCAGGAGTTAACTATAATGAGGATGATCCTAACTATGATTTATTTAAGTTATCCTGTAGAGTTTCAGCCAAAAGACTTTTCCCTAACTTCGGATTCTTAGATGCACCTTTTAATGCTCAGTATTATGTACCAGGACGTCCCGAAACAGAAGCAGTATACATGGGCTGTAGAACTAGGGTCATAGGAAATGTATACGATAAATCAAGGGAGATAGTTACGGGAAGGGGAAATCTTTCCTTTACATCAATAAATCTTCCGAGATTAGGGATTAAGTATGGACAGGTAACTAAAGGATCTGCAGATATTGAAGGTTTTTTTGAAGAACTTAACGAAAAGATGGACCTAGTAATTGATCAGCTGATGGAAAGACTCCAAATGCAGCAAAGTAAAAAGGTTAAAAATTTTCCATTCCTTATGGGACAGGGAGTATGGATTGATTCAGACAAATTGAACTGGGAAGATGGTCTCAGTGAAATAATTAAGCATGGTACTTTAACAATAGGGTTTATAGGGCTTGCTGAGTGTCTAAAGGCCTTAATAGGGAAACACCATGGAGAAAGCCATGAAGCCCAGGAATTAGGACTGAAGATTGTTAGATTTATGAGAGACAAACTAGATGAAACCTCAGAAAAATATAGACTCAATTTTTCACTAATAGCGACACCGGCGGAGGGACTATCAGGAAGATTTACAAAAATTGATAAAAAGCTATTTGGAGAAATAAAAGACATAAACGATAAAGATTACTATACAAATTCATTCCATGTTCCAGTTTATCATAAAATCAGTGCCTTTGAAAAAATACAGCTGGAAGCACCTTATCATGCACTTACTAATGCAGGGCATATTACATATATAGAACTGGACGGTAAACCTTCAGATAATCTAGAAGCCTTTGAAACGATAGTAAGAGCTATGTATGAAGCAGGGATAGGATATGGAAGCATAAATCATCCCGTAGATAGAGACCCGGTTTGCGGATACAATGGAGTTATCGACGAGGTTTGTCCAAAATGTGGCAGAACGGAAGCCGATGGAATCAAATTTGAGAGAATAAGAAGAATCACAGGATACTTAGTAGGAACCATCGATAGATTTAATGATGCAAAACTTGCAGAGGTAAAGGATAGAGTAAAACACAGTATTAAGGGATAAGAGGAAGTGATTATATGTTGATAAGACTTTCCCATCAAATTACTAGAGACAGCATAGTAGATGGGCCGGGACTTAGAGGGGTTATATGGACCCAGGGCTGTAGACACAAATGTAAAGGCTGCCATAATCCGTCAACTCATGATTTTAATGGTGGATTCTTGATGGATACTGAGGATATAATAGAAGAACTAAAGAGTTTAAGGCTCCATAGAGGAATAACATTTAGTGGAGGAGAGCCCTTTGAACAGCCCATTGCTTGTCTTGAGATTGCTAAGTCCGCTAAGCTGATGGGTTTGGATATATGGTGCTATACAGGTTATACCTTTGAAGAACTAATAAATAAAAAGGGTGAGAAGTATAAAAAAGCTTGGGCAGAATTTTTAAAATATATAGATGTACTTGTAGACGGACCATTTGTACTCGAAAAGAAAAACTTGCTTTTAAAGTTTAGAGGTTCGGAAAACCAAAGAATTCTAGACGTAAAAAAATCCTTAAAATACAGGATGGCTATACTTAAGGAAGAATACTATGAAGATCAAGAGGTGCCAATGGCAAGATAATTATGATAAAAAGTCCTTTGTTAGAAAATTAATTTTCTAACAAAGGACTTTTTTCTAAAGGAATAAATCTTTACTTTTATATCCACGATAGGCCATGACTGCAACTGATATTAAAAGTATTAAAGCTAATAAGGGAGGAACGGTAACTAGTAATTTAGATTTAAAAGGTGATAATCCAGTAGAATTGACAGTTTCGTTAAGAGCTGTATTAAAATTGGATAGTGCATAAATGCCGTATCTAATCCATGTAAAAGAAGTCATAAGGGCAACGGGTACAACTGATAAACTAAAATGAAAACCGGTTTTTGACCTGTTCTTTATACCTTTTATACCTAAAAATATTGGAACAAAGAGCAGTGCTGGTAAAATAAAACCATAATATTGAGGTGATAATGCAAAAAATAATGCTGAAGTCAAAATATATACTCTATAGTATTTGCCTATAATAATATTAGTATTGCCGGTAAAGTCAGCTTTTGCAGCTTTTAAATATCCTATATAGTAGTTGATTTTTTCCTTCATTTCTTTAGAATTTTTATTAGCTTTAATTTCCTTTAAAAGCTTATTCCCGTTTTTAATCAAGGATTTATATACCCTTTTTAATTCTTTGTTTTCTTCATCAATATTTATTTTTAGGTATTCTTTCTTTAATTCTAAAATAGTTTCGCTATACTTTTCTTTTTTATCTTTTTTTAAAATTTCCGTATTATAAATAAAATCATTTAGCGTATCAAGTATATTAATCAATTCAGTCGTATTCATAGCACCCTCCTCAGAAACGTTTGTATATATTATACCACATTTTAGTATTTTCAATTTGAAATAATTTTTAGGTCCGTTTAAAAATAAGAAAACTTAGCTAAAAAATCTCCATCTTTTTAAAGATGGAGATTTTTATATCAATTTTATTATTTACCTTCGTGTTTTAATATTTTTCTAAGAGTAACTCCAATTGCAATTAATATAATAGTCCAAACAGTGGCCATAAAACCTATAGCTGCACCTGTCATAATTTATCCCTCCTTATAATCTAATTGAAACTTTATTTTCAGAGAGCTCTTTGCCATATTTAGCTTTAATTGACTTGTAGGATTGTATAAAACCAGTAAGCAATACAGCAAATATAACAACTCTAGCTCCCTGTACCCAAGGTACTAATTGAGGGGTTTTTTCAACAAAGGAAGGTACAAGTTTAAAGTATCCTGCTTCTATATAGTCTTTTGTTGAGAATATTAACAAGATAGCTATTGCTATAGGAGTTATACCTTTTACGAATGTGTTAAAGAACCATGATGGAATTTGCCAATAACCACCTCTATTAAGTTCTTCTAAGGCTTTATCTCCCATAAACCATCCTGCAGCTATAGCTTCGATTAATCCAAGAACTACAAGTAAATATACACCTACCCAGTTGTCAGTTTCAGTTAAGTATGCTAGGTCTGCAGTTTTAGTTAATATAGGTTCAAGAGCTACAGGCAAGCCAACTATGATATATGCAATAAATATAGCTAGTGCACCTGTACTTCTCTTGACTTTCAGGTCTTCTTCTAATAGAGCTACTAGATAGTTGTACATGGCTATTGCAGATGTAAATCCTGCGAAAAATAATAGTAGGAACCATAAAGATCCAAATATAGAACCACCCGTCATTGTTCTAAATACGTTAGGAAGTGCTATAAATGATAAACCAACGCCCGCACCTACACCTTCAGGACCTAGAAAAGCATAGGCAATAGGTATAACCGCAGTACCGCCAAGTATGATTTCAGCAAATTCGTTTAGAGACACAGTAGCAAATGAAGAAGCAACTATATCCTCGTCAGGTTTTAAGTATGAAGCATAGTTACATATAATACCCATACCTAGTGAGAGAGTAAAGAATATCTGTCCAGCAGCAGCCAAAGCAGCCTTCCAAGATAACTTAGAAAAGTCTGGATTCCAAATATAGTTAAGACCTTTAAGGGATGACCATTCAGGCTTAACAGGACTTCCCATAGTTATAGCTCTAATAGCCAATATAATACCGAAAACATAAAGTACAGGCATCATAACTTTAGCCCATCTTTCGATACCGTCTTCAACTCCGCGTTTAACTGCGTAGCCAAGGCCTCCTACAGCAATTATCCAGAATATGAATACCTTAGGACTTTGAATATAGCTTACAAAAATTTCACCGGTTGATTTTGCAGTATCCATGTAACCTCCGGTAAGTGACATGTAGCTGTATCCTAGAGTCCATCCGATAATTTGATTATAGTAGGAATTAACAAGTAGAGTAACTCCAAATGCAATTGCACCTGCTAATGATGCATAAATAGCAGCTTTTTTAGGACCAATTCCTTCTCTGGCCTGTAAGTAAACCATAGGACCTAAAGTACCGTGGCCATACTTACCGCCATAACGACCTAAATTCCACTCAACAAGCATAACTGGAATACCAATTAAAATAAGTGCAGCAAAATAAGGAATCATGAATGCTCCGCCGCCGTTACTAGCAGCTTGATAGGGGAATCTCCAGAAATTACCAAGACCTACTGCGTTACCAGCCATGGCTAGTATTAGACCGATTTTCGATCCCCAATTACCTCTGTTATTACCATTTTCCATAGTGATCCTCCTTTCGATTATTAAAAAATTGTAAAAAGCAATACAATAATATTATAGTATTAATAAAGGAAATCATCAAGAATTGTTAAAAAATTAGCAAGATTAGGGCAAATTCAGCGAAGATGCATTTGCTTGAGGAAATCGGTTTCCAATTGTTAATTATAGGTTAAAAGCTATTGACACAATAGGTGTTTTTATCATACTATAATAGTAAACATAATATAATTCAAAAGAGACATAATAATTGTTAGGTGAGGCTCCTGTAAAGATAGACGCTACTGCCCAGAAAAATCGAGAGATTCCAATGGGTTAACAGGAATGATCGTGAAGGTTATTTCTAATGTAGCTGACCAAAGGTCAAAGCTTTACAGTGTCAAAGCTCAACATTGTGGAAAATAGAATTTTCTCTACTGTTGAGTAGAGTTTTTTTTATTGTCTAGGAGTTCAAACATTTTTAAAAAAATTGTAGGTATAAAACAAAGTAAATTCAAGAGATGCAAGAAATTACAAACTTTTACCAGTTGAATATAAAAAGGCTAACAGCTAACTGCTGACCGCTCATGGCAAAAAGGTGACAGGTGACGGGCTACAGGAAAGACCCTAAAGAAAGGCCAGGATTTGCCAAGAGCCAAGAGCTAAGAACTAATTAGGGCTACCAACTACGAACTACTAACTACGAACCAACAAATGCGTCGAAGACGCCTTTGTTCTTTTAGGGTGAAAGAAAGGTGGTGGTGATTATGGATTCGAGTCCTGTTCCTGATAAGAATCTTTATAAACAATCAAATATTAGAAAAGGGAGACATAATCACCACAGCGTGTTTTGGCTCCCATAAAAGGAGGCCTAAAAGTGAAAGAAAGAGTTATTGAGCTGCTGAAAGACAAAAAATATAATGCAGTTAGAAAAGAAATACTGGAACTTAATGCAGTAAATCTAGCAGATATATTGGAAGAGCTGGACATAGAGAATGCCTTGATTTTCTTTAGAATGCTTCCTAAGGATGTGGCGGTAGATGTATTTTCATATCTTTCTAATGAGCACCAGATGGAAATCATAAATTCAATTACTGATAAAGAAATCAAGCATATAATGGATGAACTTTTTTTCGATGACATGATAGACGTTTTAGAGGAAATGCCAGCAAATATAGTAAAAAAGATTCTTAAAAATACTAAGGAGGAAGAAAGAAAGTTAATTAATCAGTTTTTAAATTATCCCGAAAATTCTGCCGGTAGCATCATGACCATCGAATATGTAGGTCTCAAGAAGATGATGACAGTAAAAGAGGCTATGGAGCATATTAAAAAGACAGGAATTGAAAAGGAAACTATCTATACCTGTTATATCACTGATGAGAGCAGAAAACTGGAAGGAATTGTTTCACTAAGAAAACTTGTAACCAGTGATGAGACAAAAACCCTTGAGGAAATAATGGAAACCAATGTTATATATGTCAATACCCATGATGATCAGGAGGAAGTAGCCCATCTGTTTAAAAAGTATGACTTTATAGCACTACCTGTGGTAGATAAGGAGCACAGACTTACAGGAATAATAACAGTTGATGATATTATGGATGTTATAGAACAGGAGAACACCGAGGATTTTCATAAAATGGCAGCTATGGAGCCTTCAGAAATCGAATATCTGGATACCAATACTTTGACTTTAGCAAAACATAGAATTGCTTGGCTGCTCATTCTTATGGTGTCGGCTACTTTCACAGGAAGAATTATTCAAAGATTTCAAGATGTGTTACAGTCAGTTGTAATACTTGCTGCTTTTATACCATTGCTTATGGATACAGGAGGAAATGCAGGGGCTCAGTCTTCAACACTCATAATAAGGGGAATTGCTTTAGGAGAAATCAAAACTAAAGATTTTTTTAAAGTTATTTTAAAAGAACTTAGAGTTAGTTCCGTTGTCGGTTTTGCTTTAGCAGGTATAAACTTTTTGAGGATATATTATTTAGAGAAAATTGAACTGAAGGTTGCAGTAACCGTAACCGGTACATTGTTTGTAACGATTGTTTTAGCTAAGATTGTTGGTGGTATTTTACCAATTATAGCAACTAGGTTTAAACTGGATCCTGCTATTATGGCCAGTCCTCTTATAACTACTATAGTTGATGCGGTAGCTTTAGTTGTATATTTTTCATTAGCGGCATGGATTTTAGGTATATAAAAATAAGTATATTAACTTGCCTCGCTAGCTCCTTATAAATATCCTTCAATAATTCTCTTTAAGCTCCGTAGAAGAGCTATTTTAATACAAAACAGAGGTAAAAATAGATCTTCAAAGTCGCTTCAGAGGAAAATATGAAAAATTGAAGGATATTTAAAGCTGTGTCACTAGATTAACTGGCATGAGAAGTTATTATAGATAACAAAGTTCAAGGTTAAATTTGTTAGGATTTTGAGAATTCTTCTAGCTCATGTGAAAATTTGTTGCTTTATATAAATTAAGATAAAGGTAGCAACAAATACTTCAAAATCGCTCTGAAGGAAACCTCAGAATCTCTAGAGTAATATAAATTCAATCTTAAATTTGTTTATCTATATTATAGAGGTTATTTGAAATTTACTTTGTTAATGATTATAATAAAATTGGTACAGATTCAGACCAAGTATATTAAAAGTAAATTGGAAGAGGGAGATGAGGCTCTCCTTGGATACGTTCCTAAATGCCTTTAAAGGCTGATGGCTTCTGCCGAAAACGCTTATGGTTTTTGGTAGAAGCCTTAGATTTTGAGATGAAAGTTTTCTGTTTGACGGAAGGAGTGGATGAAAAACATGTGGACAAAAATAATGTTATTAGGAATAGGAGGCTTTATAGGGAGTAACATGAGATATTGGATATCTAATTTAGTTATGAACTCTTTAGGTTCTTATATACCATATGGAACGTTGATTGTGAATGCCCTAGGAAGCTTCATTTTAGTGTTTTTGGCTATATATGGTACTGAAGTAGTGGAGGTGGACCCGCGTTTACGTATATTGTTAGGAACTGGAATGATGGGAGCATTTACTACTTTTTCTACATTTTCTTTAGAGACCTTTAGCTTAATTAAAAGTTCAAACTATTTACTTGCTTTAATAAACATAGTATCTAATATAGGCATAGGACTATGTGCAGCTTGGCTTGGCTTCGTAGCCGCTAAATCTTTAGCATAAGGAGGACTTTAAAATGAAAATAAAGAAAAAAGGGAAACTATTAAAAATATATATTTCTGAAAATCAAAAATATAAAAGAAAACCTCTGTTTCATGTTATAGTGGAGAAAGCCAAAGAAGAAGACTTAGAGGAAATTACCGTATATAGAGGTATTGAAGGATTAGGGACAGATAAAAAGATTCATACTTCTCATATTCTTACTCTGTCAGATGATTTGCCTATAGTTTTAGAACTTATAGATAGTGAAAAAAAAATACACCAGTTTTTAGATATTCTTGATGATATTATAAAAGAAGGATTGGTAATAATTACAGATGATATCGAGATTATCCAATACTCTAAATAAATACTAATTATTATTTTAGAAGGATATGGAAGTGGAAATATAGAAATAATAATAAGGGTATAAGTTTTTCTTTAAAAAGGATGAACTTATACCCTTATTATTTTTTATTTTGCTAAGAAAGTTTTGGCAGAGTGAATTTGATTTAACAAAGCTAGATAAGGATAGTAGCTACAAATGGTTTACCTATCCAAAGGTGCGTGAACTGTTTTATGCACGAAGTAATAGACACAAATGTTATTGGTATTGTTTCTAGGATAAATGGTTTTTTAAGCTGTTTAACATATAATGGAAGTGGTTATAAATATATATAACAGAAAATTATTTTGATACGTATAATGATATTTATAAGAGATTAAGGAGGCATATAATGATAAAAGTAAAGGTAACAGAAACGGTTCTCAGGGATGCCCATCAATCTTTAATAGCAACGAGGCTTAAAACGGAGGAAATGGTTCCAATTCTTCAAAAACTAGATGAGGTAGGATATAATTCGCTTGAAATGTGGGGAGGGGCTACTTTTGATGCAAGTCTTAGATTTTTAAATGAAGACCCATGGGAAAGGCTTAGAACTATAAGAAAATCAATAAAGAAAACAAAGCTCCAGATGCTTCTAAGAGGGCAAAATATACTAGGATACAAGCACTATGCAGATGATGTAGTGATAGAATTTGTAAAAAGGGCTATATCAAATGGAATAGACATAGTAAGAATATTTGATGCACTAAATGATGTAAGAAATTTAAAAACAGCCCTTGAAACGACAAAGAAAGAAGGGGCCCACGCTCAAGGAGCAATTGCTTATACAACAAGCCCTGTTCATACGACCAAGACCTATGTTAAGCTGGCAAAGGAAATGGAGGATATGGGAGCGGATTCCATATGTATAAAGGATATGTCGGGACTTTTAACACCTTTTTATGCATATGAACTTGTTTCTGCCTTAAAGAAAGCAGTAAAAGTACCATTAGAGCTCCACTCCCATGCTACAAGTGGTCTTGCAAGTATGACATATTTAAAGGGAATAGAAGCAGGAGTAGATATAATAGACACAGCCATATCTCCCTTTGCTTTGGGAACATCTCAGCCGCCTACAGAGGCAATGGTGGCAACGTTAAAGGGCTCACAATATGATACAGGACTTGATATGAATAAGTTAAATGAAATAGCAGAATATTTCAGGCCCATAAGAGAAAAGTACATGGAAAGTGGACTTTTAAATCCCAAGGTATTAGGTGTAGATATAAAAACGCTCATATACCAGGTACCGGGAGGAATGCTTTCTAACCTTGTAAATCAGCTAAAAAAACAAAATGCCCTAGATAAGTTTGATGAAGTATTAAAGGAAATACCTAAAGTAAGAGAAGATCTAGGTTATCCACCTTTGGTTACTCCCACTAGTCAAATGGTGGGAACTCAGGCAGTATTTAATGTAATAACTGAAGAAAGGTACAAAATTGTTCCAAAAGAAGTAAAATCCTATGTTAAGGGAATGTATGGAAAGCCCACAGTGCCTATCAAGGATGAAATGGTAAAGAAAATAATAGGAGATGAAGAGGTCATTACGTGTAGACCGGCAGATCTGATACAGCCTCAACTAAATGAAATAAGAGATAAGATGAAGGAATATTTAGAGCAGGAGGAGGATGTATTATCCTATGCATTATTTCCACAAGTGGCTTTAGAATTTTTCAAGCAGCGTGAGGCTAAAAAATACAACATTGATGAGGATTTAGTAGATGAGGAACAGAAAACTCATCCTGTTTAGAAAAAACTATTAAAGAAGTAAAAGAAAAGCAGCTTGGCTGCTTTTTCTATGTAAAATATTCTATTTTGCCATTAGGAAAGTATTTTGTAATAAGATTGGAAAGGTATTCCTTTATTTCTTCAGCTTCTTCCTTTGTATAGACATATTTTATGCGACCATATTTACCATACTTTTTCTTTCTGATCCTTTCATCCATTTCAAGTTCGGTATTAGGGAATCTTTCAAGAATCACTTTTTTAGCAGCTGACGTAAAACGATGTTGAATGAGCTCAAAGGTGATTTCATCATTTTTAGCGAAGCTGATATGCTGATGGAGCCTTTCAAACAATACTTTATACTCTGTTTTCCAGTTATCATGGCGAATTATTGGAGCGATAATAAAGCCAAGGGGATAACCAGCTTTACTTACTTTTTCAGCTGCTATAAGCCTTTCTTTGAGATTATCGGTATTGTGCTCGAAATTATCTATTACAAATTTTGAATTTATTGAAAACCTGATTTTGGTATTTTTATTATGCTTTGCTTCCAATATTGGATCGATGTTTGCAAATTTTGTGACTAGCCTTAATCTACCATTTTTTAGTATTCCAAAGTATTCGATGGTTTTCTTCAAGGCTCCTGTGATATGTTCTACTGCTAAAGGATCCCCTGTACTGGCAGCTTCAAACAGAGTGATCTTAGGAAGCCTCTTTTCAATGTACTTATCAATAGTATCAAATATTTCTTCTATATTGACGTATACCCTTACATATGGTCTTTTACCTTGGGTTGAAAAAAGATAACAGTATTCACAGTTTCCGGGACAATTAGTCATCAGCGAAAATTGGTAGTGTGCTGAAGGCTTACATACGTCAAGCTTAAGATTTTTTTTAGTTCCTACGACTAAAGTTCTTTTAGCATTAGCAAACTTAGCCTTTTCATCCTTGCCGGGTATTCCGCGGACCTGATTATGAGATGTGGTTTGTAAAATTTCTATACTTTTATCTTGACAAAATTCATATATTTTTTTACCTAAAGGGTAATTTAATGCTTCAGGCTCAAAGTATGTTCTGTCGGGTAGCCAAAGCTTCATTTAAAACTCTCCCTTCTATATTCCTTATATAAGATTTTGCTTCATTAAGGGTAAATGTATTCATAGATAATAAACTGATTTTAAAAGAGTTAAAGATTAACCTTATATTTGACGAAATTACTTTATATAGGGATATAAAATTTATTTTGAAATATAAGCTGACAATAGGGGAGATAGACATATGTTTAGAAATATCGAACTAGATGAAAATATTATAAAGAAGAACAAAGTTCCAATTTTGATAAAGGATAGGGAGTGGCAGAAATTATTTCAGGATAACTTGACAAAGAGTATGGAAAAACTGGCACAGCAGTTAGAAGAGCTGATAGCTGAGGAAAAGGAATGTATGAATGATTTAAGGAAAGCTAGAAAAAAAAAGAAAATCCTGATGGAAAAGATCTTAAAACTATCTAACGAGGTCAATACCAATGATGATAAAGTAGCTATAGTCAAATTGGAGCAGGCAAAAAATATGATATTGGAAATTAACGATAAAATCGATGAGCTACAGTTTAAATTGGAAACTCTGCCTAATGAAATTAAAAATATTAATTTTAAACTCTTAAAAGAAACTGTAACTAAAGCCTATGATGATATTAAAGAAGGCAAAAACAGAATTAGTTGTCTGGATAAAGAAATTCAAAGGTTAAGAAAAATTTTAGGCAATATGTGGGAAGAAAAATTTACAACGGAAAAAAAGGTAAATAATTTATATCTATATCTTCATGGTATCCTGGGCCATAGGGAAACGGATAAATTAGATAAGAAGTTTTTATAAAAACTTTATATGTATAAGGGGTTAAATTATATTAGTTAAAAAGGTGTGATTCAATGGTTAAAGGAATAGGAATAGATATTATTGAAATAGAAAGAATAAATAAAGCATTGAGCAAATCAAGGTTTTTGGATAAAGTTTTTACAGATAAAGAGATAGAGTACTTTAAAAGTACAAACTATAATATAAACACTATAGCTGGAAGTTTTGCAGCTAAAGAAGCAGCAATGAAGGTACTGGGGACTGGGTTAAGAGGATTTAAATGGGTAGATATAGAAGTATATAGAGATGAGTTAGGCAAACCTAATGTAATCTTATACAATGGAGCTAGAGGGATAGCCGAAAAAAGAGGAATATCTCAAATAATGATTTCCATTTCCCATAGCAAAGAATATGCCGTAGCTCAAGCAATTGGAATATAGGAGGGAGAGTATGAAGGTAGTTTTAAATGAGGAAATGAAAAAGATTGATAAAATTACTATAGAGCAATATGGCATTCCTGGTATTGTTCTTATGGAAAATGCTGGTCTCGGCGTCGTAGATGAAATAATTCAAGACTTTGATAGAACTTCAAAGGTTACTATAGTTTGCGGAAGAGGAAATAATGGGGGAGATGGATTTGTAATAGCAAGACACTTATTTAATAAAGGATATGATATAAAAATATTTGTAGCCGGAGGAAGCGAAAATATTAGTGGGGATGCCCTTATCAATTACAAAATTATAAAAAATTTAAATATTGATGTAGAGGAAATAGTTAAAGATGAGGAAATATCAAAATTAAAGGAAAGCATCTCTCATAGTTCAGTGGTTGTTGATGCCCTATTTGGAACCGGATTAAATAGCGATGTGCATGGAAGGGCAGAAAAAATAATAAATATAATTAATGATTATAGCAAATATGTTATAGCAGTTGATATACCATCGGGTGTAAATGGAAATAATGGACAGATATGTAATGTAGCAGTAAAGGCAGATAAAACAATTTCCTTTGGATTTCCTAAATTAGGCAATGTGGTTTTTCCGGGGGCTGAGTACAATGGAAAGCTTGTTCTTAAAGACATAGGAATTCCTAATAAAGTAATAGAATCTATAAACTTAAGACGTAGTATAATTGATAAGGAAGTTGTTGGGGTTAGTTTACCAAAACGAAACCGTGACAGCCATAAAGGAAATTTTGGGAAGGCCGATATCATTGCTGGATCTATCGGAATGGAGGGGGCAGCGATACTTACAAGTAAAGCTGCTTTAAGGAGTGGACTTGGACTACTAAGACTGTATATTGCTGAAAGCTTAAATGCTATTATAAAAACCAGTGTGCCGGAAGCGATAACTGTTCCTCAACAGGAAATGAGGAAAGGAATAATAGGCATACACAATATAGCGACCATATTAGAAGGAACTAAGGGTACCGATGTTGTAGCTGTTGGACCCGGATGTAAAGAAACCCCGGAACTTTCCGAGATTATTCAGAGTCTTTTAAAGGAATTAGAAATTCCGATAGTTATTGATGCTGATGGATTAAATGTCTTAGCAAAAAATATTGAATGGCTTTCTCAAAAAAAGTCAAAAATAGTTATTACACCTCATTTAGGAGAAATGTCTAGGCTCACTGGTATTTCAATAGATGAAATAAAGAAGAATAAAGTAAAAGTTGCTGAAGAATTTGCTAAAAAATGGGATGTAATTACAGTTTTAAAAGGTGCAAGTACAATAGTGGCTTCTCCCGATGGGAAGGTATTTATAAATACTACAGGAAACCCCGGTATGGCTACTGCCGGCAGTGGAGATGTGCTGACTGGGATTGTAACGGGACTTATTGCTCAGGGAATAGAGCCTCTGATGTCAGCTATAATCGGTGTTTACATACACGGACTTGCCGGGGATAAGGCAGCAGAGGAAAAAGGAGAGTATGGACTTATTGCAGGAGATATTATTGAGAAACTTCCTGAAGCAATTAAGGAGATATTATAAATTAAGGAGATATTATAAATTAAGGAGATATTATAATTCATACTAATTACAGAATAAATTGAACACTATTCCAAGTGGAATTTAAATAATGGACGATGGCTGATGGCTAATAATAAAAAGGCAACAGATTACAGAAATTAAGGATTAAGAAATAAAAGTTTGTAAAACTATAGCAAACTAAAGGAGTGTTATTATGAAGGCAAAGGATATTATGAATAAAAATGTCGTTAAGGTAGGACCAGAGGATAATGTTAATGACCTGGTGAAGCTATTATTGGAAAAGAAGATAAGCGGTGTACCAGTAGTTAATGAGGAAAATGAAGTGATTGGAATAGTATCTGAAACGGATTTAATTTATCCTGAAAAGAGTGTGCATCTGCCGGCCTTTATTCCCATTTTAGATAGTATAATATTTATAGAAAGCTTTAAAAAGTTAGAAAAAGAAATTAAAAAGATGGCAGCCTATAAGGTGAAGGACGTAATGAATGAAGATGTAATAACAGTTAGAGAAGATGTAGACATAGAGGAAATAGTAAATATCTTTGTAGATAAACGAATAAATAGAGCACCAGTGGTTGATGAAAATAATAGACTTTTGGGAATTATAACTAGGACTGATATTTTGAAGCATATTTATTAAATCCTTACGTAAAAATTATATAGGTGGAGAGACTATCCTATATGATTTTTGCTGAGGGGGAGACAATTTTGAAATATAAGGTATTAATCATATTGTTTTCAATAGCACTACTTTTACAGGCCTGTAGAGAAAAAACTGATGAAGAGATTTTTTATGAAGCTCAGAAACTGATTATGAACCTAAATAATTATAGTTGTACTGCAGAGATAACTTTATATGGGAATAAATCTCCTGAAACCTATGTTATGAAACAGTGGTTTTATGCACCAAACAAATATAAACTTGAAGTAAAGAAACCTGAAAGACTTAAGGGAAAGATAACTATTTATGATGGGAAAAGAGCATGGATACGCCATCCGCAGATAGGGCAGGAATGGCTTATGGATGACTTTGAGAATTCTGTGGAACAAAAGATGTTTCTAGGACATTTTATCTACAACTTTGTAAGTTCAGAAACCGGAGAAATAAAAAAGGAAAATATGTTAAAAAAGGAATACGTAGTATTGGAAACAGAAATACCAGGGAACCATCCTTATTTTTTCAAAGAAAGATTATGGTTTGATATTGAGAACTACTATCCCTATAGGCTTGAAGTCTTAGACCAAAATGGTAAAATAAGGATAGAGATTAATTATCATAATTTCAAATACAATGAGGAAAAGATAAAGGAGGATATTTTTAAAATACAGGGAAATATTTAATTTGTTCCGTCTTATTAGTATACGTTATTAGTTTAACTGGCATAAGAATTTAAATTTAAAATACAGGCGATGATATGGAATATTTTTGCTGAGGGGGAGAAGGATGCAAAAGATAAAGGGATTAAGACCTGTATGGGCAGAGATAAATCTTGATAATCTTGCTCATAACATTAGGGAAGTAAAGAGGGTAGTCAAGCCAGATATCCTTATAACGGCAGTTATCAAGGCGGATGGATATGGACATGGAGCAGTACAAATAGGTAAAACACTTCTGAAAAATGGTGCAGACAGATTTGCTGTTGCTACTTTATCTGAAGCAATACAACTTAGAAAGTCTTATAGTGATGTTCCCATACTTATACTGGGTTATACACCAATTGAAAGCGCTGAAGAAGTTATAAAGTTTAATATAATACAGACAATTTACACCTATGATCAGGCTGAGGCCTTTTCAAAAAAAGCGGAAAAGATGTCCAAAATAGCTAAGCTTCATATCAAAATAGATACGGGTATGAGTAGACTGGGTATGCGGGTAGAGGATAAAACTATAGCAAAAATAAAAAAAATAGCTGATCTACCAAATGTATTTGTAGAAGGAATATTTACTCATTTTGCAGTTGCCGATGAGGAGGATAAAAGCTTTACCCATAGACAGATTGAAAGATTTAATTATATTTGTGAAGGTTTACAGAAGCAGGGAGTTAATATACCTATTAAGCATGTTTCAAATAGCGCAGCAATAATAGATTTACCTGAGGTTAACCTAGATATGGTAAGAGCAGGAATAATACTTTACGGGCTATATCCATCGAATGAAGTTAATAAAGATAGTGTGAAGTTGAAGCAAGTTATGTCCCTTAAGGCTAGAATTTCTCATGTGAAGGAGCTTGAAGAGGGTCGTGGAGTCAGTTATGGATTGATATATACGACTGATAAAAAAACTAGAATAGCTACACTTCCTATAGGATATGCTGATGGTTACACCAGAATGCTTACGGGAAAGGCTGAAGTCCTTGTAAAAGGAAAAAAAGTTCCTGTGGTTGGCAGAATATGTATGGATCAGTGTATGATTGACGTTACAGGTATTGATGTAGAGCGTGGCGATGAAGTAGTACTATTTGGAAGTGATGGTGAAAATTCCATATCAATAGATGAAGTTGCGAAGAAATTAGGAACAATTAATTACGAAGTAGTATGCATGATCTCCAAAAGAGTTCCTCGCGTATATGTTGAGAAGGGTAAAGTAGTCAAGGTAAGTGACTATGTTCTAAACCTATAAAGATAGGGAGATAGGAGAAAGGATAAAGTTTTACGGTTGTCGGTTATCGGTTACAGGCAATAATGAATTAAGTAAGATAATAAGTAATAAATTCTCTAAATTTACTAAGGGTTACTTAGGAAAGACTTGAAAAACTTACCCTAACTGAATGCCGAATAGAGAATAACCATGACTATAAAGACTGACCCTAACCGAGCTGCTAGTAGCGATGACCCTAGAACTTTGACCCTAAATTTCTACTTGCAACATGGAACATGCAACTGAAAAAGCGAGGGTTATTGAATAAAAAAACAGTTATATTGACACACTTATAGTAATAGTATATAATAAATTTGTTAATGAAATAATATAATGGTGTATTATGTTCATAGTTCAGATAAATTTTCCTCGGAGGTGCATTATGGCCGAATCAAAGAAGATCATGGTATGTGTTCCCGATTCTTTACTACAGGAAGTTGACTACATAGTAAAATTAGAAAAGAGAAACAGAAGTGAATTCATAAGAGAGGCCATGAAGCTATACTTAAGGGAGAGGAAAAGAATGGAAATGAGAGAATCTATGAAAATTGGGTATAAAGAAATGGCAACAATAAATCTGTTTTACGCTGAAATGGGAATAGACACTGATTTGTGCTGTCTTGAAAAATATGAGTCTCAACTGGCTGCGGAGTGTGAGTGGATTGATAATTAGAAGAGGAGATATATTTTATGCAGACTTGAGTCCAGTTGTTGGGTCAGAGCAGGGCGGCGTAAGACCAGTATTAGTTATACAAAATGATATAGGTAATAAATATAGTCCTACAGTTATAATAGCGGCCATAACTTCTCAAATTAATAAGGCCAAATTACCTACTCACATTGAAATCGATGGTAAGGAGTATGGCCTGCCTAAAGATTCGGTAGTACTTTTGGAACAAATAAGAACCATAGATAAAAGGAGGGTCATAGAAAAAATCTGCCGTCTTGATGAGGAAATGATGAAGAAGGTTAATGATGGATTAATGGTAAGTTTAGGACTTGTTGATATATAAAAAAATATATATACATACATAAAGGCTCCTGTCTAAATACGTAGATGGGAGTTTTATTAATTTTGTAATTAAAAATTAATAATTGTTTTAGCAAGTATTTATGAAATGTATGATAAAATAGACTTGCATGTATGTATAATAAAATAGAAAGGAGATGGACATGCTTAAAATACTAAAGAAAAAGAAAGTCTACATATTTGCTTTAGGAATATCAGTATTAATTACATATCCATATATAAGTAAAGCCCTAAGTGCTGAACCCGGCTCAGAATCAGATCCTATTGTGACTCAAAGCTACGTTGAAATGAGAAATGAACAACTTAAATATTATATAGATGAAAATCTAAAAAAAATTAATACTTCTATTGAAACTCTAAATAAAGAGATAGAAAATTTAAATGATAGTGCTGTAAAAGATCAAACAAAGGATGATAATCAGGCAGCAGGCGCAAGTGTTTATGAAGTCGTTACTGTTCCTGCTAATAAGAAACTTATTTTAGGAGCTAGTAGTGAACTGATTCTTAGGGCAGGAAAGGCAACGGTTATTGATAGTAAATTAGGAGGACTTGCCGATGTTACAGCGGGAGCAGATTTAAAATACGGTGAAAATGTTCCTCAAAATCATTTACTAATAGTTCCTCGAAATGATGGCAGAGGTGCAGCGGCTGTAACGGAATCTATTTTTATGGTAAAGGGCGGTTATACAATTCAGTAATAGTGAAGGGTAATAAAAGTTGGAGGTTTTTATGTCGAGTGGTAGAAAAACTGTAAATACTGTTATTTTGGTTATTTGCCTTACTATAGCTTCTAAATTTTTTGGCTTTTTTAGAGAAGTATTTATTGCAGAACGATTTGGTGCTACACCTGCGACTGATGCTTATTTTGTAGCATTAAAAATTACGGCTATTGTTTTTATGAGTGTAGGAAGCGCCATAACTACTACGATGATACCCATAGTAGTAAAATATTTATCTAGGGGAGAGAAGGATAAGGCTTTTGCTTTTGCTAATAAAATATTCACCATATTAATGGCGGGTGCACTGGTTATTGTTTCCCTTGGGATAGCTTTATCTCCATACTATGCTAGATATATAGCTATTGGATTTGAAGGAAAGCAGCTCTCACTTACTGTGTCTTTGATAAGGATAATGTTTCCTATTTTGGCTTGTGTATTTATTACATATATATTTGTATCGATTTTACAGTCTTTTGGACAGTTTTCAATAACTTCAATTATAAGTATTCCTTATAATTTTGTACTAATAATTTATTTATTATTGTTTTCAGATAAATATGGCATAATGGGTTTAGGAGTAGTTACTCTTATAGGATGGATTGCTCAATTTTTAATTCAACTGCCATATCTGTTAAAGAAAGACTTTAAGATAAAACTAAATTTTGATTTTAAAGACAAAGATGTAAAAAGTTTTTTTAAGCTTATTTGGCCCATATTGTTGGCTACGGCTGTTTATAATGTAAACACGTTAGTGGATTCCAGCCTTGCATCTACTTTATCGAAGGGGAAGGTTTCAGCACTAAATTATGCATATATAATTTATACTGCAATTTCCACCACTACCATATATGGGATAAGTACGGTGCTCTTTCCGAGATTTGCAGAAAATATCAGCTTGAAGGATTTTAATAACCTAAAGAAAGAGATTACTTCAACAATTAAGGGATTAATATATATATTACTTCCAATGACTGTAGGACTCATAATTTTGAGAACACCAATCATAGAAGTTGCTTTTAGAAGAGGAGCCTTTGATGAAAGGGCTGTTGAAATGACAAGAATTGCCCTTGCATTTTATTCCGTAGGTATGATAGGTTTTGGACTACAGGAGGTTTTCAACAAGGGATTTTTTGCTCTGGGAGATACTAAAACTCCTATGAAAATGGGAATATTCAGTGTTATTATAAATATTGTATTAAATTTTATGCTTATTAGGGTAATGGATCTGGGAGGCCTAGCATTAGCCACATCTATTGCAACAATTTGTAACGGAGTTTTACTCTTTACAGCTTTGACGAGAAAAATAGGCAAATTTGATAGTACGGGAATAATGAAACAGTTTATTAAAGTAGCTGTCTCTGCATCGATAATGGCTTTCGTAGTAATATATTCCTATAAAGGATTAGAGACTATAATAGATGCAGGGTCCCTTATAAATAAAGGAATAATATTAGCTGGAAGCGTACTTTTTGGCATTGTAAGTTATGCAGCTTTGACAATGCTATTTAAGGTGGAAGAAACAAAATATGTGATTGACAATTATATTATAAATCTATGTAAGAGGTGAATAAATGGGAATCAAAAGAACCATATGCCTTATATTATACTATCTTATAGGCAGACATCTGCCTTCTTCTCAGAGTCCCTATTCCTTTGGGGCAAAAAAAATGCGATATGTTTTATGCAAAGAGATATTTAGGAAGATAGGAAAAAATGTTAACATAGAACATGGAACCTACTTTGGAAGTGGCTCAGAGATTGAGATTGGAGATAACTCAGGATTAGGTATAAATTCTCGGGTATCAGGTCCCCTGAAAATAGGGAAAGATGTTATGATGGGACCAGAGATTATAATATATACTTCAAATCACAAAATAGATGATATCAATATTCCAATGATTCAGCAAGGGGAAACTCCTAAAGAGATGGTAGAAATTGAAGATGATGTATGGATAGGTGCTAGGGCTATTATACTTCCAGGAATCAAAATAGGAAGGGGTTCTGTTGTAGGTGCAGGGGCCGTAGTTACTAAAGATGTACCTTCCTATGCTATCGTTGGAGGAAATCCTGCCAGAATTATTAGGTATCGAAAATAGAAGAAAAAGAATTTGAAGGGAAGTTTAAAATGACAAGAGAAGTAGTTATTTTTTCTCTAATAAACTGGGAAAGTAAGCTTTTACACAGATCCCATATGTTAGCAAAATACTTTGATAAAAAGGGTTTTAAAGTCATTTATATACAGAAGGAAAATATATCTGCTCTTGCAGATTTAAACTTAAAACCTAATATCAAAAAGTATAAGAGAGTAATGGTAGTAGGACTACCGGCTCTACCCTATTTTAAAGGGAAAATTTCTCCCGTTTATAGATTAAATGATTTAATTATGACAAAACAATTAAAAAAAATATTTAAATTATTCGACAATCCCCTTATAATTATAGAAACACCCTACTGGATTAGGGCAGTTGAAAAAAGTAGAAACAGTAAGGGGACAGTATGTTATGATATAAGCGATGATTTAAGTCAATTCGCAACTAATGAAAAATGGAAGAATAAGATATTGGAATACGAAGATGAAGCCATTAAGAAATCCGATTGCATATTTGTTACAGCCGAAGAATTAGAGCAAAAAGTAAAGGAGAACAAAAATACGTATTTAGTTAAAAATGGTGTCGACCTTGATGAATTTCAAGAAGCCAAGGATGTTTTATCAAATAAATTCAAAAGACCAAAGTGTGGATTTATTGGAGGTATTTTTGAATGGGTAAATCTTGACTTGATTGAAAAATGCGCAAAAAAATATCCTGAATATGATTTTATTTTAATAGGTCCAACGGATAGGGCTGAAGAGATAGAAAAACTATGTAAAAACGACAATATACATTATCTTGGAGAAAAAGATAAAGATCAAATAGGATGTTACTTTGCAGGCCTAGATATAGGACTGATTCCATTTGTTTCAGAAAAGACTTATCCAAGACTTAAAACTGTAAACTCAAATAAGGTTTTTCAGTACTGTTATTTTGGATATCCGGTTGTATCTACTGAATTTCAGCAGGTTAAAAATTTAAATGGTATAATTGAGGTTTGCAAAAACGAAGATGAATTTGTAGAAAAAATAGGTGTTGTATTACAAAGAGATGATGATAAAGAAAGAGAAAGCAGAAAAAATTTTGCTATGGAAAACTCATGGGAACGTAGAGTTGATCAAATAATTTCAGCCGTTTATGAACAGGAAACTTCATAATTCATAGAATTTTAAAGTTTAAAGTTCGATCATAATACTTTAAACTGGTAACCTACAGCTGACAAAGGAAGGGAGGCAGCTGCTAAATCGGCAGATTTAAATGAAAATATTACATCTGATTAGCGGTGGAGATACAGGTGGGGCAAAAACCCATGTTATAAGTCTACTTAAAGAGCTACAAAAGCATATAGATGTACAGCTGGTTTGCTTTATGGAGGGAGAATTCTCCAAGGATGCTCGAAGAGCGGGTATAGATATTCAGATATTTGAACAAAAAAGCAGAATAGACTTTGCTGCTATTAAGCAGCTGATTAACAAAATAAAGAATGAAAAGTACGATATTATACATTCACACGGAGCAAGGGCTAACTTTATATCCGCCATACTTAAGATCTTCTTGGATATGACGGTAATAACTACTATTCATAGTGATTATAAGTTGGATGATTTCCTGGGAAATTATTTTAAGAACGTATTATTTAGAAAAACCAATGCAATTTCATTGAGGCTTATAGATTACTTTATCGGGGTTTCAGATAACTTTAAGGAAATGCTCATTCACAGAGGCTTTCCAGAGGAAAAAATTTTTTCAGTATACAATGGAATAGATTTTAATGAAACAATAAGCTATAGGGATCGAAAGGATTTTTTAAAGCAATATGACATCGGTTACAAAGAAGAAGAAATTCTTATAGGAATTATGGCTCGTCTTGATCCAGTAAAGGGAATTAAGGTCTTTTTAGAAGGAGCTTCAAAGGCATATACAAAGAATAAAAACTTGAGATTTTTAATAGCAGGTGAAGGGGAGGAAAAACAAAAGCTAAAAAGATATTCTGAGGAGCTTGGAATAAATGATATAACCCATTTTCTTGGGTTTGTAAGCAATCCATATGATTTTTTTAATGCCATAGATATAAATACTCTGACATCCTACAGTGAAAGTTTCCCCTTTGTCATTTTGGAAGGTGCAAGAATGAAAAAAACTGCCATAAGTACTAGTGTTGGAGGTATCAAGGACATGATTTGCCATGGAGAAACGGGATACCTATTTAATGTAGGAGATAGCGATGCCTTAGGCAGATTTTTAGTAAAATTGGCAGTGGATGAAAAACAAAGGATTATGATGGGAGAAAAGTTTTATACTTATGTCAAAAAACATTTTTCAACAGAAACAATGGCAGCAAAACATATTGAAATATATAGGGAAGTTATAAAAAGAAAGGGTTAAGGAGGACATAGGATGAAGTTTATTGATGAAAAGGGAAGATTATTTGGTAGAGTTAACCTCTTTGATTTAATGGTTATTCTTTTAATATTAGCTTTAATCGGAGGAGCGTCATATAAATACTTATACTTAGATAAAAAGGTAACATTAAATGAATCGGATATTACCGTAACGTTATGGATAGAGGATATAAGACAGGTTACTGTAGATACAATAAAGGTTGGAGATGTGGTTAGAGAATATGACAGCAATTTAGTTTTTGGTAAAATAGTTAAAAAAGAAGTTAAACCCCACTACGAGCAGGTTGAGACCGCAGACGGAAAAATTGTCAATTCAGAGGTAGAGGGTAAATATGACGTATATATAACACTAGAGTGCAGAGGAATAGCCAGTAATAATGCAATATCTATAGCAAGCAAAGAGGTTAAAATTGGAGGTACTATTGTACTTAACCATAAATATTACGCTGTAAGGACTAGAGTTGTAAAAATTATTGAACATTAGTTAAGGAGCTGTTTCTATGAAAGACAGTTTAGTCTATAGAATATATGTAAATATGAAAAAAATATACATTAATAGTAAAATTGTCAATTATGTATCGAAGTTATTGTCCTTATTATTTAGTGCAGTGATAAATAGCAAAATATTTATCAGTTTAAGTAATACCAACTCAGTTTTACTAAAAAGGAGCTTTATCTGTAAATTATATTCTAAAATTATGGTTTTTATATACAGTATAATAGACACAGAAAGAGCAACGATTGATAGTAGACTCCAAAATAGCTTTTTTGTAAGGAGTTTTAGGAGTCTAGTTTCAGATAGGAGTAAAAATATGATAAGAGGCTTATTTGCGTTTCTAGCCCTTACGCTAACCTTCAACATGCTAACAAAGGTGGCTGCAGGTAATTTTACATTAATAGGAAATAAGCATATCATTGCTTTGACTGTTACTTTTTTTATTTTATATATTTTTGATATAGATTATATACTCATGATTAAAGAAAGTCGGGCCTTTAAATTTTTTTATAAGATCACAAATGATGTTAAATAATTGACTAAAAAAGATTAGGAGAGAAAAAACATGAATTATGTTTTACAAAAGCATAAAAAAATGGGTATAGTTTTAGTGCTAAGTCTTATCTTGGGAATAACTTTAAATATTCTCCCTACAAAGGCCAATATGTTTTTATTTCTAGGACTCATACTCTTACCGACTATATTGTGGAGGTATGAGATAGGAATTTATATTGCAGTAATGGCCATGCCGGCTATTACCTTTAAATATATAGCTCTGCTCATCTTTTATACCTTTACCTGTTTTTTGATAAGGCATATATATTATCAAAAAACTTTGAAAACAACTGAAATAGATGGACCTATATTATTATTTTTTATAATACTTTTAGTTTCATCTTTTACATCTATTACTTTTAAACAAAGTTTAAAGGAGCTTTTTCTTTACACGTCAATTATTTTCCTGGTAATAATGGTTGCTAAGGGACTGAATAGAAAACAAATCAATTATCTGCTAATATTATTTATTATAAGTGCTACTCTAGTATCTATGCTGGGGATATATCAGTATTTTACGGGAGAAATAGGACACCGGGCTTGGGTTGATGTGAAGTCTAATCCTGACCTTGAGGCTAGGGCCTTTTCAATAATGGGCAATCCAAACATTTTAGCAGAATATCTGGTTATAGTTTGCAGCTTAGCTATAGCTCTATTTTTAGACAGTAAAAACATATATAGAAAAATACTCATGGGAATTGTGGCATCTATCAATATATTATGCCTTGTTCTAACCTTTTCTAGAGGGGGGTGGATAGGCTTTGCTATTGCACTATTTACAATTTTAATTTTTGAAGAAAAGAGGATTGTTCCTATAGGAATATTATTAGGAATAGTATCGCTTTTCTTTTTGCCTGATGTTGTAATAGACAGGATAAAGAGTATAGCAAATCTTAAAGATACATCTAATGCCTACAGATTCCTAATATGGTCAGCTGCTTTAAAAATGTTAAAGGACTTTTGGATAAGCGGGGTAGGTCTTGGATACGCAGCATTTATAAAAGCTTATCCAAACTATACCTTGGGAGGAATTAAAGCTGCTCATGCACACAATGTGTATTTGCAGATAGCCATTGAAACAGGTCTTTTAGGATTGATAATCTTTTTTTACAACATATTAAAAACTTATGTCATGGGAGTTTTGACTATTTTACAATCAAAGGATTCTTTTTATAAGAGAATATCTGTTGCTTCTATGGGTGCGGTTTCAGGACTTTTGTTTCATGGACTTGTAGAACATGTTTTATTTGATTATAGAATAGTATTTTCATTTTGGCTGATTGTTGGATTAATTGCAGCTTCATATAAAAGAAAAGAGAATGACTTACAAGTGATTTAGTTAAAAAAACAGCAGAGCTGATTTTTAGGTTGAGGTTAAGGCCTAGGTTAAGATATTCAGGTCAGTCTTTAGGGCTCTTCCTGTTACTTGTCACCTTTTGCCTAAAGCTTAGTTTTCTCCAAATCCTTGTCGGAATGAACGTTCTTTTAGCTTCAATTTCAAAGTTGGAAGTTTATACAATAAAAAGGTCAGTTCTTCATTATGGAAGAGAGGAAATGAAAATGAAAAAGGTCTTTATTTTCGGATACTATGGATTTAAGAATATAGGAGATGAAGCGATATTGTCTTCAATTATAAAGACGTTAAGGGAAATCAATCCATCAATTGATATATCAGCTTTGTCTTACAATGTAAAATATACTGAAAAAATCCATAATATTAAAGGTGTAAGCAGAAATGATATAAGAGAGATTATCAAAGCAATAAAGAGATGTGACCTCGTTATAAGTGGTGGTGGATCTCTACTTCAGGATGTGACTAGCAACCGTTCCATTATCTATTATCTGGGTCTGATACTTATGTCTAAATTTTATGAAAAACCGGTTGTTTTCTTCAGCAACGGATTTGGTCCTGTAAATAAAGAATGGAATAGGTATTTAGTACGCAAAATAGTTAACAAGGTAGACAAAATTATTTTAAGAGATAATGACTCAAAACAACTTATGCAGAAAATAGGTATAACAAAAGAGATAGATGTAACAATTGATGCAACCTACGCACTTGATGATATTGCTACTGATGAGCTTGAAAAAATTATTCAAGAGGAATGCATACCTGGGGATAAACCATTAGTCGGCATTTCAGTGAGACCTTGGGTATTTTCAGAAAACTTTAGAGATATAATGGCTGAGTTTGCAGATTATATAGTAGAAAAGGGCTTTGAAGTACTATTCATACCAATGCAGGTACCTAAGGACAGTGACCTTTCAAAAGAAATAATTAGCAAAATGAAAAACAAAGCTTATGTTTTGCAGAAAGAATACAGACCCCAGGAAATTTTAAGTATAGTTGGAAAACTGGAGATTTTAATAGGAATGAGACTTCATTCCTTGATTTTTGCTTCGATCCAGGGAGTTCCAATGCTTGGGATTGAATATGACCCTAAAATAGATTCCTTTTTAAAAATTGCAGATCAAAAAAATCTTGGAAAAGTAGAGAAGTTGAATTTAGAGAATTTATACAAAGAATTTGATAGAGTTGTAAGACAACACATGGTAGAATCCCTTAAAACCCAAGGAATAGCCGAATTGCTGAAGGAGAAAGCTGAAGAAAACAAAAAGCTTTTACTTGAAATGTTAAGATAAAGCAGGTGTAATGATGAGAAAAACAGTTAGTATATTTGGAGTTCCAATAGACAAAATTACCTTGGAAGAGGCCTCAAAGAGATTTGAACATATATTGGCTGAAGAAAAACTGGGAATTATTACTACCCCAAATACGGAAATTGTAATGGCTGCTAGATATGACAAAGAATTAATGGAAGTTTTAAAAAGGTCAGATATGAATATTCCCGATGGAATAGGACTTATATATGCATCTAAAATACATAATTTAGGACTAATCGAAAGAGTGACCGGGATAGATCTTATGCAGAAAATACTTGATTACTGCAATAATATGAATAGATCGATATTTATATTAGGTGGAAAACCTGGGGTTGAAGAGCTTGCATGCAAAAAAATAAAAGAAAGGTTTCGCCATATAGAAGTTAAAGGATATCACCACGGCTATTTTAATCAGGATGAGGAAATAGACATTATTGAAAGTATAAATAAATTAAAGCCCGATGTTTTATTTGTAGCGTTAGGGGCACCGAGACAGGAAAAGTGGATATATAATAACAGAAAGAAACTAAAGGCAGGAGTGGCTATTGGAGTAGGGGGAAGCGTTGACATATGGGCAGGAACGGCAAAGAGAGCTCCGATGATTTATCAAAAACTGGGATTGGAGTGGTTTTATAGACTGATTAAAGAGCCCTGGAGATATAAGCGAATGATGGTTTTACCTAAGTTTATGATAAAAGTGCTGTTAAGCAAAAATATACAATAAAGGGGACTGGGCAAATTATTTGCCCGGTCCTATTTCATTTAAAATATAACTGTGTTATAATGTCTTTTGTGCTACAGTGTAATTAATAGGTTACAGGTAACAGGATATAGGATATAGGAAATAGGATAAAGGATGACGGTTACAAGTTACAGGTGATAGTCTGTAAGGGCTCAATATATTGTGCCTATACGGTATGAAATAATACCCAAGGTTTATTACCCAGAGTCTAATGGCAAGTGCCTGATACTCTAAAGATGTCAATAGCTAAGAGCTAATAAAGCATCGTCAGATGTCTTTGCACTACAGTTGCTAATCATAGTGAGGTGGTTTGAATGAAAAGAAAAACATATAAGATTTTCTTTGAATACGTGGGAATCACATTAGGTACTCTTTTAATGGCTGCGAGTCTAATGTTGTTTCTAGAGCCGAATACAATAGCTCCCGGCGGAGTAACGGGATTAGCTATTGTGATACAAAAAGTAAGCGGAATTCCCATTGATGTAACAAACCTTGTTATAAATATTCCATTATTTATAGTTGGAATAATAATTTTAGGCAAAGCCTTTGGAGCTAAAACAGCCTACGGTACCCTTATGCTTTCATTATTTATAAGGATTTTAATAATCACTTTAGGAAATAATATAAATGCTACTCAGGATCTGTTACTTGCTTCTCTGTATGGAGGAGTTCTAATGGGAGTAGGTATAGGTTTTGTTTTTAAAAGCGGAGGAACTACTGGGGGAACAGATTTAGCAGGCGCCATATTAAATAAGTTTATACCTGGTATTAGCATTGCAAAACTAATGATGATGATAGACCTCATAATCGTTGCCGCTGCAGGTGTCGTTAATAAAAACATTGAAACGTCTCTATACTCTACTATCGCTCTATATGTTATTGTGAAGGTAGCTGATTTTATTGTTGAAGGATTAAATTATGCTAAAGCTTTTTATATAATTACAGACTACACTGAAGAAATAAGTAGGGAAATTATTGATAAACTAGGAAGAGGAGTTACTTCATTAGACGGAAAGGGAATGTATACCGGTAATAAAAAGAATGTTCTGCTATGCGTTGTAAACAGAGCACAGGTTACAAAGCTAAAAGATATAGTCTATTCCATAGATAAAAGGGCATTTATGATGGTAACTACAGTCCATGAAGTCCTTGGAGAAGGATTTAGGGAGATAGAACAATAAATTAATTTCAGTTTAAATTTAGATTTTATAGGAGGTAGATTGGATGAGCTCTAAGTTTCAAGACTTGAAAGACATAGCTGTTCAAGTCAGAAAAGATATTATCAGTATGACCACTGCTGCAGGCTCAGGTCACCCTGGAGGGTCTCTTTCTGCCGTTGAAATTCTAACGGCACTATATTTTGAAAAAATGAACATAGATCCGAAAAAACCAGATTGGGAAGGCAGAGACAAATTTATTTTATCAAAGGGACATGCAGCTCCCGTATTGTATTCAGTCCTTGCAAGAAGAGGATTTTTTACTCCCGATAAATTAATAAACTTAAGAAAAATGGGAGCCATGCTTCAAGGACATCCAGACATGAAAGGAACTCCTGGGGTAGAAATGTCAACTGGATCTTTAGGTCAAGGTTTTTCGGCTTCAGTTGGTATGGCTTTGGCTTCCAAGCTGGATAACAGAAAAAACAGAATTTATGTTCTTCTTGGCGATGGAGAAATAAATGAAGGAATAGTTTGGGAAGCTGCCATGGCTGCCGCCCATTACAAACTGGATAATCTTACTGCATTTCTAGATTATAATGGACTGCAAATTGATGGGCCAAATGAAGAAGTTATGAACATTAAGCCTGTTGATGAAAAATGGAGAAGCTTTGGTTGGAATGTGTTAGAAATAGATGGCCATGATTTTGAAGCAATATTTAACGCCATAAACAAAGCTGAAGAAACGAAAGAAAAACCTACAATAATTATTGCCAAAACTGTTAAGGGTAAAGGCGTTTCCTTCATGGAAAATCAAGTAGGCTGGCATGGAACGGCTCCTACAGAGGAAGAAATGGAGCAAGCCTTGAAGGAACTTGGAGGTGAATTATAATGACGAAAAAGATAGCTACTCGTGAAGCCTATGGAAAAGTATTGGTTGATTTAGGAAAGCAGAATGAGGATATTGTAGTTCTTGATGCAGATTTATCTAAATCTACTAAGACTAGCTCCTTCGGAAAGGAGTTTCCAAATAGATTTTTTAACATGGGTATTTCTGAGCAAAATCTTATGGGAACGGCTGCAGGACTTGCTGCATCAGGAAAGATTCCCTTTGCAAGCACTTTTGCGATGTTTGCTACGGGCAGAGCATTTGAAATAATAAGAAATTCTATCTGCTATCCAAAGCTTAATGTAAAAGTATGTGCGACCCATGCGGGGATCACAGTTGGAGAAGATGGTGCATCCCACCAAGCATTAGAAGATATAGCATGCATGAGAGCCATACCTAATATGACAGTAATAAATCCCGCCGATGCAATATCTGCTGAGGCCCTTATTTATGCTGCTTCCGAATATAAGGGACCGGTGTACATAAGACTGGGAAGAGCAAAGGTCCCGGTTATATATAACAAAGAAGATTACGAGTTTGAAATCGGAAAGGGAATAGAAGTAAAGGAAGGGCAGGACGTTACAATTATAGCAACAGGCATAATGGTAGATAAAGCCTTGAAGGCTAGAGAAGATCTTCTCAAAGAAGGTATTTCTGCAAGGGTTATAGATATACATACCATAAAGCCCATAGACAAGGATATAATCATCAAAGCAACTAAGGAAACCAAAGCTATAGTGACTGTTGAAGAGCACAATATACTAGGTGGTCTGGGTAGTGCCGTTGCAGAAGTAGTTGTAGAGAATAGTCCTGTTCCAATGAAAATGATAGGTATTAATGATACTTTTGGAGAATCAGGAAAGCCAGATCAGTTGCTGGAAAAATACGGTTTAACACCAGAAAATATTTTTAATAAAGTTAAGGAACTTTTAAATAAATTAAAATAAGAAGCCTCAAATTGGCTTCTTATTTTAAATTTTAGAATATTTGTATTTCCTCTTGAATACTATTTAATAACTAAGTGATACAAGTTAAAGGGGGGAATCATGTTGGAAATTAAATCAAAGGCTAGAAATCTGCTTAATAAAAAAACAATTATTATTTCTATTGTAGTCATACTTGTTGTAATAAGCGGTACAATGGGAATAAAACACTTTACTGGTGGCAGTAGAGAAGTAGATTTTAAAGTACTAGAGGAAAAACAAGTACCTAAAAAGATTAAGGAAATATTGCCAAGATACAAAACCCTTGAAAGGGCCTTGGCATGTAAAGTTAACGGAGAAATTTTTGTAGTGGTTACAAGGGGAGAAAAACCAACAAGCGGATATACTGTTAAAATAGATAAGATAGAAAAAATAAGGGAAGAAGATAAGTTTAAATTGGTGGTATACGCTGAGTTTTACGATCCTAAGCCAGGTGATGTCGTTGACCAGGTTATTACTTATCCTTACATAGTTACAAAAACTAATCTAAAGGAACTGCCTTATAGAATAGAACTAAAAACTAGATATGATGATTAATTTAAAAGACCCTATAGAATTTCTTTAGGGTCTTTTAAATTGCTTTGAAAAGTTACCATTATTTACATCAAGGGATTTGTCGAAAAATGTCGAATGTTTTTTATATACACTATGGTTAAAATAAACTTTTGCAATCATACAGTTTAAGGAGGAATGATTAATGAAATTTAAAAAAATAGTAGCTGGAGGCCTTATATCATTGTCCCTTATCTCGCAAAGTAGTATATTAGCTTTTGGAGAGATCGTAACCTATGAAGTAAAGTACGGGGATACCTATTGGAAAATAAGTAATAGGTATAATATAAAGCTTAGTGAACTAATGAGCACGAATTCCGCCAATCAAAACCCTTATTTGGAAGTTGGACAATCTATAAAACTTCCCTATAATCTAAATGAAAAAATATTGTATAAGGTAAAATGGGGAGATACATACTGGAAGGTTAGTCAAAAGTTTAATATAGATATAGACAAGCTACTGAAAGCAAACAATGCAAATTCTAAGACGCAGCTAAATGTTAACGATGTAATAATAATACCTATAGAAAATAACTATAGAACTCATACTGTAAAGGTAGGAGAAACCTATTGGAAAATAAGTCAGTTATATGGTGTAGATTTAAATAAGCTTCTGGATGTAAACAATGCTAGCCAACACAGTCAGCTTTATATAGGACAAAAAATACTTATTCCGAATAATAGTAAAATAGAACGCTCTACTGAAAATTCAGATGTTAATAAACCATATGTAACCTATACTTATTATAAGGTGCAGAAGGGAGATGATTTCTGGAGTATAGCCCTTAAGTTTGGAATACCTTATTATGAGCTGATAAGAGTCAATAATATGTCTCAAAGTACAGTACTTAATATAGGAGATACATTAAAAGTTCCCGTTCATCATGTACCAGTAAAGGATACTCCTGGGTATAAATATGGTGAATATTTAGACTGGTGGACTGAAGCACAGTATGTAGTTCCAATAGGTAAGGTCTTTAAAGTAAAAGACTTTTATACTGGAAGGGAATGGAATATGAAAAGGACCATAGGGGCAAACCATGCAGACTGTGAACCATTAACTAAGTATGATGCACAGATAATGAAGGAAGTATGGGGAGGTTATTACAGTTGGAACAGTAGACCGATTATTGTAATGGTTGATGGAAGACGAATAGCAGCTTCAGCAGCCTCTATGCCTCATAGTATTGAGTATATAAAAGATAATAATTTTAACGGACACATGGATATCCATTTTGCCAATAGCACAAGACATAAGGATGGAGAAATTGATTACAAGCATCAGGAGAACATTAAAATTTCAGCAGGATTAAAGTAGAGGGCCTAAAAAATTGTATTGATTAAAAATATTTAGAAAATTATAAAAAACGTATTGACTTATATGTATAACGATAGTATAATGTGCATAATAACACAACACATAGAAAAGCTATGATGAAGAGAAAGATATCTATGCTTTAACTACAGAGAGCCAACGGTTGCTGAAAGTTGGTGTTAGAGTGGATATGTAATGATCACTTCTGAGCTGCCGAATCAAAAGGAAGTTGCCAAGTAGATGAGGCCGGTTGCTGCCGTTACACAGCTAAGGTTCAAGGAAAAGCATCCTTCGACCTGAATAGAGATCTGATTGGTTTATACTGATTAGAAATTAGGGTGGTACCGCGAGAATAATCTCTCGTCCCTAAGATAGAGTTATTACGTCTTAGGGATGGGAGGTTTTTTATTTATAAGAATTAATTGCATTTATCCTTGTAAATAGAAGATGAAGGGAGGAATTAAGTATGTATATAGTCAATGTATTAGAAACAAGGATAAATAAGAAAATGAAAAAAGAAAAAAGCTAAAGAACTGCGCCAACAGTCTTTAGCCATGAAAAAATAATAAAACTACAAAAAAAATTAAACATTAAAAAATACTTATCATTGATATTATATCAGTTTTGTGATAATTTTTAAAATCTATTAGTTGAGAGAACTTTGAACTTAATTAATAAAATTAAGGGAGGGAATAGATGTGGATAAAAGAGTCTATGCCCGTGTCAGTACAGGCCTGGAAGTTCTAATGAGAGTGGTTGGAGTTTTAAGGAGAAAGAGGTTTAATGTAAAGGGAGTCAATATGGTGGATGCCACAGATTCAAAGTTTGCAGACCTGATAATAACTTTAGAAGATGAATTTGGGCTAGGCGTTCAGCAGGCCATAAATCAGATGGAAAAGCTTATAGATGTTTATGAAGTAAAGGAACTAGTTTAAAAAATATAAGGGGGACTTAAAATGACAAAAATGTATTATGATAAGGATGCTAATTTAGGACTACTTTCAGATAAAAAAGTGGCGGTTATAGGGTATGGAAGTCAAGGGCATGCTCATGCACTGAATTTAAAGGAAAGTGGAGTAGACGTTGTAGTAGGGCTTTACAAAGGAAGTAGATCTTGGGAAAAGGTACAACAGGACGGATTGGAAGTTATGGAGGTTGCCGATGCAGTTAAAGCAAGTGATGTGACTATTCTTTTAGTGCCAGACGAGGTTCAGAAAAAGGTATATACTGAGTACGTCATAGAAAATTTGCAGGAGGGGGATGCTCTCGCATTTGCCCATGGATTTAATATCCATTTTAATCAGATAAACCCTCCGGAATATGTAGATGTATTTATGGTGGCACCTAAAGGACCTGGACATTTAGTAAGAAGAGTATATAGTGAGGGAAAAGGGGTACCGGCATTGGTGGCAGTGCATCAGGATTATACAGGAAAGGCAAAGGATATAGCTCTGGCTTATGCAAAGGGAATCGGAGCAACAAGAGCGGGAGTATTGGAGACTACCTTTAAAGAAGAAACTGAAACCGACCTCTTTGGTGAGCAGTGTGTATTGTGTGGAGGAGTAACTGAGCTTATTAAGGCAGGATTTGATACCCTTGTTGAAGCTGGATATCAGAAAGAAATAGCATATTTTGAGTGTTTACACGAAATGAAGCTTATTGTTGATCTGCTATATGAGGGTGGCTTTGAAAATATGAGATATAGTGTAAGTGATACTGCTGAATATGGAGACTATATGGTAGGTAAAAGAATGATAACCAAGGAAACGAGAGAAGAGATGAAAAGAGTATTGGAAGAGGTACAGACAGGTAGGTTTGCTAAGGAATGGCTTTTAGAAAATGCTATGAACAGGCCAGTTTTCAATTCAATAAAAAATCAAGAGCTCAGCCATCCTATAGTAGAAGTTGGAAAAAAACTTAGAAGTATGATGTCCTGGATTAAAGAATAAGGAGAGATTGTCGGCAAAATATATGATTTAAATTGAAGGCAGGTGAAAAAATGGAGCTAAGGGGGGCAGAAATTGTTCTTGAATGCTTGAGGGAACAGGGTGTAGACACTATATTTGGATATCCTGGAGGGGCTGTAATCCCCCTCTATGATGCCCTGTATGATTACAGTAATCAGTTTGACCATATAGTGACTGCTCATGAACAGGGAGCGGTACATGGTGCCGATGGATATGCCCGTTCTACCGGTAGAGTAGGGGTATGTTTTGCTACATCCGGACCGGGAGCAACAAACACGATTACGGGAATAGCTACGGCATTTATGGATTCGGTACCCATGGTAATTTTTACTGGGCAGGTACCAACCAGTCTTTTGGGAAAAGATTCCTTTCAAGAGATTGATATAACAGGGCTAACATTACCTATTACAAAACACAATTATCTTGTAAAGGATGTTAAGGATTTAGCGGATATCATAAGGGAAGCATTTCATGTGGCAAGCAGCGGAAGACCGGGACCCGTGCTGATTGATATCCCAAAGGATATTTTCATTCAAAAGACCTATTATGAGAAAGCAGAAATTTCTTTTAACATGGAAAAAAAATATGAGATTGATGAAGAGATATTGTTAAGGGTAGCCAAAGCAATAAATGACTCCTCAAGACCCATTATCTATGCAGGTGGCGGAGTTATCATATCTGACGCATCTGATAAATTATATAAATTCGCTGAAAAAACAAATATTCCAGTAGCAAATACTCTGATGGGACTCGGCAGCTTTCCTAGAGATAATCGTTTATCTTTGGGATTAGTGGGAATGCACGGGTTTAAGGAAGCAAATTTGGCAGTTACAAATTCCGATTTAATTATAGCTATTGGGGCTAGATTTAGTGATAGAGTAGTGGGAAAGGCAGAGCGATTTGCACCCGAGGCTCAAATTATTCACATAGATATAGATAAAACTGAAATTGACAAAAATAAGAAGGCAAATCTTTCAGTTTTAGGAGATGTGAGTTATATATTAGGAAGGTTAATTAAGCATGTTGAAAGAAGGGATAGGAAGGAATGGATAAATAGGATTTCCAGCTGGAAAACAGGGGAAAGAAAAGAAAATGATTTTCATCCAGAAAACATCCTTAAAGTGGCTAACGATATTTTTGGTCAAAATACAGTAGTCGTTACTGATGTAGGCCAGCATCAGATGTGGACAGCTCAACATTGGAGATTTAAAAAGGCTAGAACATTTATATCATCGGGAGGTTTGGGTACTATGGGATATGGACTGGGAGCTGCCATAGGAGTCCAAGTTGGTAATCCTAACAAAAGGATACTTCATATAACCGGTGATGGAAGTTTTAGAATGAACTGTAATGAACTAGCTACAATTGCAAGATATAAAATACCCACAATAACCATGCTATTCAATAACCATACATTGGGAATGGTAAGACAATGGCAGAAGATGTTTCAAGGAGGAAGGTATTCAGAAACGGATATAGGAGATGAGGTTGACTATATAAAACTAGTAGAAGCTTACGGAATTAAGGGGTATAGGGTTAATGACATAGACAGTCTAAAAAAAGTGTTAGAAAAGGTTAAGAATAAAAAAGCGGCAGTTGTTATTGAGTGTGTCATTAACAAGGACGAGTGTGTCTATCCAATCGTTCCCCCAGGAGAACCGATAGATAACTTAATACTAGGGAAGGAAGGATATTAAAATGAACAATTCTTATGTATTCTATCAAGGGAAAATAGTTAAAGAAGAAGAGGTGACCATCAGTATAAGGTGTAAGGCTTTTAACTACGGTCTGGGATGTTTCGAAGGAATTAGAGCCTATTGGGATGATGATACCGGGCAATTATACGGGTTTAGGTTAAAGGAACACTATGAAAGATTGTTACAATCCTGTAGAGCTCTATATATAGATATTCCATATACAGTTGAGGAACTCTGTGATTGGACCGTGAAGCTACTAAAGAAAAATGATTTTAGAACTACCGTATACATACGACCTGTAGCTTATAAGGGTTCAGATGAACTATATCCTACTCTTAAAGATGATGATAATCGTCTTTTAATTTATTGTCAGCCCATGGGTAACTTTGCAGGGAAGGAAGCCTTTAGAGCATGTATATCTTCCTGGAGACGTATATCCGACAATATGATACCCGCAAGAACTAAACCTACAGGGGGATATCTAAATTCAGCCCTTGCCTCCCTTGAAGCTCTTCAGAATGGATACGATGAAGCCATACTACTTACTGATGACGGCCATGTTTGTGAGGGACCGGGAGAAAACATATTTATATACAAGAATGGAAAGCTGATTACTCCACCTCCTTCTGATAATATTTTAGAAGGAATTACAAGGAATACAGTTATGACCCTAGCTAAGGAAGAGCTGGGCATAGAAGTAGTAGAAAGAAGCATATCCAGAACTGAGCTTTATTCAGCAAAAGAAGCCTTCTTTAGCGGAACGGCTATGGAAGTAACCCCTATTGTAGAAATAGATAATAGAAAGATTGGAGATGGTAAGCCGGGAGAAGTTTGTAGAAAGGTAAAGGAGCTATTTTTCAATATTACTACCGGTAAGAATCCAAAATATGCACATTTTTGTACACCTGTGTATCAAAAGGTCTAATATTTGATCAAATTTAGAGGATAAGATGGCAAAAGTCATCTTATTTTTTTTGAAAAAAGAGTTTATGACTAATAGTTAATGGATCATGGCAGAAAAAGGTGACAGGAAAAACCCTAAAGAATGATCTGGATTTGCCAAGAGCTAAGAACTAACAAAGGGTCGGAGATGTCTTTGTCCTGGCGAAACCATTGTTTAACATTTTAACATAAAGTTAACGTGAAGTTTATTTAAAATTAAAACAAAATTAAGATAATATAATCGTGTGTTATTGATAATTTTTTAAATTTTATAAAAACATGAGGAAAGAACATAGGATTTAAACAAAAGATGAGTCGGCTTTTTAGAGAAATTAAGGCACCTAAAGAAATAGTTAGTTTTTTAAAAAAGACTGGCAATTATAAAGATTGAATCAAATAGAGGTACTGAGTAAAAAGTCCAGAGAAACCTTTGGCATAGCGAAGAAAGGCCACAATGAAGTTTTAGACCTTAAAGAAGAAATAAACAATCTCTGCTTAACATGAATTTAACATTCAGTTAACAATGGCATAACAAACAGAGGGAAAAATAATGATATTTTATTTATGTACTTTAAGAATATATAAAAAATCTGAAGGGAGAGTTTTTATGAACTTTAGCAAGGTAAAGAAAACAGTATCAATTCTATTAATCGCAATCTTATCTCTAGGACTTTTAGCAGGATGTGGTTCTAAAACAACTGATCAACAAAGTGAAGAAAATAAACCGGCTGAACAGCCAGCTGAAAAAGAAGCTAAATTGGAAGGTTCTATTGCAATTGACGGTTCCAGTACAGTTTTTCCTATAACTCAAGCAGTTGCTGAAGAATTTCAGAAGGCAAATCCAGGAGTGAAAATTACTGTAGGAGTTTCTGGTTCAGGCGGAGGATTTAAAAAGTTCTTAGTTAACGAAACTGATATAAATGATGCTTCAAGACCTATTAAAGATAAAGAGAAGAAGCTAGCTGAAGAAAATGGCATTGAGTATGTAGAAGTTAAAGTGGGTGTTGACGGATTATCAGTTCTTGTAAATCCACAAAATGACTTTGTAGATTATTTAACTGTAGAAGAGTTAAACAAAATCTGGAACAAGGACAGTAAGGTTAAGACTTGGAAGGATGTAAGACCAGAGTGGCCAGATGAAGAAATCAAGCTTTACGGACCAGGTTCTGACTCAGGAACATTTGACTACTTCACAGAAGAAATAAATGGTGAAAGTGGAAATATAAGACCTGACTATACTGCTAGTGAAGACGACAATGTACTTGTAACTGGTATAGCAGGAGACAAGTATGCATTAGGATTCTTCGGATATGCTTACTATGCAGAAAATACAGACAAGTTAAAGGCTGTTCCTATAGATGCTGGAAATGGTCCAGTAGCTCCAGAACCTGCAACAATCGAGTCAGGTGAATATTCACCACTTTCAAGACCCCTATTTATCTATATAAACAAGAAGTCTTTAGAAAAGCCACAGGTTAAAGCTTTTGTTGAGTACTATTTAACTGAAGGTAAAGACTTAATTCCTCAAACAGGATATGTTAAAATGCCTGAAGCTAAATATGAAGAAGCGCTTGAAAAGCTAGGACTTAAATAATTAAACTAAAAAATATTTAAGTTTTGTATTGAAAGTATGCTTACATTGAAATTAGAATTAAATTATAATAGTAATAAAAGGGCTTTTGCCCTTTTATTGCCGTGTTTAGGAAGAATCAGGAGGAATATTATGAATGGTATCAATATTAAAAATAATAAGAAAAATGCAAACAAAAGTGATATTCTCAGGAATATCCGAATAAAGAAAGTTAAAGAAAAAATAATTAAGAATCTGTTATTCGGATTTGGAATGGTCTCCGTTCTTATTACTGTAGCAATATTTATCACATTGTTTAGTGAAAGTGTACTGTTTTTTCAGCATATTCCAATACTAGACTTTTTAACAGGAACAAAATGGACTCCACTTTTTAAGCCACAGCATTTTGGAGTACTTCCGTTAATTTCCGGTACTTTTTTGATAGTTATATTTTCATCAATAATTTCAATACCCATAGGTCTTTTAAGTGCTATATATCTTAGCGAATATGCTCACAAAAAAGTCAGAAAGATTGTAAAACCTGTAATTGAAGTTCTTGCTGGTATCCCTTCAATAGTATATGGATATTTTGCACTTAATACCATAACTCCCTTTATAAGAAAAATATTTCCAGAAGCAAGTATATACAATGCACTCAGTGCGTCAATCGCAGTAGGAGTAATGACGATTCCAATGGTTTTATCATTAAGTGAAGATTCAATGAAAGCTGTACCCAATAGTTTGAGAGAGGGAGCCTATGCTTTGGGACTTACCAAACTGGAGGTTGTATATGGCGTTGTAATACCAGCTGCATTTTCTGGCATAGTAGCTTCCTTTATATTAGCAATATCTAGGGCAATAGGGGAAACAATGATTGTTGCTCTGGCTGCAGGTTCAACTCCAAAGCTTACATTAAATCCCCTTGAAAGTATTCAAACAATGACAGGTTTCATAGTCCAAATAAGTCAAGGGGACGTAGTTCAAGGAAGTATTGAAGCCCAAAGTTTATTTGCGGTTGCTATGTTATTATTTGTAATTACTCTTTCAATGAACCTGCTTTCGAGATATATTGTTAATAGATTTAAGGAGGATTATTAATGAACTTGGGGAAAAGAAAAAATGCGAACAGAATTTTCCATGGAATATTGGTATGTTGTATATTGTTTAGCATATTGATGTTGGCAGTTTTATTTATTGATACCTTTAAAAAAGGACTCCCTTATTTAAACGTAAAATTTTTAACTAATTATACTTCCAGATTTGCAAGTAAAGCAGGAATAAAGGCAGCAATATTCGGATCACTTTGGATTATTGTTTTCACTATTATAATAGCTTTTCCTTTAGGAGTTTGTGGTGCTATATATCTTGAGGAATATGCATCAAAAAATAAATTAAATGATTTAATTAAGGTTAATATCAGTAATCTTGCAGGGGTACCATCAATAGTATATGGTATATTAGGTTTGGCTATATTTGTTCGTGCTCTAGGATTTGGGAGAACAATTATTTCAGGAGCCATTACTATGGCATTGCTTATATTACCGATAATTATCGTTGCTTCCCAGGAAGCTATCAAGACTGTTCCACATAATCTAAAAGAGGCATCTTACGTATTAGGTGCAACTAAGTGGGAGACTATAAGAGAGGTCATTCTTCCTTATTCTATGCCGGGAATCCTTACTGGGACAATACTTGCAGTATCAAGAGCCATAGGTGAAGCAGCTCCTTTGGTTGTAGTAGGTGGTGCAGCTGCCATATGGTTTACTCCACAAACACCATTTGATGAATTTACTACTTTGCCACTTCAAATATTTACTTGGGCTACTATGCCTCAAAGAGAATTCCAAGGCGTTGCTGCAGCAGGTATAATTGTTTTACTTATAGTTTTGATATTTATAAATTTAACAGCTATTTTACTTAGGAATAAGTATCAGGATAGAATTAAAGTCTAGGGAGGATAAAATATGAAAGTAAAGATGCAAATTAGAGATTTGAATTTTTATTATGGAGACTTTAAGGCACTAATGGATATAAATATGGATATTGAAAGAAAAAAGGTTACTGCACTAATAGGACCTTCAGGATGTGGTAAATCGACCTTCATAAGGACATTAAACAGGATGAATGATTTGATTGAAAATACTAAGGTAGAAGGAGAAATCCTGTTGGATGGTGAAGATATATATTCAAAAAAAATAGAAGTTGAAGAACTCAGAAAAAAAGTAGGAATGGTTTTCCAAAAACCAAATCCATTTCCAAAGTCTATCTACGAAAATATAGTATATGGACCTAAAAGGCATGGAATAAGAAATAAGAAACAATTGGATGAAATTGTAGAAAAAAGTCTTCGTGGTGCTGCTCTTTGGGATGAAGTTAAGGATAGATTAAACAAATCCGCATGGGAATTGTCAGGTGGACAGCAGCAGAGGCTGTGTATAGCTAGAGCTATTGCCATGGAGCCGGAGGTTATATTAATGGACGAGCCTACTTCAGCATTAGATCCAATAGCTACTTCTAAAATTGAAAATCTGATAGAAACTTTGAAAAAAGATTATACTATTGTAATCGTTACACATTCAATGCAGCAGGCGGCAAGAATATCAGACAATACTGCCTTTTTCCTTATGGGAGAACTAGTAGAATTTGGACCTACAAGCACAATATTTACTACTCCAAAGGATCAAAGGACAGAAGATTATATTACCGGTAGATTTGGTTAAAGTCACACAGTAATAATAGTGTGGAGTTGATTTTGAAAAATTATATTTTAGTGATAATCTTATCCAATTATAAATAGAATTATATATGGCATTATAGATATTGCATGTAAGAATTTGGATATTACCATTAAAAGTTAAGGAGGCTAATGAATGGGTAGAGATGGTTTTGAATCAGCTTTAAAAGAACTGAAAAAAGAAGTAGTTAAAATGTTTGAGGGTGTAGAGGAGCTAATCGATAAATCTGTAGAATCATTAATCAATAAAGATGTAAATCTTGCAAGGGAAGTTATAAAACTAGACGATAGAATAGATCAATATATGTTTGAAATAGAAGAAAAGACTATAGAACTTATTGCCCTTCAACAACCTATGGCGAAGGACTTAAGAGTCATATTTTCAATAGCTAAGATAATAACTGATTTAGAGAGAGTAGGAGATTTTTGTGTTAATATCTCTAAAGAAACTATAAAGATTGGTAATGAAGAACATATAAAACCTTTGATAGATATTCCAAAAATGAGGGATATAGTTAAAGATATGCTTGTAAATACAAAAAGGAGCTTTATGGATGAAGACTCCCAGCTTGCTCGTAGAGTAGGGGAAGATGATGAATTGATTGATAATTTATATCACGATATATATACAGAAATATTAATGATGATACATGAGGATAGCAGATATATTAACCAGGGAACTAAATTTTTATTTGTAGGCAGATATATTGAAAGAATGGCTGACCACATAACCAACATTTGCGAAAAAATAATATATATGGTAGATGGCAAAAAGGTAGAAATTAACTAATCCTATGAAAACAAAGCGTCTGGCGACGCTTTGTTAGTTCGTAGTTAGTAGTTGGTAGCCCTAATTAGTTCTTAGCTCTTGGCTCTTGGCAAATCCTGGCCGTTCTTTAGGGTCTTTCCTGTAGCCCGTCACCTGTCACCTTTTTGACATGAGCGGTCAGCAGTTAGCTGTTAGCCTTTTTAATATTTAACTGGTAAAAGTTTGTAATTTCTTGCATCTCTTGAATTTACTTTGTTTTATACCTACAATTTTTTCAAAAAATGTTTGAACTCCTAGACAAAAATAATAGCTAATATCATTACTGCATAAAAGTAATAATATTAGCTTTTTATATGTAGGAGAGGTCAATTTTTGAAATTCTCTTGCCATGTACGCTATATCCTTAATATTGCCTATAGCTCTTTTGGTCTCATCTGAAAGCTTTCTTATTTCCTCTGCTCGTAAATTGATACTATAATGTCTTCATCAAGTATATCCTTTAAATAACCTTCAATTTTAATAAAGCATTATGTCCTTTAGCTCCCATAAATTCACTCCCTTTATCATTTGCATTAATAGGATATACAAAAATTATATAACAAACTATAAATATATCGATAAAAAATGGTATAAACTACAAAGAATAATTAAAATAATAAAATAATTTTTATGGCGTTTATTGCTAATATTATACATAGTGACAAAAAAGTTATGAAACTACTAAGATAAATTGAATATGAAAAAAGGAAAAGGGTATATGAATTTATAACACAACAGTAAAAGGGGAGTGAGTAAGATATGTTGGAAAAATATAAAGTACCTGTTGAAAGACTAAAGAAAAAATGCGACATTGATTGTTTGAATTTTAAAAATACTTCAGATTTAAAACCGCTGCAGGGAATTATAGGACAGGAGAGAGCAGCCCATGCTTTGAATTTCGGACTATCTGTAAAGAAAAAAGGATATAATATATTCGTATCGGGACAAAGTGGTACAGGTAGAAATAGTTATGTAAAATTAATTACGGAGAAGAAAGCTGAAGAAAAGAAAATACCTGACGATTGGATTTATGTATATAACTTTAAAAATCCGCACAGTCCAATAGCTTTAAATTTCAGGCCGGGAATGGGAAAAGAATTTGTTAAGGATATGGAAAATACCATTAAACAACTAAAAAAAGAAATTGAAAAGGCTTTTACAAGTCGTGATTATGAAAATATGAAAAATGCGTTGATACAACAGTACGAGATGAAAACTCAGAGGACAATAGATATGCTCAATGAAGTAGCTGAAAAATACGGATTTAAATTCACTCAAACTAAAAATGGATTAATAAGTGTACCATTGAAAGATGGACAGCCTATGAGTGAATCAGAGTACAGAAACTTGTCTGCCGAGGAGTTTGAAGAGCTCAGGAGAAGGTCCAATGAACTGAGCTTAGAAACGGTTGAACTTTTTAATAAACTTAGAAATTTAGAGGGAGAATTTAGGGAGAAATTAAGGGAACTGGATGCTGATACTGCAAGCAACGTGGTAAAATTTCACATAAATAAATTAAAGGAAAAGTTTAATTATAATAGAAAAATCTATGAGTATCTGGATATGCTTAGGGAGGATATAGTTGAAAATCTTGATAAGTTTAAAAAGGATACTGATGATGTGAGCGATAATCCCTTTGCTATGTTTCAACTAAAATCGACCGCATCCTTTTTTGAAAGATATAAAGTAAATCTGTTCATTGATAACAGCGAAAAAAAATGTGCTCCAGTAATATTTGAAACTAATCCTACCTATTACAATCTGGTAGGAAGTGTTGAATATAAGAATGAAATGGGAGTTATGAAAACTGATTTTACACAGATAAAACCGGGAGTGCTTCATGAAGCTAATGGGGGCTATCTGGTGCTTCAGGTTAAGGATTTACTTACAAATCCATTTGCTTGGCAGGGATTGAAGCGGGCCCTTATTACTGATGAAGTAAACATTGAAAGTTTAGGAAAACAGCTTGGTTATGTAATTACTACTAGCCTTAAACCCCAACCTATCCCTCTCGATTTAAAGGTAATACTTATAGGAGATCCTTATACTTACTTTCTACTCTATAATTATGATGAAGAGTTCAAAAAACTCTTCAAAATCATGGCAGATTTTGATATTGAAATGGGTAGAGATGAAGAAAATATTTTAAAAATGGCAAGATTTATAGCAACCCATTGTGAAAAGGAAGATTTAAGACACTTTGACAGGGATGCCGTTGGAAGGGTGGTAGAATATAGTTCCAGACTGGCTGATAGTCAAAATAAACTAAGCTCTCGATTTAATCAAATAGTAGAAATATTATATGAAGCTGACAGCTGGGCAGAAGCAGATGGAAGTGATATAGTAACGGTAAAGCATATTGAAAAGGCGATAGCTGAAAAGATATTTAGAAATAATAAATATGAGGAAAAAATACTTGAAATGTTCGACGCAGGTGACTACCTCATAGATGTTGAAGGAGAAAAAATAGGAGAAATAAACGGTCTGGCGGTTACAGGTACTGGTGAATATAAGTTTGGAAAACCAAGTAAGATAACCGTAGCAACATATAGAGGTAAGGCTGGAATCATAAACATTGAAAGAGAAGTAAAGACTAGCGGAAAGATTCATGATAAAGGTGTTATGATAATAAGTGGATACTTGGGATATAAATATGCACAGGATAAGCCGATGGCTTTATCTGCAAGTATAGTTTTTGAACAGCTTTATTCAGGTGTAGATGGGGACAGTGCTTCCAGTACTGAGCTATATGCGATCCTTTCAAGTATAGCTAAGGTTCCTATAAGACAATATATAGCTGTAACAGGGTCAGTCAATCAAAGAGGTGAAATACAGCCTATTGGAGGAGTAAATGAAAAAATAGAAGGTTTCTTTAAGGTTTGCAAGCTAAAGGGACTAACTGGAAACCAAGGTGTTATGATACCTCATCAAAATGTAAAGAATTTAATGTTAAAGGATGAAGTAGTTCAGGCAGTTAAAGAAGGGAAGTTCCATATATATTCAGTTAAGACTATAGATGAAGGTATAGAAATTCTTACAGGAATACCTGCTGGAAAGAAAGATGAAAAGGGTAATTACCCTGAGGGAACTATACATTATTTAGTAAATAAAAGACTTAAGGAGCTTGCTGAAGAATCAGAAGGGGATAAAGAAGATTAGTAAAAAGAGTTTTGATATTCAAAATATATTTTAAAATAACTAACAAAGTCTATGACAGATGATATTGTCGTAGACTTTGTTATTTTTTGACGGCAAATGTTAAAAAACATAGGATTTAAGCAATAAAATTGATAAAATAACAAATTATTACAAAATCCGACACGGCATTTATGCTGATATATAGATAACATAGAATATTGCATAATATTTTGAAAAAATATATTAAATGTTAATTTTATACTGGATTGTCAGCAGAAAAAATATTATCTCTTGAGTCTAAACAAAGATATGGTAGATGATTTTGATGAACATCTACTATTACTTGCTTCTTATATTATCCAAGCATCTCAGTTACATAGCCGGAAAGTGGATTATCAAGGACATTCTTTGGACATCCTGTTTGGATTATTTTCCCATCCTTTAAAATCACTACTTTGTCGGCAATAGCTCTAGAGTCCTCCTTATCATGAGTAACGAAGATAGATGTTATTCCCGTATGATTTAATATTTTTTTTAGTTCCCTTCTTATTTTAGACTGGAGAGTTGCATCTAGGTTGCTGAAGGGTTCATCCAGTAAAAGTAATGAAGGTTTGGGAGCTAGAGCCCTTGCCAATGCAACTCTCTGCTGCTGGCCTCCACTCAATTCATAGGGATATCTCTCCTCGAATTTTTCCAGGCTTACCAATTCTAAAACCTCTTTTAACCTTTTACTTTTTTCTTTTTTACTTAATTTTTTCAGTCCGAACTTAATATTTTGAGCTACAGTCATATGGGGAAATAGGGCATAATCTTGAAATACCATGCCGATTTCTCTTTTTTCCGGAAGTACAAAGGTATTATCATTAACTATCAATCTATTATTTATTTTAATTATTCCACTGTTTGGTATCTCAAGACCAGAAATAAGTCTTAAGATTGTACTTTTCCCACTCCCGCTTTCTCCTAAAATAGAAACTGTTTCTCCTTTCTTTATATTAAGATTAAAATTCTTTAAAGTTTCTTCTTTAGAATTTTTATATTTAAAACTTAGTCCTCTGATTTCAACAAACATTAGGTAGCCTCCTTATCGCCTATTTTATAAAAGAAATAGATTAAAATAACACTTATTATTATAATGATAAGTGAAGAAACAGCAGCTTCATGGATCATTTCATCATTGGCATATTCAAAGGATTTGGTAGCCAAAGTATTGAAGTTAAAGGGCCTTAGAATCAAAGTGAGGGGTAGCTCCTTTAAGATGTCTACAAAAACAAGGAGAAAACCGCCTAAAATTGCATGCCTTATCATCTTAAAATCTACCTTAAAAAAGGTTTCTGTTATATTCATCCCTAGAGTTCTAGAAGCTTCAAAAAATTTCTTGCCAACTTTTTCAAAACCCGACTCTATAGAATTATAACCAATAGCTAGAAATCTTATTACATAAGCAAAAATGAGCATTACTATACTTGTACTCAGAACCAATTTGCTTGAAGTGTCATTTATCATTCTGTAAAGCCAGTATAACTTATTATCCAAAGCTACAAAGAAGACTATTACGGCTATCGCTATCACGGCTCCAGGAATCGAGTAACCCATTACTATAATTTTGGAATAGATTTTAGAAAGAGGTCCCTTGCTTATTCTGCAGTTGTTTGCGATAATTACGGCTAGAATAATAATGATGCCTGAGGATAACAGGGCTATAATCAGGGAATTTGATATCATGGTTAAAAACTTTGTATTTAAAATTTTTCTATATGTAAGTAGGCTCCAGTGAATCAGCTGCAGAGTAGGAATTATAAAACCAAGGCTGAAAATTGAAAAACAGAAGGTAAAGGCTAATATTTTTTTTGATCCCTTCAATTCTATACGGGAAATCGGTCTGACCTTTGAAGTAGTGTAGCTAAACTGTTTTCTTCCCCGTAAAAATTTCTCTAACGTTAAAATACAAAATATCATAAACATCAATGAAGCGGAAAGCCTTATGGCAGAGTCTATATCTCCCATTGCAAACCAGGTTTTAAAGATAGCAGTACTAAATGTAGGTATGCCGAAATACTTAACAACTCCATAATCATTTAAAACTTCAAGTATAACTAGACTGACTCCACCTACAATGGCGGTTCTTGATATAGGTAGTGCTACATATAGAAAGATTTCCAGAGAGCTCCGACCTAAAACTCTTCCGTTTTCTATTAATGAAGCAGACTGTTTTTCAAAGAAAGATTTTGTAATTATATATACATAGGGAAATAGAAACATGGTAAATATGAATACAGCACCCTGAGCTGACATGACATCAAAATATTTTTGATTGACTCGTATGTGGAAGTTATTTCTCAAAAAGCTTTGAATAACTCCTGTATAGTTTAATAAACCGTTGTATGTATATGCTGCTATATAGGGAGGTATTGCAAGGGGTAAAACTAGTCCCCATTTAAAAAATCTTCTAAAGGGAAAATCATATACAGAAATTATCCATGATAGGCTCACACCTATCAATATAGTAAATATCCCAGTGAATATGACTAATATTACAGAATTAAATATATAGTCTTTTAAAAGGTATTCCTTAATATGATTCCAGTTTTCGTTTGGATGATTCAAAATATTAATTAAAATATTTAAATTTGGCAAAACTATTAAGGAAATAAATATAAAACTTAAAACTGACCAGATATTAAAGTTAAATTTTAAATCTCTAATTCTAAGCAACTTTTAACACTTCCTTTTTTGAAAAAAGCAGCCTTAAAGGCTGCTCTTTTCTAAATTACTCTGAATAAATTACTTCCAACCCACTTCATTAAATATTTCAACTGCTTTTTGATTAAACTCTCCTAGTTTAGATAAGTTAATATTTTGCGGTTTGAATTCTCCCCAAGATTTTAGTAAATCTGAAGGTTCTACTGAAGGGTTAGCAGGATATTCATAGTTGGCCTGAGCAAATTGTTCTTGAGCCTTTGGGCTTGATAGAAATTCCATAAACTTTATTGCATTTTCTTTATTTTTAGCATATTTGGTAAGTCCAACTCCGCTTACATTTATGTGAGTTCCTGTAGTATCCTGATTGGGGAAGAAAATACCTACATTTTTAGCAACCTTTACTTCTTCAGGGTTAGAAGAGTTTAGCATTTTACCAATGTAGTATGTATTCATTATGGCAATATCACCTTCACCTGCAACTACAGCAGTTGCCTGAGCTCTATCGTTTCCTTGGGGATCACGTGCCATATTTTCTACTATACCTTTTGCCCATTGTTTAGCCTTTTCTTCGCCATCAATTGCTATGAATGAAGCTAATAGGGATTGATTGTATATGTTTGATGATGATCTAACTAAGATTTTTCCCTTCCACTTAGGATTTACTAGATCTTCATAGGTTGAAAGTTCCGAAGGATCTACTCGGTCTTTAGAATACACTATAATTCTGCCTCTTACAGTCAGACCAAACCATTCATTATCCTTATCCCTTAAGTTTGTAGGGATATTGTTAGTTAAAGTATTACTTGTTACAGGTTGTAGCAAGTCTTTTGTCTTTGCTCTGTGTAATCTTCCTGCATCTGCAGTAATGAGTAAATCAGCCTCAGTGTCCTTACCTTCCCTTGCAAGTCTTTCTATCAATTCATCGGATTTTCCTTTAACTACGTTTACCTTTATTCCAGTTTCCTCAGTAAATAATTCATATAGTTTTTCATCTGTATCATAATGTCTATCAGTATAAAGATTCACAACTTGATTTTCTTTCTTGCTATTTAAAGCTTCTTCCTGAATATTTGCAGTTTTTTCCTGGCCAGTAGAACAACCAGCAAGGGTAGCTATCAACAATATTAATACAAAACTTAAAGAAACTACAGATAATTTCCTTTTCATATTTAAAAATCCTCCTCTTAAAATAATAAGTCTAATTGAAATATTTAGCACATAATAGGAGCTAAATATTTGCTACTAAAGTTCCAATATAATATACCAATCCTTTGCCAGATCACCTCCTTTAAAAAAGAATTAAATACCAATGAATAAAGGCTTGATAATAATCAATAGAAATTAATAATAATTATCATTATCACTAACAGTTCAATAATAATAAATAAAATTAATTTTGTCAAGATTTTATTTGATTAACTCAATATAAATAGGGATAGAGAAATTTCTCTGTCCTTGACTTATGCTTAAAAAACTAATTCAAGCTTTAACAATCTGTTTTTCAATTCATTAATTATTCTTTTTTTTCTCATCAAAGTTTTTGGCTTCAAAGGTTACTGAAAATCTTACATAGGGTTCGGGACTATTCCAAGGTACTGTGCATATAAAAGCTTTATTTAAATGATATAATGAAAAATCTTCGGTATTAGTCAAAGGTAGTCCATAAACTACCCCACCTAAATATTTGGTATGGATAGATACTACTGGTATGGAATAAATTTACATCAAACAATACTTTATTTCAAGCAGAGAAAACCATTATAATATATCTATGAACAAAGGCGTCTTCGACGCATTTGTTGGTTCGTAGTTAGTAGTTTGTAGTTGGTAGCCCTAATTAGTTCTTAGCTCTTGGCTCTTGGCAAATCCTGGCCGTTCTTTAGGGTCTTTCTTGCGGCCCTTCACCTTTTTGCCATGAGCGGTCAGCAGTTAGCTGTTAGCCTTTTTAATATTTAACTGGTAAAAGTTTGTAATTTCTTGCATCGCTTGAATTTACTTTGCTTTATACCTGCAATTTTTTTATGTTAGGAGTTGGTACAATGATTGAATTAGTTAATATTTCAAAAAGATATAAAAATGGTGTTATGGCACTTTCAAATATAAATTTAAAGATTGAAAAAGGTGAATTCGTCTTTTTAGTAGGGCCAAGTGGAGCAGGAAAATCTACTATTGTTAAGATGCTTTTAAAGGAAGTAGCACCTACTCAGGGGCGAATTATTATTGACAATGAAGATATTACCTATATTCATAGAAGAAAAGTGCCTCTAGTAAGAAGAAAAACAGGAGTGGTATTCCAAGATTTTAGGCTACTTCCAAATAAAACAGTATATGAAAATGTGGCCTTTGCAATGGAGATCGTTGAAGCAAGTCCCAAGGAAATAAGAAGACAGGTCCCTATGATGTTAAGCATGGTTGGCCTAAGCAAAAAGGCAAAGGCGTACCCTGAACAGCTTTCTGGAGGAGAGCAGCAGCGTGTTTCAATTGCCAGAGCAATAGTAAATAATCCGCCTATACTTATTGCAGATGAGCCAACAGGAAATTTGGATCCCGATACATCCTGGGAGATCATGAAGCTTCTTAGGCAGATAAACAGAAGAGGAACTACCGTAGTTATGGCAACCCATGCCAAAGATATTGTGGATCTAATGCAGCAGAGAGTTATCGCACTAGAAAATGGACTAGTAGTAAGAGACGAGAAGAAGGGTGGCTACGGTTATGAAAATTAGAAGCATTGGATATATGATTAAGGAAGGATTAAAAAATCTATGGCGTAATAGAATGATGAGTTTAGCTTCCATAGGTTCCGTCACAGCTGCTTTAATTATTCTTGGAATAATTTTAATACTTATATTAAATATAAATAGCTTAGCCGAGGGAGTAAAGGAACAGTTTGATGCTGTACAGGTATATCTGGAAGAGGGAATAGACCAAGGAAGAATTGAAGAAATAGGAAAAGAAATCAGTCAAATAGAAGGGATAAAGGATATAAAGTATGAATCAAAGCAAGAAGCCCTTGAAAATATGAAAAAACGTTGGGGTGAGCATGGATATTTGCTTGAAGGCCTTGAAACTAATCCCTTACCCAATTCATATATAGTATTTTTAGAGGATGTTCAACAAAGCAGCACTGTGGTAAGTATTCTGCAGGGTATTCAAGGTGTTGACGAGGTAAAATTTTATAAAGATATTATAGACAAGCTTATAAATATAACAAACTTTATAAAAATGGTAGGTTTAGTGATTATAGTAATACTTATCGCAATATCGATATTTATAATAGGGAACACTATCAAGTTAACTGTGGCTGCTCGAAGAAGAGAAATTAATATTATGAAATACGTAGGTGCAACCAACTGGTTTATAAGATGGCCCTTTCTAATAGAAGGAAGTATGTTGGGGCTTATTGGGTCAGCTCTAGCAATAGCATTGATTTTTATTGCATACAGATATGTTTACGATTTTATAACTACTCAAATGTATGTTATGATTACTGCTTACTTTCTTCCAGTGCAATTGATTTTGGACAATTTGATTGTTATATTTCTAATTTTAGGTTCAGGAATTGGGGCCTTGGGGAGCATTTTATCGATGAGAAAATATTTGAAGGTTTGATTTGTGTGAAAGGGGGATTAGAGCTAAAGTGAGACTTAAAAATAGCTTAATAGTTTTTTTATCTTTTATAATCATATTTGTAATGACTTTTGAAGTTTTTGCTTTAGATATAAGTAAAGATAAGGAAAAACTGCGAGAAATAAATAGTAAGATAGAAGAAGTAGCAAAGGAATTAAAGGAAAATGAGAACAAGCAAAAGACAGTGGTATCAGAGATTAATCGATTAGAAAAAAATATTCAGAAGCTAGAAGGAGAAATAGATGATATCAATGATAAAATAGTGGAAACTAAGAGCAAAATTGAAAAAACAAAAAATGATCTAGCTATAGCAGAAGATAATATTTTAAATAAAAAAGAAGTATTAAATTCAAGACTAAGAGTAATGTATAAAAATGGACAGGTAGGATACATGGAGGTGCTTTTAGATTCTGCAAGCTTCAGTGACCTACTGACCAGAATAGATATGGTTAAAAGAATATTTAAGCACGATGTAGATTTGTTAAAATATTTAAAAGAGCAAAGAGATCTGATAGAGGAAAAGAAGCTCTCTCTTGAAAACTATAGTTCAGAACTTGTTTCTCTTATGAACAATATAAAGGAAAAGCAAAATAAACTTGTAGTTTCAAGAGGAGAGATGGAAAGGGTCAAGAAGCAGCTTGTTAAAGATCATAAGGCTCTTGAGGATCAGGAAGATGAATTAAATAAACTGGCAAAAAAACTCGAAGAAGAAATTAGGAGAAAGCAGTCATCCCGAAAATATGTTGGGGGAAGTATGACCTGGCCATCGCCAGGATATACAAGGATTACTTCTCCTTTCGGCTATAGACTTCACCCAATACTTAAAAAGAAAAAACTCCATACGGGTATAGATATAGGAGTGCCTTACGGTAGTAATGTAGTAGCTGCTCAAAGTGGTACAGTTATGCACGCTGACTGGCTTGGAGGTTATGGTAGAGTCGTTATGATAGATCATGGAGGCGGAATAGTAACTTTATACGCCCATAACTCAAAGCTACTTGTTAAAGAAGGACAGGAAGTTAAAAGGGGACAAGTTATTGCGAAATCTGGAAGTTCGGGATTGTCCACTGGACCCCATCTTCACTTTGAAGTTCGTAAAAATGGTAAATATGTAGATCCAATGGGATATGTTAGTAAATAATAAAAATTGTAAAGCTTAGCTTTACGATTTTTATTATTTCTATAAATTTTGTTTAAATAGATTAAAGATGGTATAATGAATATTGAAATATAATAGAATAAAATAGCGAGGGTTTTATTTTTTTGAAAAATTAATGACATAGAGGTGAAAATATGATCAAAAAAAGAACCGCCTTTCTTGGTGCAGTTGTAATTATTATGCTAACAAGTCTTGTTACATTAACATTAAGTAATTTTGTTGCTTTGGAATTAGGAAATAAGGTTATACTTCCTAAAAAAGATTATAAATATCTGATGAATTTAAATAAAAAGTTTGAAAAAGTGCTCGGTCTTAAAAATTTTATAGAAGAAAATTATTACAAGCCTGTTAATGATGTAGATTTTCAGGATGGGATTATAAAGGGATTATTTGAAGCATTAGGTGATCCCTATTCGGTTTATATGACAAAATCTGAATTTGACAGCTTTAAGACTCACACCAAGGGAACCTATGGAGGAATAGGTGTAATAGTAAGCCCTGGAGATGACGGATATATAACTGTTGTAACTCCTATTGAAGATACTCCAGGTGAAAGAGCCGGTATTTTACCGGGAGATAAGATTGTAAAGGTAAATGATAAGGAAGTAACGGCTGATAAGCTCGATGAAGCTGTGTCTATGATGAAGGGCAAGCCGGGAACAGATGTTGACCTTACTATAATAAGACCTAAAAAGAAAAACCCCCTTACAGTGACGATTAAAAGGGAAGAAATACGATTAAAGACGGTTAAATCAAGGGTTATTGATAATGAAATAGGTTATTTAAGAATATCTATGTTTGATGAGAAAACTGCTGATGATTTTAAAGTACATTTAAAGAAATTGGAAGATAAGAACATTAAAGGATTGATAATAGATCTTAGGAATAATCCTGGAGGGTCCCTAAGTGAATGTGTTGAAATAGCCGATGAACTCTTAGGAAAACAGGTTATAGTATATACTCAAGACAGGGCAGGTAATAGGGAATACAAAAGATCCGATGCTGATAAGATAAATTATCCGTTTGTAATACTAGTAAATGAAGGCAGTGCCAGTGCTTCAGAAATCTTAACCGGTGCAGTAAAGGATTCCAAGGCTGGTGAAATAATAGGGACCACAACCTTCGGAAAGGGCTTGGTTCAAATGGTTAAAGAGCTTCCTGATGGAACAGGATTTAAGCTAACAATATCACAGTATTTTACACCAAGCGGCAAATATATCCACGGAACGGGAATAAAGCCCAATATAGTAGTAGAGCTCCCAGATGAGTTGAAGGAAAAACCTGAAATAAGTGATAAAGAAGATGTGCAGCTACAAAAAGCTCTACAGGTTTTAAGAAGTAAGATTAAATAAACATTGCCCGGGAAAATATCCCGGGCTTATCTTACAGTTGAGGGCAGGTGAATATATTATGGAATGGTTTCAAATATTGTCAATGTCATTGCAATCCATTTTAACTATAATAATCAATCCGTTATTTTGGGCGGTGATATTATTAATATATACCCAGTATAAAAAGATTACCCGCATGGAAATAGAGCTCCTAGGAGAAGAAAAAGCTACCGCAAAGGAGAGGGTGTTCTATTCCCTTGGTGTTGGCATGCTTGGAGGTATACTTGGTACTGTTGTGATGGTCGTATTAGGAGTAACTATAGAAATTAAAGATTTTACACTTATTTTACCCTTAGCTATTTTACTGATGCTTATCAATGTAAGATACCTTTGTTTTTCCTATGCTGGAGGAATTATAGCTCTTACGAGTCTTGTATTTGGATTTCCTGATGTAAATGTTTCAAGTATCATTGCTATAGTAGCAGTATTACATTTAGTAGAGAGTATTCTCATTTGGATTGATGGACATAAGCATCCTACGCCGGTTTTTGTTGAACATGATATATATGGAACCGTTGGAGGATTTACCCTTCAAAGGTTTTGGCCCATTCCCTTTGCAGTGCTATTAGCCATTGCCGGTAAATTACAGGGAGCTACTGATATAAGTTTACCTGACTGGTGGCCACTTTTCATAGCAGATAAATTAGACTTGGATAATGTTACGCTACAGCTAAGCGTAGTGGTAGCAGCCTTGGGATATGGGGATATCGCGATTACAAGCTCTCCCAAGGAGAAAAGTAGAAAATCTTCTATGCGATTAGCTATCTATAGTATAGTTTTACTGATATTATCAGCAATATCTTCATATATTCATACCTTTAAATATATTGCAGCCCTGTTTGCTCTTCTAGCCCACGAAGGACTTATCATCTATAGCCAGAAAGAAGAGAGGAATAAAAGACCCATATATAAAAATCAAATTAAAGGGATTACGGTTTTAGATGTAAAACGGGGGAGTATTGCTGAAAAGATTGGGCTAAAGCCGGGATATACCATATGGAAGGTTAATAATTATTTAATGAATGATAAAGAAGATTTAATTTATATTTTAAGACAATTTCCTACCTATTTATGGATAGATGTAGTGGATGAAAAGGGTAACAATATGATATTAGAATATACCGACTATAGAAATGGAGTAGGTGCTTTAGGAGCAATAATAATCCCAAGGAAATCTGATGTAGTAGTAAATCTCAACCAAAATGTAAGTATCATAAAAAATCTTTTCAGAAAGATTATAAAAAGGGATAAAAATGATTTTTAAAATTTACCTGAAAAGCTTCAGTGGATTTTAGCAAGAATGTAAGTAAAGAAAAAAACAGAAGAGATGAATATGCTACGAAGTAAAAACAATCCTTTAACACTAGGTGTAATTGTTGAAAATCGAGAAGGGTAAAGGATAGATATTGATGAGGAAATATTTAAAAATGAACGAGAATCTTCAAATGATTTATTAAAATATATTATGTGTATATATATTAAGATGGGAATCGAATAAAAGTGAAAATTCACATAAAATTAAGCCCCCATCTTTTTTTCTTAGTATAAAAAAGATGAGAATATGTGGTATAATTTAATTGAATTTGTTGATTGGGAGGCACCATATGTTTAACAGTAATAAAATACCCTATTTAAATTTAATTCCCCTTTTAGTTATAGTTTTTGTACTATATAAAGTTATAAACAGAATAGATAGTTTTCTGTTTATAAAGATAAATCTTTTATCAATAATAAGTCCATTTCTTTGGGCCTTTGCTATTGCTTATTTTTTAAATCCACTAATGACTTATCTCGAAAGGGAGTTTAGATTCAAAAGAGGATGGAGTATATTGCTCATCTATCTGCTAGCTATAGGAATTATTACATTCGGTATTACCATCATATCGCCCAGAATAATTAAGAGTATCGGTGAGCTTTTAAGGGATCTCCCAGACTATTTTACTGCCCTTGAAAGAACCTTAAGATTTCAAATAAATAACCTGAAATTATTTGATAAATATGGCGTAACTCCCTATGTTGAAGATTATCTGAATACAATAATTGAACAGGTCAGTGCATACTTAAACACTGCACTGAGCACTGTAATAAGTCAAGTAATAAATCTCACTTCTTTAATACTGAAAATATTCCTCGCCCTTATCATATCTGTATACATGTTAAAGGATAAAGAAAAATTTATTGATGGTATCAAAAGAGCTCTATATGCAATATTAAATAAAAAGAAGGCCAATGTTGTAATTGACTTTGGCATAGAACTTGATAATATAATTTCTAAATTTATAATAGGTAAGTTTATTGATTCTTGTATAATAGGAGCAATTTGCTTTGTAGGACTTTTAATTATCAAGGCTCCCTATACTATGCTTTTAAGTTTGATAGTAGGGATTACCAATATGATCCCCTATTTTGGACCATTTATAGGAGGAATTCCCGTTGTGACTATTACGTTGTTTTACAGTCCCATAAAGGCTCTATGGGCCCTAGTATTTATACTACTTCTACAGCAGTTTGATGGACTTATATTAGGACCTAAGATTTTAGGTGATAGTGTTGGATTATCTCCTTTTTGGATAATATTGGCCATTGTTATAGGTGGAGGGGTTTTTGGAGTAATAGGAATGTTTTTGGGAGTTCCAATAATGGCTATAATCAAAATACTGTTTGAAAGATATGTAACTAAAAAGCTTGAGGTTCAGAATATTAATTCATAAAGACACTGTATTATTAAATCAGCAGTGTCTTTTTCAAAATCTAAAGATCAAAACTTAAATTTATCTCACTTGATTATAATACTCACGATTCTAGAAGTGAGAGTATTAGAGAAGTTGGTAATCGGATAAAAAACTTCTACACTTTATGGCAAAGGAACTCAAACATTTTTTAAAAAAAATTGCAGGTATAAAACAAAGTAAATTCAAGGGATGCAAGAAATTACAAACTTTTACCAGTTAAATATTAAAAAGGCTAACAGCTAACTGCTGACCGCTCATGGCAAAAGGGTGACAGGTGACAGGCCGCAAGAAAGACCCTAAAGAACGACTAGGATTTGCCAAGAGCCAAGAGCTAAGAACTAAGAGCTAATCAGGGCTACCAACTACGAACTACTAACTACGAACTAACAAATATCAGACTCTATAGCGTTCTTTAAATATTCCTTTGCATCTACAACTTCTAGCTCAGGAATTAATTCTTCTTCCTTAAATCCCATGACCTCCATAGATAGTTTGCATCCGTAAAACTTCACTCCTTTTTTTCTTGCCCCCTTTAAAAAGGCTTCGAGTGGAGGGGCATGGTCGTCTTCCATCATATCCAGAAGCATTCTTTTACCTAAACCACTAAAATTCATTTTTGACAGGGGAAGATCTTCTGGACCTTTTGGAGTCATAGCTCCAAATATTTTTTCATAGGATGTTTTACTTTCTGAAGTTATATGCTCAGGGCTTCTGAGTAAAAATAATCCCCAAAATGCAAAAAACATACTGACATCCATATCCAGTTCCTTACCTGAATTTGCTAGAATCAATGCTGCTAGAGCCTTATCATAATCTCCACTAAACATTATTAAATTCAACTTTTTCTTCAAACTATTCCAAGCCTCCTTAAGTCTCACTAGACCTTATTTTTCCCTAAAAGTTAAAGTTTTATAATAGGAATAAAAGTAAAAATCTTCCATGAAGGAAGACTGCAAAATATATTATTTAGAAAAAAAGTCATATTTTCGTATATAATATTTTTTGTTTTTAATTATTGTTTTGAGACATTCTATAAAGATATCTATTTCTTTATAGGTATTGTATAGTCCAAAACTTATTCTAACCATTCCGGGGTGCGGTAGCTCCGGATTTTTAATGCGTTTTTCTATTTCATCCTGTTTTACATTTAAAAGTCTATGGATATAGGGATGAGCACAAAAACATCCATTTCGTACTGCTATGCCGGCCTCATAGGAGAGAATATTGGCTAGTATCTCATGGTGGATACCCTTAATATTAAAAGTAATTATCCCCAGCCGGTCATGATAGTTTTCCGTATCGCCATATATTATAATGTCCGGAATTTGTTTTAGCCTGTTGATTGTATAATCAGTTAAACCTTTTTCATGAATAAAAATATTTTCCATTCCAAACATAGTCAAAGTTTCTATTGCAGCTGTTAAAGCTATAACGCCTATAATGTTTGGCGATCCCGCTTCTTCCTTATGAGGAGGTTCAGCCCATTTTATATAGTTATGAGTCACTATGTCAATAGTTCCTCCGCCAGAATAATCCGGATTACCTTTATCAAAGACTGATTTAGGGCCTATCAATACGCCGATACCAAAGGGAGCATACATTTTATGGGCTGAAAAAACTAAGTAGTCGATATGCTTTTGTGAATCTTTAGGCTTCATATCTACGGGACAATGGGGAACTAATTGGGCTCCGTCTACCATGATCTCTGCACCATACATATGTGAAAGCTTTGCAATTTCGTGTATGGAATTTTTATATCCGGTTACATTGGAAGTTCCTACTATTGTTACCAGCCTGACTGAATCCTTATATTTTTCAAGCTTGGACTTCAGGTCCTCCAGAGATAGACGCCCATATTTATCGATATCAATGTAATCTACACGAAATTTATCTCGCCAGGGCAAATCATTGGAATGATGCTCCATATAACTGGATAAAACCATATTCCTATTATTATTTTTATCAAGTCTATAGGAAAGCTTGTTAAGGGCTTCTGTAGAGTTTTTAACAAAAATTACTGTATCTTTATTGAAATCTGCATTAACAAATTCAGTTACAATTTCCCTAGCTTCTTCATAAAGTCTTGAAGAGTACTTTGACTTATATCCTGTGCCCCGGTGGATAGAGGAATACCAGGGAGAAAATACATTAACTGCATCCATAACTGTTTTAAAAGGTGGAGTAGTTGCAGCATTATCAAAATTTATGGCAGTTGTAAGTTTTCCATCTACTAGAGGAACTTTACTTTCAATACCAAGTACGTAGTCTCTATAACTTGATAAACTATTTTTATTCATCACCATACCTTCACCTACCGAAAAGATTATAATATTAATTTATTCACTAAATAAATAAATGTGATTGAATTACTCCAATTTAATTGACTTAATAGTAAAAGAGTTATATAATTTAGTCGATAATACGAACTAATGTTTGATGAATATTAAATGTTATTATGATATTTAAAACTTAATTAATTGAGGTGTATATAGATGGGTGAATTTAAAATAGCTTCAGATTTTAAACCTACCGGTGATCAGCCTAAGGCTATTGAAGAATTAAGTAGAGGAATACAGGATGGCATAGATCATCAGACTCTCCTTGGAGTTACCGGTTCAGGTAAGACCTTTACAGTAGCAAATATAATAGAAAAGGTTCAAAAGCCAACTCTTGTAATAGCTCACAATAAAACACTGGCAGCTCAGCTGTGTAGTGAGTTTAAGGAGTTTTTTCCCAACAATGCTGTAGAATTTTTTGTAAGCTATTACGATTACTATCAGCCGGAAGCTTATGTAGTTCAGACAGATATGTATATAGAAAAGGATGCTTCCATAAACGATGAAATAGACAAGCTAAGGCACTCTGCAACAGCAGCCCTGTTTGAAAGAAGGGATGTGATTATAGTTGCCAGCGTATCCTGTATATATGGACTTGGTGACCCCATAGATTACAGAAACTTGGTTGTATCTCTAAGGCCAGGAATGATCAAGAGTAGAGATGAGATACTGGAAAAACTTGTTGATATACAGTATATGAGAAATGATATAAACTTTACTAGAGGAACTTTTAGGGTAAGAGGAGATATAATAGAGATATTTCCTGCTTCCTCATCGGAAAATGCCATAAGAGTAGAACTGTTCGGAGATGAGATAGACAGGATTACAGAAGTAAATGCATTGACGGGACAGATAGTAGGACTAAGAAATCACGTAGCTATATTCCCGGCTTCCCACTATGTAACAGAGAAGGAAAAACTGGAAATGGCCATTAAAGATATTGAGAAGGAACTGGAAGAAAGGGTCAAGGAATTCAAGGACCAGGGAAAACTGGTGGAAGCCCAAAGAATTTATCAGCGTACAAAATACGACATAGAGATGCTTAGGGAAGTAGGATTTTGTCAAGGAATAGAAAACTATTCAAGGCATATATCTAGAAGAAAACCAGGAAGCAGGCCATTTACATTGATAGACTATTTTCCAGATGATTTTCTAATGGTAATAGATGAATCCCATGTTACCATACCCCAGATAAGGGCTATGTACGGTGGAGACCGTTCCAGGAAGGAAAATCTTGTTGAATATGGATTTAGGCTGCCTTCAGCCTATGACAACAGACCTTTAAATTTTAAAGAATTTGAAGGAATGATAAATCAGGTAATTCACGTTAGCGCTACCCCAGGTCCCTATGAAAGAAAGCATAGCAAGAAAATCGTAGAGCAGATAATAAGACCTACGGGACTTCTTGACCCTGAGATTGAGGTAAGACCTGTAGAGGGACAGATAGATGATTTGGTTGGAGAGATTAATAAAAGAGTTGAGAAAAAGCAAAGAGTTTTAGTAACTACCCTGACTAAAAAGATGGCCGAAGATTTAACAGACTATCTTAAAGAGGTAGGCATAAGAGTAAAATACATGCACTCAGATATAGATACAATAGAACGCATGGAAATAATAAGAGATCTAAGACTTGGTAGATTTGACGTTCTTGTGGGTATAAACCTTCTCAGGGAAGGTCTGGATCTGCCGGAGGTTTCTCTGGTGGCTATTCTGGATGCGGATAAAGAAGGATTTTTGCGTTCAGAAACCTCACTGGTACAGACCATAGGAAGGGCTGCAAGGAATGTAGAGGGTAAGGTTATTATGTATGCTGACAGAATAACCAAATCAATGCAGTATGCCATAGATGAAACCAATAGAAGAAGGGATATACAGGAGACTTACAATAAAGAACATGGTATTACCCCTAAAGGAATTAAGAAAGGTATCAGAGATGTAATCGAAGCTACCAAGGTGGCTGAGGATGAAGTTAAATACGGTGTAGATACCGACATGGATATGAGCAGGGAAGAATTATTGGAGCATATTAATAAACTGGAATGTGAAATGAGGGAGGCTGCTGCAGATCTTCAATTTGAAAGGGCAGCAGAGCTTAGAGACAAGATTGCAGAACTTAAGGAGAAACTTGAAAAATAATCAATTGTTAGCTATAAGTTATTAGAAGAGGTGAAAAAATGTCAAAGAACCATATATTTGTCAGAGGAGCAAAGGAACATAATCTGAAAAATATAGATGTTAAAATACCAAGGGATAAACTGGTTGTAGTAACTGGTCTAAGCGGCTCAGGGAAGTCTTCTTTGGCCTTTGATACTATCTATGCAGAAGGACAGAGAAGATATGTTGAGAGTCTTTCAGCTTATGCAAGACAGTTCTTAGGGCAGATGGAAAAACCCAATGTAGAATATATAGAAGGATTATCTCCAGCCATATCCATAGATCAAAAAACCACCAGTAAAAATCCTCGTTCCACTGTAGGAACCGTCACAGAGATATACGATTACATGAGACTTTTATATGCTAGGGTAGGCATTCCCCACTGCCCCGTATGTGGTGAGGAGATTTCCCAGCAGACTGTGGACCAAATAGTGGACAATGTGTTGAAATTAGAAGAGAGAACAAAGATACAGATTTTGGCTCCTGTAGTAAGAGGTAAAAAGGGTGAGCATAAAAGAGAGCTTGAAAAAATAAAGAAGGATGGATTCGTAAGAGTAAGAGTAAATGGAGAGCTTAGGGAAATTTTTGAAGAAATTGACCTGGAGAAGAATAAGAAGCACACAATAGAGGTAGTCATAGACAGACTAATTATAAAGGAAGGTATTCAAAAAAGACTTACCGACTCCATAGAAACTGCGCTAAAGCTGGCCGATGGACTGGTAATAATAAATGTTTTAGATGGAGAAGATTTGCTCTTTAATACAAAGTTTTCCTGTCCAGAGCACGGGATAGGTATAGAAGAGCTGGAGCCTAGGATGTTTTCATTTAACAGTCCCTATGGTGCATGTCCCGACTGTAAAGGTATAGGATACCTACTAAAGGTTGACCCAGAGCTGGTTATACCAAATGATTCACTTACCATTAATGAAGGAGCTATAGCACCTATAGCAAATAGCGGTGAAGGTACTTACTATCAACAGATGGTAGAGGCCCTTGCTAAAGATCATAATGTTGATCTGGATACACCTGTAAAAAAGCTTCCTAAAAAGTTTATAAAAGAGCTTTTACACGGCACAGAAAATAGAACTATTGAGTTTCACTATCAGAGCAGGCACGGATACAGGAAATACAGATCTCCTTTTGAAGGTATAATAAGAAATCTTGAAAGAAGATACAGGGAGACAAATTCCGATTATATCAGAGATAAGATTGAAGAATATATGAGTCTAAATGCCTGTCAAACATGTAAAGGTGCAAGACTTAGTGATGAATCATTGGCTGTTACTGTTGGAGGGAAAAATATTGCTGAGGTTACAGATTTATCCGTAAGGGATGCCCTTGAATTCTTCGAAAACCTACAGCTTGATAAAAAACGTGAAACCATTGCTGACCAAATACTTAAAGAAATTAGGGGAAGACTTAGATTTTTAGTTAATGTAGGCCTTGATTACTTGACTCTATCTCGTTCAGCAGGAACGTTGTCAGGTGGAGAATCTCAGAGAATCAGACTGGCAACCCAGATAGGATCAGGTCTTGTGGGAGTGCTGTATATACTAGATGAGCCCAGTATAGGTCTGCATCAGAGAGATAATGAAAAACTGCTCAAGACCCTTAGAGAACTGACGGATATAGGGAATACGTTAATAGTAGTAGAACACGATGAAGATACGATATACGCTGCTGATCACATTATAGACATCGGACCGGGGGCCGGAGAACATGGAGGATATGTTATAGCAGAAGGATCTGTGGAAGAGATTAAGAAAAATGAAAATTCTATAACAGGTCAATATTTAAGCGGGAAAAAGACGATAGAAGTGCCGAAAAAAAGAATAAAACCTAATGGTAAGGCAATAGAAGTAATAGGTGCAAAGGAAAATAACCTGAAGGAAATTGACGTAAAATTTCCACTGGGAGTACTTACATGTGTAACGGGAGTTTCGGGTTCTGGTAAGAGTACTCTGGTAAATGAAATATTATATAAAAGGGTTGCAATGGAGCTTCAAAGATCAAAGAAAAAGCCCGGAGGACATAAAGAGGTAAAGGGAATTAAGCATGTGGATAAGGTGATAGACATTGATCAGTCCCCAATAGGAAGGACTCCAAGATCTAATCCCGCTACCTATACCGGTGTATTTGACTATATAAGAGAACTCTTTGCACAGGTGCCTGAAGCTAAAATGAGAGGCTATAAAAAGGGAAGATTTAGCTTTAACGTAAAGGGCGGTAGATGTGAAGCCTGTAAAGGTGACGGCATCATTAAGATAGAAATGCATTTCCTTCCCGACGTCTATGTTCAGTGTGATGTATGTAAAGGCAAAAGATATAATAGAGAAACCCTTGAGGTTAAATATAAGGGTAAGACTATATCCGATGTACTCAACATGACGGTGGAAGAAGCACTGGAATTTTTTGAAAACATTCCAAAGATAAAGAGAAAGCTTAAAACTTTACACGATGTAGGGCTTGGATATATAAGACTGGGACAACCTTCTACCCAGTTATCAGGAGGAGAGGCTCAGAGAATAAAGCTTGCTACTGAGCTTAGCAAGAGAAGCACAGGTAAAACACTATATATACTTGACGAACCCACAACAGGACTCCATATGGCCGATGTTCATAGGTTGATAGGAGTATTACAGCGCCTTGTAAAGGGTGGAAACACGGTAATAGTAATAGAACACAATCTGGACGTAATCAAATCAGCGGATCATATCATAGACCTAGGTCCCGAAGGAGGGGACAAGGGAGGAACCATAGTAGCTCAAGGAACACCGGAGGAAGTAGCAAAGATTGAAGGTTCTTATACAGGACAGTTTTTAAAGAAGGTATTGAAAAACTAAAAATATATTGAAAAAAGAAATCCTGAAAAAGGATTTCTTTTTTTGGAGATTTAAGAGTTGTAACATTAACCTTGATATGAAAAAGTCATAACGGTTATTGTATTATTAAGAAAAAAAATGGTAGAATAAAAAACGAAAGCGATAAAATGTTAAAAAAGCAAGAATTAAATTAACTTGTTGTGCCAGTTCCTTATAGATATCCTTCAATAATCCTCTTCAGGCTCCATAGAAGAAGTGAATCTAAGTTAGGAGGTGATTATTAAGTGACAAGATATTGAAAGAGAATTAGTTTTCTAATGAAATCTATATTTTGCTTTATAATACTAAAATACTAAATCACTAAATTCAGTTATTCCTCTAGTCGATTTGATCCTGAAATTGTTAATATCTTTATTAATCAAGTCTTAGCCGAATAAGGAGGGAAATAAAAAATGGCTAATATTCTAGTTATTGATGATTCCGGACTAATCAGATTAAAGCTCCGTAACATGCTGGAAACAGAGGGGTTCAGAGTCTTTGAGGCTATAAATCTAAGACAGGTTAAAATTGGCTCATTTTCTAAGGAAATTCCTTTAAGTAAGATTGATCTCATTCTGCTGGATATCTATTTAAAGGATGAGAGCGGCTTGGATTTATTGTCTTTTTTAACTGAGAACTATCCCAATATTCCTATTATTATGCTTAGTGCTGAAGGAAAGAGGGAAGTTATTATGAAGACACTTGATCTCGGAGCAAAGGATTATATATTAAAACCTTTTGACAAAAAAATTTTGCTAAACCGAATCAATTCCCTTATTTCAAGTAAATCTATAAGAACAACAACGAAAGAAGATATATTAACCAATAACCTTAATTCTTTTAGGACAAATCTATCTTTAGAGATCAATCGTTCAATAAGATCTAAACTGCCAGTTTCAATCTTAAAACTTAAATTGAAAGGGAAAATTCTACAGGATAAGCTAAATAAAGTAAAGGAGATTCTAACTAATGAAATTAGGGATGTTGACCAGGTATTTATTATTTCTAAGAGAGAATTTATTCTTCTTTTACCTCTTACAGATAGAAAAGGAGTTCAGGTTCTTCTTGAAAGATTAAAAAATAAACTAAAAGAAAACATCGAAGATATAGAAAAGAATGTTGACGTTATTATTTTGACTTTTCCAGATTCCGAATCTGGTAAGTTAGAATTTGCGAAAAAAGATAACTATCGAGATAAACTCCTTAAAGAGCTTGAAGTTATTTAAAAATTATTTTGGACTGATTAATTATATTGGCATTTGCATATTGGGTTATGAATAAAATTATTTCAGGGATATAGGTATTGTTATTTTGTATACTTTTAACTATAATATGTCAAACTTACATTGATAATATTAATTTATTGTCTAGGAGTTCAAACATTTTTTGAAAAAATTGTAGGTATAAAATAAAGTAAATTCAAGGGATGCAAGAAATTACAAACTTTTACCAGTTAAATATTAAAAAGGCTAACAGCTAACTGCTGCCCGCTCATGGCAAAAAGGTGACGGGCCGCAAGAAAGATCCTAAAGAACGACTAGGATTTGCCAAGAGCCAAGAGTTAAGAACTAAGAGCTAATCAGGGCTACCAACTACGAACTACTAACTACGAACCAATAAATGCGTCGAAGACGCCTTTGTTCTGTAAAAAATAAATAGGTAGATAGTCCCAATAGATTTTATACGGAAAAGAGAAAATAGCTTATATAAAGGTCTAATTAATGATAAAATAAAATTATATAATTTTGTAATTATGACTAGAGTGGGGGATAAAATTGGACCTTATAATGAGCTTAGGTAATAAGTTTGGAAATTTATTTGTATTTGCTTTTATCCTATCTAGACTTAAAGCGGTTAGAAATCTGGTGGCAAAGAAGCCGGTTAGATTGGTTGATAAATTGGTCTTATCGGTATTCTTTGGAATCTTTGGTATAGTTGGTACTTACTTTAGTGTGGAATTTAATGGTGCACTCATAAATACACGAATTATAGGTGTTGCTACGGGAGGGCTTTTAGGAGGACCACTTGTAGGACTTACGGCAGGGCTTATAGCAGGGATTCACAGAGGACTTATAGATTCTGGAGAATTTACTGCTTTTGCCTGCGCTATATCCACAGTTTTTGAAGGGCTTATGGCCGGATATATGGGTAAGATATTTCAAAATCAAAATAGAAAGTGGGGTTATGCTGCATTGACGGGAGCTATAGCGGAAAGTATGAGAAAAATATCTGTTCTTATATTTTCCAAGCCATTTGTAGCTGCTGTGGCTTTAGTTAAGGAAATATGGATACCTATGGTAATTATAAACTCCACAGGGTTGGCATTACTATTCGTAATCATAGAAAATATATTCAAGGAGCAGGAAAAAATGGGAGCCTACCAAGCTAACTTGACCCTTAAGATTGCAGATAAAGCGTTGGCTTATTTAAAGGAAGGTATTTATTCAAAAAATATAGAGCAAGTGGTAAGAATAATATATGAAATGACAGATTTTGACGCCGTTAGTATTACCGATAGAGAAAAGATTGTTGCACATATAGGAATGGGTGCAAGCTATTATGATAAGGGGAATAATTTAAACTTGAAATATACACAACAGGTTTTGAAAAATGGAGAACCTGTAATAATCAATGATTGTAAGGAAATAGAATGTAAAATATACCAGTGTCCTCTTCGATGTTTTTTAATACTTCCATTAAAAGAGAATGGTAAAGTAATAGCTACTTTAAAACTTTATAAGAAAAAGCCACATGCTATGACTACTATCGATGTAGAGCTTGGAATCGGAATGAGTAAGCTATTTTCTACTCAATTGACTCTAAGCAAGCTTGAACAAAATTCAAAGCTACTGGCTACTGCAGAGCTTAGGGCCCTTCAAGCCCAAATAAATCCCCATTTTTTATTCAACTCACTGACAGTTATTGCTTCAATGTGTAGAATTGATCCTTTAAAGGCACGAGAATTGATCACTCACTTGAGCAATTTCTTCAGAAAAAATTTAGCTAATAATAAGGAGTTAGTAGAGCTTGAAACGGAGATAAACCATGTAAAGTCCTATGTAGAGATCGAGCAGGCACGATTTGAAGACAAGCTACTTGTAGAGTATGAACTGGAGGATGATTTAGATTGTTATTTACCTTCCCTTACTCTACAGCCTATAGTTGAAAACGCCATAAAGCACGGTATACTTCCTAAGAAAAACGGAGGATCAGTTAAAATTATAGGAAGAAAAAAAGGAAAAGAAATAGAAATAAGTGTAGTTGATGATGGAGTTGGCATAAAAAAAGAAAAGATAACGGATATATTAAATAATAACAAGTATAAAAAATCTATAGGAATAAATAATGTAAATCAGCGTTTAAAAGGCATGTTCGGAGAGGGATATGGTCTCAAGATAGATAGTAAGTTAAATGAGGGAACATCAGTGACTTTAAGGATTCCAATGACAACATCGGTTTTGGAGCGTGATAAGAGTGCTTAATGTTTTGATTGTAGACGATGAAAAGTATATAAGAAATGAGATACGATATTTTTTAGAAAAGCACGAAGATGTGAATATATGTGGAGAGTGCGGTGAGGGAGAAGAAGCTATCAGTCTAGTTCAAAAACTGAATCCAGATATAATATTTCTAGACATTGAGCTTCAGGATATGAGCGGACTTTTGGTGGCGAGGAAGCTATTGGATAAGGAAAATCCTCCCTATATAGTATTTGCGACGGCCTATGATGACTATGCCTTGCAGGGCTTTGAAATGGATGCAGTAGACTATATAGTGAAGCCCTTTTTAGAGGATAGAATAAAAAAGACATTGGATAGGCTGAGAAAACGGATTAAATTGAAAGTTCATGATGAAGAGAAAGTACAAACAAATGATAAGTATCAAATTAAGCTTGATAAACTATGTGTAGTAAAAAATAGTAAGCTGCTTCTAATAGATGTAAGGGAAATTAAGTATATTCAATCTCAGAAAAATGAAATTATTGTTCATACCAAAAGTGGAAAATACAGATGTAATAACACTTTAAAGGAGCTTGAAGACAGATTTAAAGAAGACAAGCTTATCAGAACTCATAAGAGTTTTATAGTTAATATAGATTTTATCAATGAAATTATTCCCTGGTTTAACTACACATACAAAGTCAAGCTAAAGGGTGAAGAAGAAACGGAAATACCGGTAAGTAGGAATTATCTGAAAAAATTTAAAAGTATATTAAACATTTGATGTAGGTCTATGGCCTGCATCTTGTATTTTGTCCTTTATGAATGCATCTTAAGTTTAAATAATGCAACAAAACGTCAAAAAATTTCTTGTTTTGACAAAGTATAATATAATTTTGTTAAAGAAATGTTAACAAAACTATAAATATTGTAAGGAGGACGTAGCATGAAAAGAAAAATTTCTTTATTATTGGTTCTTATGTTAACTTTTAGTATATTTTTAGCGGGATGTTCAGGTTCACAGCAAGCTGGACAAGACTCAGCTGGAGATAGCTCTTCGTCTTCAGGGAAAACGTTTTTGACTATTGCTACTGGAGGAAGTTCAGGAGTATATTTCGCACTAGGAGGGGCTTTATCTAATCTACTTAATAAAAACGTTGAAGGCGTTAATTCTTCTGTTCAATCAACTGGTGCTTCAGCTGTAAATGCTACTTTGTTAGGTAGTGAGAAGGCTGAAATCGCATTTGCAATGAACGATGTTATTAGCTATGCATATACAGGAACAGAAGTATTTAAAGACAAGGGGAAAATTGAAAACTTAAGAGGTATTGCATCATTATATCCAAACTTTGTACAGGTAATTACTGTAAAAGGAACGGGAATCAATGAAATCAGTGAATTAAAGGGTAAAAGAGTTGGAGTCGGAGCACCAGGAAGTGGTACTGAGGTAAATGCTCGTCAGATTTTAGCAGCCCATGGCATAACCTATGATGACATAGAAGAAGACTTTTTATCATATTCTGAGTCAGTTGAACAGCTTAAGAATGGAGCAATAGACGCAGCATTTTTAACTTCAGGTCTTCCAAATGCTACAATAATGGATCTTTCAACAACTCATGATGTAAAAATAATTCCAATAAGAAAGGCTGCTGTAGACAAACTGGCAGCGGAATATCCTTTCTACTCATCAGAAATGATTCCTGCGGGAACTTATGATAATGAGGAAGATGTTGAAACAGCAGCTGTTATGACTTTACTTGTTACAAGGGCAGATTTACCTGAAGAACTTGTGTACAACATAACAAAAACTATATTTGAAAATTTAAATGTTCTAGTAGATACTCATTCGGCAGCTAAGAAAATCAGTATTGACAATGTGAGAAAGGGTATGCCTATACCTCTTCACCCTGGAGCAGAAAAATACTACAAAGAACAAGGTAAATAAACTTATAAAAAATTAGGTTAGATCTCCCATATATTTATATATAGATTTCCCCCTACTCCAACCAATAGTTTTGCATAAATAAACTATTAGATAGTTGCAAAACTTTTTAGCCGAAGGCTAGATTTATGGAAATAAAAGGGAAAATAAAAACAACTTTTTGTAATATGAGTTGATTAATTACAGAAAAAATTATTAAACAAAAACAG
>JAALLP010000033.1_pt1 | contig 80743 bp, 98 predicted proteins | sample 7245951 | NCBI WGS metagenome assembly JAALLP01 (sample SAMN13049199, study PRJNA578106) | oil field metagenome | isolation source: filtered produced water from oil reservoir B6 | place: USA:offshore Texas | collected 2016
TGTTACTTCTCAAAGTACTTAAGAAAAGATGGGATATGACGGGTCTTAATGGGATTTGGCGGGAAGTCCACGATTTACGTGGGTTTAAGACAGATGGGTTCTATATGGTAATTCTTATGCAAGTGAGACAAATTTTTAGGTAGTTATATCAATTAAGTGAGTCATGTAACGGCCAGGCGTATACGAACGGATTGGTAACATAATTAAAATAACGTTCGTTACACTTTATAAATTACAGATTGAAACACCAGTAGTAATGCGCGTTACACCATTGTAACGTGTTGATAAAAGATTTAAGGTACTAAAAAATATTTGCACTATAAAATTGTATTAACGGTAATAAATTGGTGCGGAACCGCTGGTGCGGAAATGAGGAACAGCGGAACTAAACTGAAAGCATTGACATATAAGGAATAAGCACGTTTTAAACTAAATGTAAATAAATTCCATAAAAAACAGTAGGGCAAATATAAAATTACGTTTAAATGAATAATTATTAGAAGAAAATGTATAAATATTCACTTAAAGCCCAATATCACTAATAAGATTCTTTGTCGATGATATGAGTACCTTCTTTTACAAATGGGGAACTTATTCCACAAAATGCAACAAAAAAAATAGTCAATCTTTATTACCAGTGCCTCGTTGAAAAAGAAGAAATTTCATAAATTGTAGCACCTGTTGTTTTTCGTTGTTATTTAAACCTTCATATATTTCTGTTAAGGGATTGGTTGGCTGCTCCAGTGAGCGGCCTTCTTTTTTTGCTTTTGCGATTTGTAAAATCTTCTCCCGGCTGTCATCATCTAATTCCATGAAAATGTTCAATAGTTCTTCGATTTGATTGATTTGTTGTTGAGTAATTTCGTTTGCGTTGTAACTCGGCGTCCTTTCTTTTACAAACTCTCTTAATATTCCTTTTATACGAGCTCCGGAAGTAAACTCATATTCTCCGGGGCCTGGACCGTGACCTAGCAGAATCCAGTCTGAAGATATGTTAAATGTTGTAGATATTTTTGTTAAAGCTGATGTTGTGGGCTTAGACCTACCCTTTTCCCAATCGCTGACGTTGCCGGGAGAAACTCCTATACTACTGGCAAATTGTTTTTGATTTAGGTTTAGACGCTCTCGAAGGTGTTTAATTCTTGAAGAAATTGAATTATTCGTTATCATAATTAAATACCCCGCACCGTATTTACGAATTTATTTTAAGGAAATACGGTTTAAATACGCATTTTTCCTTGCTAAATTCGTATTTACGAATTATAATATTTGCCAAGGGAACATATTCCACAGCAATATACTCCTTTTAATCCAAACAATACAAGCCAAAAAATCTCCCATAATTCTCGGTTTTGTCGAAAACAAACTTTTTAGGAGGTGGGAACCGTGAACAGATTAACCAAGTTTGGCCTGGAAGTTAAGAAAGCGCTTCTTGAAAAGCAAATGACTCAGAAACAATTTTGCCTCAAGTATGGCATCCCGGAGAACCGGTTCTCAGAGATACTTTATGGTGGTAGGCCGGGAACCAAATACAAGGCCAAGATAGCAAAGGTGCTCAATATTGATTCTGAGTATTTAGCGTCTTAATAACCCCTCCCTTCTTATTAATTGACAAAACTCAATACTTCTACGGGAGGGGTGCAAAACCCTAGTATGCATACATAAAAACATCACTCGAAGGAGGATGAGAAAAAGTGTTACAAGCCATGACCAAGTTTGATGAAAAAGTCTATCAAAGCGTAAATGACGTTATGGCCATTCCTTCCGCGCTAAGGGATATTGAATTAAATTTTTGGAGGCAGGGTTACGATGTAAAGCGCGGTGCAGCCGGAGCGGTGATTATTAAGATGAGTGACGGAGAGGTTCATTTCGTGCCGGCTGGAACATGCATTAAGCAGATCGTGTTTTTATCTAATGTGCACTGAGATTTAATTTTGCCGGCGGGCAGGTCAACAGGTAGAGGGTGGATCAGCCGCCCGCCGTCAATGATTTTTCTTCATTGTAGCAAAATGTGGCAATGTGAGGTGAGAGTATAAGTGGATGAGGCGCGGCAATTGGAGCAGGAAGTATGGTTAACAACCAGCCAGGCGGCAGCGCTTGAGGGGATAACGAGTCGCGCCGTACGGAAAAAAGCCATGGCTGGTGAGTTAATATCAAGAAAAGCTAAAGCTAATTACGGTGGTGGTGTTAACGGTAAGGGTTATCTGATCGCCCTGTCCTCTCTATCTACTCCCGCCCGTCGAAAATACTATGAAAAGTACGGGCGGGAGCTGCAAGAGCAGGGCAAGGATAAGAGGGAAGAAAAGGAAACGGCACCGGCACCGGCTACGAATAACCTGGCCGAGATAGAGGCGAAGGTTGGGAAAAAAAGGTTTCAGAAATTATTGCGCCAGGCTGAGCGCAAGGTGGAGGCTGCCAAGGAATATATAGAGATCTCCGACGAGCGCGGCAGGGCTGAGAAAGCTCAAGAGATAGCTGAAAGATATGGCGTTTCCAGATCTACGCTGTACCGGTGGGTGGACACATACAAAAAAGGGGGGTTGCCGGCAATGATTAAGGTGCCCAACCTGGGCAAAGGAACGGTGCGCAGGGCCGTGGAGCCTGAAGTGGAACGGTTTATCAGATTCCACTGGCTGCAGCTAAACAAGCCCAAAGCTGCACACGTGCATAAGAAGTTAAAAAAATACTGTGAAAAGACCAGCCTCCCTTACCCTTCCCGGGCCACGGTGTACCGTGTGGTGGAGGATATACGGAAAAACGAACCGGATCTGGTTTGCCTTGCCCGCGAAGGCGAAGAGGCATATGAGAAAAAGTTTGCAGCTAAGATCACGCGCCAGAATCCGGAATACCGGAACCAGGTATGGGAAGGCGACCACCACATAATGGATGTGTTTGTAAACTACCAGGGCCGCCCGGTAAGGCCGTGGTTGACGGTCTGGCAGGATGTAGCGACAAGAGTTTTAACAGGTGTCACTTTATCCATACAGGCCAACGGCAGGACCATTGCCATGGCCCTACGGCACGGTATTTTACAAAAGAAGCTTTCAGGCTGGGATGGCGGAATAAGCAAGCCCATGGCGCAGGCGTTAACATCACTCAGCTGGGACATGGAAGAGTTAAGCGAGCGTGCCGGCGCTGAGTTACCATTCTATGGACTGCCGGAGGCACTGTACATTGACAATGGTAAGGATTATAAATCGCAGATCAAAAAGGGCCGCAAGAGCGAGGATTGGGAGTACAGCCGGGAAGTTCGCAGTGCATGTGAGATATTAAGCATAAAACCGGTATTCGCCACCGCATATAGCCCCTGGGCAAAGGGTCATGTGGAAAGATGGTTCGGTACCATGACTGACCAGTTCGCCAGATATCTACCCGGTTATTGCGGCAGTGACAACAAGAAACGCCCGCACGGTTTAAATGAAAAGAAAATGTGCGAGCGCGGCGAGCTTTTAACCCTGGAAGAGCTTTACCTGCTGCTGGAATTCTATATTGACATATATCACCACACAGAGCACAGCGCGCTGGGTATGTCTCCGGCAGAGAAATATGAACTTACACCCCCGGTACGCGAGGGCCTGCCGGACGAGCGGACAATGGATATCTGCTTAATGAACAGCGACAAGGTGAAGGTGAGCGCTTCCGGTATCCAGCGTTTCGGCACCAAGGGTAAGCGTCGCTGGTACCACCACCCGGCATTGGAAAACTATGTGGGACGCAAAGTGGTAATACGGTATGACCCCAACCGGATCGGCGAGCTCCTGGTATTTGACCCCGGCACAGGCAACTATGTTTGTACAGCTACTAATAAGGAGCTCTTAACCTGGGGAGCTTCCGAGGATGATTTGAAAGAGTTCATCAAGAAGCGGTCCAAGCGCAGGAAAGAAGTTAAAGCACGCCTGGCAGAATGTCAGGAGTTCGGCCTGGAAGCTGTAACAGCAAGTAGATATCAGGCCGGCCCGGTACAGGTTACCGGTGATACCACCGGTGGTAAGGAAACAACCATGATAACCGGCATGGAAGAGGCCGCCAAGCGGTCCGGTAAGAGGGATAAAACCAACCCGCAGAAACAAAAGCAAAGGGCAGCCGGCGGCAGGTTTGATGAGTGGATAAGGAAATATGGGAAGGCTTAGAGATTAATTATATAGAGGGAGGTACAAAATATGTGTGCTTTGCAAGCTGTTGAAAACACTGTGGAAGCAACTATGGAGAACTGGTCAAGGGAAAGAGAGACTTTGCGCCGGGTGGTTACCGAGGAAGGTACAACCAAGGCCGATGTGGCCAGAGCAATAGGAGTTTCAAGAACCGTAATGAGCCGTTATATAAACAACGACTACAGTGAAAGTGAGAAATTGCGTAGATCCGTGCGCGCCTACCTGATCAAAATAGGCCGCTGGGAAGAGAAGCCGGAAATTGCCGAAGGTGCTACGGAGCCGGAAGGCGGTTTTGTGACCAGCGTCAGAGAGTTGAAGAACGTGTCCACCAGCGACAGCGAAAGGGTTTTGGGTATCTGCCGGGCCTGCCTGGATAATCTTGAATTCGGTATGATCACCGGCAATCCCGGTACCGGCAAAACATATACTCTGGAAAACTACCAACAGCAAGGCGGCAGCACTATTCTTATCACCTGTGATGAGACAAGCTCTGTAAAAAGCATCCTAGTGGAGATCGCCGAGGCTTTGGGTATATTCTCTAAGGGCACTTCCGCTACCCTGATGAAGAAAGTTGTAAAGGAGCTAAAAAGAAAGCCCCGTCTTTTGATCTTTGACGAGGCTGACCTGCTGCGGGGGCCGCGAGTACTGGAAGCAATCCGGGCCATCTACGACAAGTCCAAGTCCGCCGGTGTGGTGTTGTGCGGCAACCACGCCCTGGCACAGCGTATCCTGGAATACGCGGAGGATCGCCCGGAAATGGCACGGCTTCGGGATCGCATTGGCTACTATCAGAAATTAACGGGCATATCAGAAGAAGAAGCCAGCAGATTCTTAGCCCACGTGAATGCCACTCCCGAAGCTAAAGAACTACTGACTTCTATAGGGCGGCAGCGAGGAATCAGGCAGCTGGTGAAGGCTTTGGGACGTCTTTTGGACGTTACCCACGGCGAACCAATCACCGGAGACCTGGTTGAGGAGCTAGGTCGTATAGTCCTAAGCTTCGCCTAAAACCCGGCCACCGCTAGGACAATAATAAAACATTTTAAAACCGATGTAAAGCTGGTTAGTTAACTAAGATTTTAATTTTGACGGCGGGCAGCTTCTTTAGTGATTAGCGCTTTTTAGGGAATAGCCCCGGACATTCTTTTGCGGAGAGTGTCCAAGCACCATTCAGATTACGTGTTTCGTCCAGCTTCGGGGGCTGGAGTTTGCGCCCGCAGATCTTGCAGGTATTGGCCATAGAATCACCTCCTTTCTTGTGGAGGTATAAGTGATACCTGCCCGCCGTCAAAAATTAATTCCATATAGATTTATGTATTGACGGCGGGCAGTCAACTATTGGTTATGTGGTTTTACTGAATAGGCCCGGACACTCTTTGGTAGAGAGTGTCCAAACACCATTCAGATTACGGGTTCCGTCCAGCTTAGGGGGCTGGAGCTTCTGCCCGCAAATCTTGCAGGTATCTGCCATCGAATCACCTCCCTTCTTATGGAGGTAAAAAGCGAAAATACCTGCCCGCCGTCAACAATCTTTTTTCTACCAGGCAAAACCAAAAACCTTTATAACCTATCCCCCTCGCCCGGGTTGGCACCCGGAGCCTGATGAGGAGCCATACGAAAGGGGTGAAGGATTTGGCAATGAGTGATGATCTAAAGGAGCGCTTTAAAAACCCTATTGTTCATGTGGACATCAAGACCGGTAGAGGCTATAACCGGCTGCGAGAGTTTTGGAGTCAACAAAGGGTGACCACCTCCGGCTTTATGGAGTATAAGCCGGGAGTTCGCAGGCCGGCAGAGCAGGCATCTGCAGGTAGTTCGGTTTCCGCATTACCCAGGCATGGGCAGAGAATTAAAAAGGGTAATTGGACAGCCAAGGAGCGGGCGTATGCCGAGCAGCTGTTTGTCCAGGGGTTGACGGACGAAGAGATAGCAAAAAGATTGAACCGGACTGCGCAAGGCGTGAAGAGAATTAGGAGTGCCATGATCAGGAAGGCTGTAATGAATGGGCGAAGGATGCCATTTCCAAAGGCGGTGAGGCGTAGTGGATAAACTGAAGGATACGGTTAAGGCGGCGCTTACTTGCGTCAGGGACGGCCTGAGTTCCGTTGAGGAAGCGGTGGAAACGATAATGGAACAAGCCGACAAAGGTTGTAGTGGTTGCTCGGTCATAGAGGACCTGAGACTTTCACTGGCCACCATTGAAAGGGCAGCCATTGAGGATGTTGCAGGCCCGGAGGTTACGGAATGACCAAAACAGCGGACCAGGTAAAGCCTGATGGCGGCATGAGTGTTGAGGACTGGGACAAGGTTGAGGAGCGGCTGCAGCATTTATATTACCCGGTCAAGTTAAACTGTGACGGCTACGAGGTAACTTTGATGCTGGAGCGGCGCAATCAATTTAAGAATGTCATTATGGTGTATGTAAATGGCGTGATCAAAGGTAAATGGCTGTTGGATGATTGCGAGGAGCGTCGTAGGTTTTTCCGTAAAATAGTGAAGTCCTTACATTCCACAAAGGAAAAGAAGGCATTACGAAAAATATCAAAGCGCCTTCGTAAGGAGAATGGACTCCTTGATCCTGACGCTAAATACACCACTTATACATGGTTTTGGACGTCGTTCAACTCTCTTAAGAAACACTTGATTAATCATAATAAAGCCATTGAGTTGGTTGAATAGTTTATTGAAGAGGAAGGTGAGAAAATGGAAAAGCCAAGACATAAGGTTATCAGCAAATCAGGCACACTGACTATACCGGCGGACATTCGGAGGGAATATAGTTTCCTGGGCGGCACGGCAGTTGATATCACCGTCAAGGATGGGATGCTGGTGGTAGGTCCTCACACTCCGCGCTGTGTCTTTTGCCAGGGCAGTGAAAATGTGGTGATGTATGCAGGCAGGAGTGTGTGCCAGGGCTGCGTGGCAAAGATGTCAGAGGAGGTTGGTACTGATGGATGAGGCCACCATAAAAGCTAAAGTTGACGAGTATGCCAAATGGGTTAACCTGGCGGCAGAGGCCAAAAAGGAGATCGACAGGTTAAAGGCCGAGTTTCAAAAGCAAGCACTGGATGCCTTAGAAAACAAGAAGGTTAAACAGGTGGAGTTTTGGGGGAACGGTAACTCCAAGGTGAAAGTGACGACCAGCGAAACTTTGAAATTGGTTTCTTACGAATTCTTAAAGCAGGCCATTGGAGAAGTGCTGGTTAAAGATTTTGTAAAAGCCGAACCCAAGTATAAACTTTCGGAACCCTTTAAGCGCCTGCTGACAGCAGTATTTCAGGGCGATTACATAGAGCAGTCGGTGGATGATGTGATTGCTCAAATAACCAGCGACGAAAAGACAAAAAGGACACTTAAGAAAAAGCTTAAGGGGAACTGGAAAAAGGATGTTGTTCACCTAAAGAGTATTGCCGGGCTGAATGACAGTGACGCCGAGCACTTCGCATACTTCGTGAAGGAAGCTAAAAACTACGAAAGCATAGTTAACCTGCTGGAGGCAGCCGGATACAAAACCGGCAGCCAGGAATTTAAGGAAGCCTTGAAAAGAATCAGGCACGCCGTGATTGTTGATGAGGGGATTAAGGTCGGGCTGGAAGTCGAGGAAGTGACGGTATGAGGCTTGCGGATAAAATGGCTTACGTCTTTATAGGGTTTACCGCCGGGTACCTGGTGGCGGCCCTGGTCGTTGCAAGGCACTGGATGTGAGGTGAAAACGTGGCCAAAAAGAAAAATAACCGGGGCTTCTCCGAAGAGGAGAAAGCCCTGGTTGCACATTTAAAAGAAAAGATGAAAGAGCGCGGGGTTAGTAAGTTCCCCCGGGACTGGCACTTGAAACAGCTTTCCGTCGCCCGTAATATGTTGGCCGGCGAAAACGCCCCGGCGGTTGTGCAGTGGAAGGCATGTATTGACTGGCTGTTCAGGGACCGGTACTGGAAGGATAAAGTTGATCACCTGGCACGGGTGGAGGCTTTGTGGCCCAAATATGTGTTGAAGGGGGGCGCAAATAGTGGCGGAACAAGCAAGAGAAATACCCCGCGGAGAGGAAGCTACGGTGGCAGCCTCTACGACGAAGGGCTGCCCCTATGAAAGATGTGATGGGTCCGGATGGGTATACGTTGATTCGAATACGGTACGCGAGTGCCAGTGTAAAAAAGATTGGCGAAAGCGCACCAGGATAGAAAAACTTTTTAGCGTATCAGGAATTCCTAAGCGGTACCGGGACAGGACGCTTAAAGGCTTTAACGGTGAACGCCAGCCGGCTGCCTATAAGTCTGCTTTGCGCTACGTTGAGCGCTACCGCGAACTTGCCGGAGAAAATAAAAACGGCTTATGCCTGGTGGGGCCGACCGGTACCGGTAAAAGCCACCTGGCTTTCGGGATTGTCAATGAATTAATAAAACAATCAGTGGCGGCAGTTGTAGGAGTTGTACCGGATCTGCTGGATTCTCTGAGGCCCAAAGAAGGCGGAAATGCGGCTGCGGAAGAGCGGCTGGAGATCCTTAAAACTGCGGACCTGGTTCTTTTGGATGACCTGGGGGCGGAAAGAGGATCGGACTGGGCGGTGGAACGCTTGTACCTTATTTTAAATGCCAGGTACGTGGAGCAGCTGCCAACTATTATTACAACCAACGTGCCGCTAGAGAATATGGAACTAGACGAATACGGGAACACGATGCTGGCATGGGAACGCATTGTCTCACGGATAAAGGAAATGTGTTACGTGCTGGCGGTGGATGGAGAAGATTACAGAAGGGGGATGCGATAATGTTAACCTTCGGCAATGATGGAAAAATGTATGCAGGTGATTATGATATGGCTTGCATTTTACAGAATAAGAGAACCGGCAAGTATCATGTGGCATACCTGGAAGAATGTCCGGAGACGGCAAAAAACAGACTTTTAAAGAAGGACGGTTGTGTTAAAGTTAGGATTCTCATGCACCACAAAACCGGGACGAATAATATGAGTGAATCTAAGTCGCACCTGGAAGAGCTCAAGCAAATGGTTAGCCTGTCGGACAAAAATATACTGCCGGATACCATTGAGTGGGACGGCAATATTGAAACGGTGTTGATGTTGTAATGGCCAAAATAACCAAGTCGCAAATGCGTATGATTTGGGCCTCAGCCAAAGAGCTGGATTTGGATGAGGATTTGCTCCGGACGACCGTAAGAAATGTTACCGGGTCCAGCAGCATATCCAGCCTCACTAAAGCTCAGGCCAAAAATGTTATTGACCATTTACAAAGGTATAAAGGGCGGGAGCCGGGGATGAGCATGGCTTCCAGCAGGCAGAAGTGGAAAATAAAGCAGCTGGCCAGTCAGCTGGGTTGGGACAGTAACCCCAAGAGGTTGTCCGGATTTGTTAAAAAGTACGCCGGCGTAGAGAATATGGAGTGGATTACGGCTGATATGGCCTGGCGTATCATCGAGGGGCTTAAGAAAATAAGAGATCGCCAGCAAAGCGGGGATTGCTGTAATGAGCGATAAATTAAGCGGATGCTGTATCAGCACGGAAGAAAACAATGAGTACTTTCTCAAAGAAGGCTTTTATGTTGCGGGAGTTAAGAAGATCACCGGTCCCTATGTGGGAGCTGTGCGTGAAACATACAAAGAAGCTTTGGAGGACTTGAAAGAGTTTTTATTTGATCATAACTGTGAAGTTGGTGATCATGGTGAGATTAAAAAAAGATACGTTGTAAGTAAAAAGGAGTAGGTATAAATGTGGGGCAGGCCGCCGAAGGAAAGCAGGCGTTATGGATGGTGTGAATATCACCGGTTGTGGCTTACGGTAAAGCAGGCGAGAAAGTCCAGGTGCCTGGAAAGAGAGTGTGAGTGTTTTAAAAAAAATGAGAATCACCAGCTGTGGAAAATAGAAAATAAGCGCACTGCAAAAAGTCGCTCGGTTGACAATAAAGAAGGATATAAAGTATAAAAGGGGTGGTGCTGGTTGAAAATAAGCGAATGGATGAATGAGATAGATTCCACCGACCTTCCACAGCCATACCGCGACCTGGCGTATTTGATAGGTATGGAAAACACCTTAAAAGTGGCGGATAAGTTTAGCGGCACGGCAATATATTTTCCCAAGCTGGACGCGGTTTTGAGAAAGGTTCGGGACAGCAAAATAAAAGAGGAGTTCCGTGGTGATAACTACAAGGAGTTGGCCAGGAAGTACGGCCTTACGGAGGTTTGGGTTCGACAGATTTTAGCGGAGCAAGATGCCGGTCCAACCCTCATGGATTTTGGGTTAAAGTAAAGTAAATTTCTAAAGTACTTTATTTGATAGTCATACTTGATGTCTATAGAATCCCAGTCATAAGGACTGGGATTTTTTTATTTGTGGAGGGGTTGCATGCCAGATATGCCGGCAGAACTTTACAAGCCAACAGCGATTATTTTATTCGGCCTTTTGTGTGGGGCCGCCGGGATTATAGCCTATTTCCTTAAGGATATACGGCAGGCGGTCAAGGAAAAGCATCAGGAGCAGGATGTAAAAATCGAAAAGCTGCAGGGAGATTTTGCGGATATGAAAGCAAATCTTCCGAGGCAGTATGTGCTGCGGGATGATTTTATAAGGGCTATTGCGGCACTGGACAACAAGGTGGATAACATTTCAAAGGAAATAGGTGAAATATCGAAGGGTTTAAACCAAATAATTGGAGGAGATGTGCATGGCAGGTCTTGAGAAGTATGAAGCGCGTATTGCCAGGGGGCAGATTTTGCACATACTTAAGATCGCATACCCGGGACCGGCAAGCCTGGAGCTTTTGGAAACTACGCTAAACGACCGTAAGTATCCATCTTCTCCAGCGGTACTCAAGGGGTATTTGGATTACATGGCCGATAAGGGTTATGTAAAAGTGTGGGAAGAGCATGACGATATGATGGGCGTCGAAAGAACACTGGCAAAATTAACCGCAGCGGGAATCGACCTTCTGGAAGGAAGCCTCCCGGCAGATCCCGGGGTGGTGCTCTAGGTGGGGGGAAAGAAAACTCGCAAGCATTACAAGGTGGAGAAATTGCCCGACGACCTGGTGGAAGCGGTAAACAAAAAGCTGGTGGAGGGATATACCTACCAGGATATAGCTGATTATTTGGCTGATATGGGTCACAAGATAGGTAAAAGCTCAGTCGGGCGGTATGGGAAGGATTTTATGTCCCGGTTGGAGAGGCTTCGGGTCGTAAAGGAGCAGGCCAAGTCCATCATAGATTCCAACCCTGACGCCCCAGCCACCGAGATGGCGGAGGCCGCCAACCAGCTTTCCATGCAGTTGATTATGGAATTTCTAATGAAGGTTGATATTACCGACCTGGAAGAAGCCAAGGTGACGGAAATTTTCAAAGCCCTTGCGAAACTGGAGTCCTCAGGAGTGAATAGGGAGAAGCTTAAGTTTACTTACAACAAGGGTGTAGAGGCGGCAGCTGACAAGATTAAGGAGGCTCTGAAAAGTGAAGTCACCTCCGACCCCGATCTTGTTGCCAAGCTACATAGCATAATTGATCAAAAGGCCAAGGAAGTGAGCCAGTGAGTATTTTAAACGACCTGGTGGGCCAACAATCATATAAGCCTTTTTTGGATTACTGCCGGGATCACATCATCCTGGACAGCGGCAAAAAGTATGATCCGCTGAACCGCAAGTGTATGGAAGAGATTTTCGAGGCTTACAATTCTCACCCTCATATCACGATAGAAAAAGGCGCGCAAACCGGGTTTTCCACTCTGGCCATTGCACACTCGTTGTATATGGCTGACGTGCAGGGGCGCACGGTGATATACTACCTACCCACCGACAAGATGGCCAGGGACTTCGGCCCCACTCGTTTTGATCCATATATAAACCGGAGCCCCTACTTAAAGGATAGGCTGTCCGGTACCGACCAGGTGGGACTTAAGCAAATAGGTACTCACTTTTTATATATTCGCGGCCTGGTCTCCAAGACCGGTGCCATATCCATACCGGCGGACGAGATTAAGTTTGACGAGGTTGCTTTAATTGATCCGGAAAATATGGAGCTGGCGCAAGACCGTATCAGCGCTTCCGACCTGGCCTGGCAAAAATATTTCTCAGTGGCGCTGTTTCCAGAAGACGGTACGGATGAACTTTACAGAGCCAGCGATATGCGGAAATGGTTTGTTCGCTGCGGGAGCTGTAGCCGGGAGTCGTCGGTGGAAGAAGATTTTCCCGATAATTTTGAGAAAAAAGACGGCGTGGTTATGCTGGTCTGTCCCAAATGCGGCAAGGGGTTGGATGTGGAAAACGGGCACTGGGTTGCTGAGCACCCGGAGCGGGTAGAACGCAGAGGTTACCGGGTGCCGCAGCTCATAATTCCAAACTTAAAACTGGAGCTGATATGGAGTCGCTGGCAGGTGGCAAAGGATAAGCCCAGTAAACTTGCTACCTTTAAGCGCAGCGTCCTGTCTATTCCCGACAGCGGTAATATGCAGCCGATAAGCCCGGAGGCTTTGCGCAGGGTGGAAGAATACAGTGAGTATCACTTCCGGGATCGCAGCGACGAGATAACTGGAATTGGTATAGATATGGGTGATAAAGCCCATGTGGTGGTGGCCGCCCCTTACGGAATTGACGGTATGCGCTGCCTGACATTTTTTGAACTTGATGTGGAAGATTTGGTGGAGCTGATACAGTCCCTGGAAAGACCGTTTAATGTGGGTGCGCTGGTGATTGATGCCATGCCATATAAGACGGATAGTAAGCGTGTGGTGCGGGCGCTGGAAAGGGCCACCGGATATATTCAGTACTTTAAAGGGGATGAGTTAAAAGAAGGTGTTGAGGGTGAGGACGCCCGGGCAGTTAACAAGGTTACGGTAGACCGTAATGAATCACTGGACGAGACAACTGATTTGTTTGCGGCTAACCCCCCCGCCGCCCTTCTTCCCCAGCCGCGCACTCCGGGCGAAGAAGAGATTTACAAGACGGTGAAAAGGCACCTTCTTAAGCTGGTCAAAGAAGAGGTTGAGGAAGGCGGTGAAAAGCGCATCCGGTACAAGAAGAATGTACCCAATCACTTCGGGATGGCCATAAACTCAGCACGTATAGCTTTGTATCTCGCAGTAGGGAAACGGATGCAGCTGGGACCGATGGAATATGAAACAGTACAACGCAGGCGTTTTACCCGAAAGGGGGCATACTAAATGGCACAAATACTCGGACCGGACGGTAACCCTATAAGTTCCAAAAAGCCGATAACCAGAGAAATAGCTGTTGCCTCAATACGTGATAAGTTTTCCGGTTACCCTTCCCGTGGATTAACCCCGGAGCGCCTGGCGGCAATATTTCGCGAGGCTGATCAGGGCGACATATACAGGCAGGCCGAACTTTTCGAGGAGATGGAGGAAAAGGACACTCACCTCTATTCCATATTGCAAACAAGAAAGAATGGTGTGCTGGGCCTGGACTGGGAGATAATGCCCTATTCCGATGATCAAAGTGATACAAAAGTAGCCGACATGGTGCGAGAGGCTTTTGAATTCGAAGGCTTAGAAGATGCTTTATTGGATCTTTTGGACGCCATAGGCAAGGGTTTTGGTGTCACCGAGATTATGTGGCAGATCAGAGATAGTAAAGCTGTAGTTGAAAAGTTGAAATGGATACACCAAAAAAGGTTTCGCTTCGACGATTTTGACCAGCTGCGGCTGCTGACTGAAAGCGATATGGCCCACGGGATCGAGCTTCCCGATAATAAGTTTATTATTCATAAATACAAAGCTAAGTCGGGGCACCCATCCAGGGCCGGGGTGCTCAGGGTGTGCGCCTGGATGTATCTGTTTAAGAATTATGATATTAAGGACTGGGTTACTTTTGCGGAAGTGTTTGGGATGCCCATACGCGTGGGTAAGTATGACACCGGTACCAGTAAAGAGGATAAGGATGCTCTTATCCAGGCAGTTACACAGCTGGGTACCGATGCCGCCGGGATAATCAGCAAGGCCACTGAGATCGAGTTTGTGGAGTCAGTAAAGAGGTCAGACAACATATATGAAGTGCTGGCCGAGTTTTGCAACAGGGAAATGTCTAAAGCTGTACTAGGCCAGACATTAACCACTGATGTCGGTTCCACCGGCAGTTATGCGGCCAGTAAAACTCACAACGAGGTGCGCCAGGATCTGAAAGAGGCTGACTGTAAAGCGCTGTCTGAGACATTGCGTAAATTCCTGATTAAGCCCCTGGTTCTCTTTAACGTACCTAATGCAGATTTAAACCGGCTGCCGTGGGTAAAGTTTAAGTACGAGCCCCCGGAAGACATGGAGATGTCTTCAAGGATATATAAAACCGTAGTAACCGAGATGGGGCTGCCGGTGGCCAAGGATCACATATATGAGAAATTCGGCATACCGAAGCCCGGGGATGGTGATGAACTTTTAACCCCTCCCCCCTCCTCTGCCCCACTACCAATGAAAGGCGGTCTGGAAAGTATGCTTATGCTGGCCATGGCAAACAAGCAGAAGGATAACCAGCAAAGTATTGACGGCTTAGCTGACCGCTCCCTGAGAGAAAGCCTGCCTGCCATAAGACAGATGTTAGATCCGGTCATTGAGGCGGTCAAAAACGCTTCCTCTCCGGAAGAATTAAAGGACAGGCTGGTGGGGGTTTACAGCGAGATGGACGAGACGGACCTGCAGGATTTAATAGCCCGATCCCTCTTTGTGGCCGACCTGTACGGCAGGTGGACTGCTGATGAGTGAAGTTAAAATTGGCCCTATGCCCTATAAAGAAGCCATTGACTTTTTTAAGAATAAAGTAAGCTTAACTCCGGAAGAGTTTTCAAAGCTCGAACAAGAGTATAAATCATTGGCCTTTACAATCAGCGGTATTGCTAAGCTGGACATATTGAACGATATACTGCGGGAGCTGCAAAAGGTATTGGAGGAAGGTACCACTTTTAAAGAGTGGCGGGACAACGTAAATAAAATGTTGGAGCAAAAAGGCTGGAAAGGTTTAAGCCCCTACCGGGCGGACAATATCTTTCGTACCAATATTCAAACCGCCTACAGTGTGGGTGCGTACCGGCGTATGACCGATCCGGATATGGTAGAGAAAAGACCATACTGGATGTACGACGCGGTGAACGACAGCCGCACCAGGCCCACTCACCTGGCGCTGGACGGCAAGGTGTTTCCCGTTGATCACCCGTTTTGGAATACCTGGTACCCACCCAACGGTTACCGGTGCAGGTGTGGGGTGCAAAGTCTTTCAGAGAGAGATGTGATAAGGCGGGGCCTGGAGGTGAGCGACGAGGTGCCGCAAATGGTAGAACCGCCGGGGCAAATGGCCAGGCCGCTGGTTCCGGATCCTGGTTTTGCGCATAACCCGGCTAAGACCGCGTGGGAACCTGATATCGGCAAATACCCCCCTGAACTACAAAAAGCCTACAAGGAAAGACAAAAGAGAGGCGTTACAAGGCGGTAACGCAGTAATGGCGCAGGTTATAACGCTTACTATATATAGCCTATTGCGTCAGGAGGTGACATTTTACCTGGAGTTATTTCGACATAAAACTGTATCAAGCCACAGAATTCGATTTGAGGGTGAGTGATGCTCTATGTGACTAATTGGTTATATAGATAAAAAGTAACGCGGAATAACGGGGGTTATGAAAGAATTAACGCTATTACAACAATGAGTAACGGGTAAAGTAACGTGTATATCGACAGGTGGTGATTATTTTTGCTACAAGTTCCTAGCCATGAGCTAATGATCCTTAACCATAAACCGGGGAAAATGGACCGGATGATACTGGACGGCAGCCGGGTTGACGGAGCGCCTGGGGAAATACAAGTCCTCCCCTACGGGCTTGTAAAAAGTAAGAAAGGGACATTTTTTGCCGATGAGCAAGCGTTCCGTGATATTATTGCAAACTTTGACAGCGAAAAGAACGACATTGTAATAGACTACGAGCACCAAACATTAAAGGACGTGCAGGCTCCCGCTGCGGGATGGATCAAGAGTCTGGTTGATAAAGGCCGGGACGGTCTGTGGGCGCAAGTGGAATGGACCACAAGGGCCGGTGAATACCTGGCCAATAAAGAATATAAGTACCTCTCCCCCGTAATTTGGGTGAGAAAGTCAGATAAGCGCCCGGCCATATTTCACTCTGCCGCACTGACCAATGTCCCGGCGGTGGACGGCATGGTGCCGATAGTAAATAAACACAGTCCTGATGAGGGGGATGAAGAAATGGAATTTCGCAAGATGATCTTGAAGGCGCTGGGGCTGCCGGACGATGCTACGGACGAGCAGGTAAACAGCGCACTGGAGAAATTAAAGAAAAAAGAGGGGCAGCCTGAGCTGGAGGAGCTGCAATCTTTTAAGGATGAAGTTGTGGGAGCTCTGGAAATGGACAAGAAGTCCACGGCTGACCAGGTAAAGGGTAAGATTATTTCCCTTAAAAACCCTGCCGGATATGTTCCGGTGGAGCAGTTTAACCAGCTAAAAAAGCGGCTGGATGAGAAAGACCGTGACGAGCTGGTACAAAGTGCCATGAAAGACGGCAAGATCGCTCCGGCGCAAAAAGAATGGGCCGAGGAATACGCGCTGAAAGACCCGTCAGGGTTTAAGGCTTTTCTTGAGCAGGCCCCGGTTGTTGTGCCAGTTGGCACAGACGTAAGCGGGGGAAGTCCGAACCACCAGCCTTCAAGCACGGAAGTTGACGACATGCAGATGCAGGTCAACAAGATGCTGGGGATTGATGATAAAGAGTTTAAAAAGTTTTATGGGGAGGATGAAAAGTAATGCCGGCATTAACAACAGACAGGAATACTCCATACCGCAAGGGTGAAATGTTGGAGCTGGAAGTGGCCGCAGGGGCAGTGATATATGCCGGAGCCCTGGTAGTTAAAAATGCCACCGGGTATGCAGAGCCAGGTTCCACCGCAGTTGATGTGGTAAGCGCCGGCAGGTCAGAGCAGTACGTGGATAATTCCGCCGGTGGTGACGGGGCGGCAAAGGTGCGGGTAAGACGCGGTGTATTTAAGTTCGCCAATGACGGGGTAGACACCGTTGACAGGTCACATCTCCTGGGCACTTGCTACATAGTAGATGACCAGACGGTGGCGGCCACCGACGGTACCGGCACAAGATCGCCGGCTGGCAAGGTGCTGGCGGTTGAACCTGACGGAGTTTGGGTGGAGATTAATTAGGAGGTTGAATAAGTAATGATTGTAAATCAGGCGGCGTTACAAAGTATTTACCGTGGATTCAAAGTCATTTTCAATAACGCGCTTAAAGATGCCAAGCCTCAATATACGAGGATTGCGACGGAAGTCCCCTCTACCACCAAGTCGGAAGAGTATAAATGGCTGGGTAAGGTGCCGCGCATGCGGGAGTGGGTTGGAGACCGGGTAGTTCAAAACCTGTCGGCTTACGGTTTCACTATAAAGAATAAGTCTTATGAAGCCACTGTGGGCGTGGACAGAGACGATATCGAAGACGATTCTATAGGGCTTTATAACCCCATTATTCAGGCTTTGGGACAATCGGCAGCGCTGCACCCGGATGAGCTCATATTTGCTTTACTTGCTGACGGTTTTACCAACCTATGTTATGACGGTCAGTATTTCTTCGATGACGACCATAAGGACGGCGGCGGTCCCATACAGAGCAATAAGGGGACGGCAGCCCTGGCACCCGCATCCTATTCAGCAGCCAGGTCGCAGATGATGAGTCTCAAAGATGAGCACGACAGGCCGCTGAATATTGTGCCTGACTTGCTGGTGGTTCCTCCTCAGTTGGATGGGGTGGGACGGGAGATACTGCTGGCGGAACGCAATGCAAACGGGTCCACAAACGTGAATCGCAATACGGCAGAGTTAATGGTGGTCCCGGCCCTGTCCAGCAATCCGACAGCATGGTTTTTGATGGACACCAAGAAGCCGGTTAAGCCCCTTGTTTTCCAGAGAAGGAAAAAGGCCGAGTTTGTAGCCCTGGATAATCCTTCCGATGAAAATGTATTTATGCGCAAAGAGTTTCTGTATGGTGCTGACTGCCGGGATAATGCCGGTTATGGATTGTGGCAGCTGGCCTACGGCAGCACCGGTGAAGCTTAAAAAATATTAATCTCGGGGGGTATGAGTCTATGCCGATTAGAATTATATCTCTCCGCAATGGCTTTCGCCGTTGCGGAGTGGAGCACCCGGCAAAGCCGGTGATTTACGAGGATGGCTACTTCAGTAAGGAGCAGGTAAAAAAGCTTGAAGCCGAGCCCATGCTCATTGTGGAAGAAGTTGCCGTGGAAGATGATAAAGAGGTTAAAAAGAAAAGCACCGATGTGGAAGACCTGCAAAGGATGACCGTGTCGCAGCTTAAAAAATTTGCCGATACCTTGGAGGTAGAGTTGCCGGTCAACGCTACCAAGCAGCAGATTGTAGATAAAATCTCAGCTGTACTGGCACCGGTTGGTGATAATTAAGAATGTATTGCACCATGGAAGATCTGCTGGGGAAGGTTTCAGAGGGTGTTCTTATTGAGTGTACCGATGATGAGGGCACGGGACAGGTTGACGCTGATAAGGTAAACCAGGCCATTGAAGATGCGACCAGTGAAATAAACGGTTATTGCATGGCCAGGTATGAAGTTCCCTTTAATCCTGTTCCCCCTTTTATAAAGAAGTTGGCGGCTGACATTGCTATATACAACTTGTTTTCCCGGCGCGGTTATGATGAGGACAGCGCTGACCGCAGCATCCTGGACCGCTACAAAAACGCGGTCCGGGTGCTGGAGAATATAGCAAAGGGAGTTATCACTTTGGGGCAGCCGCAGCCACCACCGGAAACGGGGGTGGTTATTGTAAGCGATGAACGCAAATTCTCACGCAAAAAGATGGAGGGGTTTTAGGTGGGTGTACTAATCGCCGGTGACTGGTCGAGGCTGGAAAATAATCTACACCGCATGGTGAGACTTAACTTTACCGCAATTTATAAAGAAATCGGCGAGCACCTGGTGTCCAGTACTAAGCAGCGGTTTAAAACCGGGACGGCCCCGGACGGCAGTAAGTGGCCGGAATCTATACGCGCCAAAGAGGAAGGCGGCCAAACGCTGCGAGACACCAGTAATTTGTTCAACAGCATAACCTACCATGTCCGTCCGGATTTGGTGGAAGTGGGTACCAATAATAAAATAGCTCCCGTGCATCAAAAAGGCAGGACCATAAAGACAAAGCAATCCAGGTATTTACACTTCAAAGTTGGCGGTCGATGGGCGCGCAAGAAAAAAGTTAAAATTCCGGCGAGACCGTTTATAGGTATTAGCGACGATGACCGCCAGGCAATTGACGACATCATAGCCGAGCACCTGGAGGAGTGTTTAGAATGATCAGCCCGTGCCGGAATCACCTGGTAAGCTTGCTGCAATCTATAGGTATAAGCAGGATAAACACTGAAGCGGAAGGCAGCGGAAAGCATCAAGCTGCGCCGTATGCCCAGCTTGTACAGGGAAAAGAAAAGTTCCAATATGACGGTTCCCTGGTGGCTAGAAAGCTTGATGCGGAGAACCAGCAATACCTTTACCGGCGCAGAATTTACAGGCATGTATTGCAAGTGAGTGTGCGTATAGTTCACCGCAGCGGGGATGAGGCCGGTGCGGCTAAGAGGGATTTTTTAGCCGGCCTGGCCCGCAGGATATGGGATAAAAATAGTAACGCCATACTGGTGAGTGTTCCGGAGAGCAGCCCGGATGATGACCCAAGCCTTTTAAAGCAGCAGGATGCGGCGGTGGTGGCGGTAACATTCGAGGGTGGTGTTTACAAAGATTATGCGGTACCGATTTTTGATCTGTCCAGCGCGCTGGTGATCGAAACTGAAACCGGGGAGGTGTGATGATGGGCAAGAAAGCAAGTGAAGTCAATGCTGATAAAAAGAATGCCGGGGAGCCTACTTATACTATTGAAGATTTGGCTCAAAAACATCCCACTCCGGCCTGGGTAATGGCCGGTCTTAAGGCCGCTTGCGGGTGGGGGGAAGGTAAGAAGCTGACTGAAAAGCAGTTTTTAGATGCTAAAAACAAATGGCTCTCAGGGCCGATGAGAAGGAAGGTGAAGTAAATGCCGGGTTTGCCGGATGTAAATGTAAATATATTAGACGGCGGACTGGGAGTATTACCCCCTTCCGCTTCGGGGCTGCAGGCTAAAGTTGGTGTGTGCTCGGCGGGGACGGTGAATAGCATTACGAGTATCACCGATCCCGGACAGATTGTTGATAAGTTGGGTACCGGTCCCCTGGTTAACGCCCTTTTTGATTCTTTTGCAGGCGGAGCTCGCACTGTTTATGTCGTAAGAGCCGAAGGTGATATTGCCGGCACTGTGGGTGAGGTAAGTTCAGATAAGACCGGCCAGGGTGATATGACGGCTGCCGGTTCGCCGCTGGACGCTTACAGTGTGGTAGTGGAAATATTGGACGGCGGCACTCTCAATGAGGCTATATTTAGGTACAGCCTGGACGGCGGGGATACCTGGTCCAAGAAGATCACTGTTCCCGAACTTGGAGCATATGAGATTACCGGGACCGGAATAACATTGACTTTTAGCGAATATGCAACCGACCCCGCTCAGTCATTTGCCGCCGGAGATAAATACACATTTTCCACTGAGGCACCGCAGGCCAGCGTTGCCAAAGTAAATGAGGCCATAGATACTTTGCTGGATTCCAGTTACCTTTTCGAGTTTATTCATATTGTCGGTGAGTCGGATGCCGCAATGTGGGCGGCTGCCGATGTAAAAGCCGCCGAGGCGGAAGGCAATTACCGGTATATACACATGCTTTGCGAAGCGCGTGGCCCTGATTCCGGAGAGGATGCGGACGCCTGGACACAGGCTTTGCTGGATGAGATTGCAAACTTTGCATCCACAAGGGTTTCGATATGTGCCGGGCGCGGGGAAATAATGGACATGAACACCGGACGCCAGGTGGACAGAAACGCCGCCGGTTTGTATGCCGGGAGGGTTAGCAGTATAGGCGTACAGGAGTCCCCCGGTAAAGTGAGACTGGGTCCCGTTCCTGGAATACTAGCTCTTAAGCCGGACGGGATAAATGACGGGCATATTTTGGCACTTGACCAGGCGGGGTTCGTTACTTTCAGGCAGTATATAGGTCTTTCCGGTTTTTATATTACCAACGGGAGGATTGCTGCCGAGAGTGTTTCTGACTATCAATACGTGGAGGTCAGGCGACCAATGGACAGGGCCTGCACCCTGGTGCGCAATGCGGCTTTAAAATCTGAACACGGGGAGCTTGACCCCACCAATCTATCCCAGAGCATAAAACCCCTTGAAGCTGACCTGACACAGCCGCTGGAGATTATGTCCAGCCCGTCCAATAAGGAAATAGCCAGAGGGCGGGTTATTATACCACTGGATCAGGATATACTAGCCACCAGTACAATCAGGGCAAAAATCAGGATTGTACCCATGGCCATAATGAGATGGATCGAGCTGGAAGTGGGGTACGAAAACCCCGCAGCCTCGCAGTAAGAAAAGGAGGTGTTGGTAGATGATTAATGGCAAGCGCTACAGTTGGGAAGACATCACGGTGCAAATGCCGCACGGAACACTGGTGGATATAGACAGTATCGAGTATAGCGACGAGAAAGAAATAGAGGCTGTTTACGGTAAGGGCAGTAACCCCCTGGGATACGGTACCGGTAATTACTCAGCCAGCGGCAAGGCAACTTTATTGCGGGAAGAGCATAATAAGTTTACGCAATATGCCAAGCAGCAAAGTACTAGCTTGTACCGTCTCCCCCCCTTCCCTATCACGGTGTCATACGCCAATGAGGATCAGCCGTCAACAACGGATGTTTTGAAGCAGTGTAAAATCACTAAAGTATCCCGTTCCGGCAGCCAGGGCGATAAGAGTAATAAAGTGGAGTATGAGTTCCTTATTTTGGGCGGGATTAATGATAACGGGCTGGAGCCCAATTGATTAGTTAAAGGGAGGCAAGAAAATTGGGTGGAGATGAAAATGCAGTTGTAAGCACTGGCACAGCAAAAACAGAAAAGGATAAGGTTTCCCAGTCGCAAATCGAGCAGTGGAAACAGCAATACGGTGACGTTTATGAGATTAAAGATGACGGGTTTAGCGAAGATGAAATGCCCACTTTTTACTTTCGGAGGCCGGGCAGGCCGCAGCTATCCAGGTTTACCAAAGAAGCCATGAAAGACGCTTACAAGGCAATGCATAATATGGTTTACGGCTGCCTCCTGTATCCTTCTGAGGAAAGAGTAAAGCAGTTGTTTGAGGACAGGCCGGGACTGGCTATTGCGGTGGGTAACGAGCTGCAAAGGATTGTAGGTACCAATCAAGATTTTTTATCCAAGAAATTGTAAAACGGGTGCAAGACCTGCGGGAGGATGGACTCCCGCAGGCGGAGGCCCTGGTGCAGTATTATTTCGCTCTTTCCCGGGAGGAGTTGGACGACCTGGGGGATGATGATTTTTTGGAGATGGCGGCGCAGGCATACTTTTATGAGGATCGCCGTGCCGTGGCGGTGCAGCGGGGAGTATTGATGGCTTTCGCGGAACTTGTGAAAGGGTAAATAGAAAACCGGCAGCTTAGTGCTGCCGGTCACGGTTCAAAACCTCTCTGGCTGCTTCAACACCTTCCGGTCCTGGCTTGCAGATGGCTTTTATATCACGAACACTGTCTCGAAACGCGTTCTTAGTGGTTATTGCTAAGTCAAATAAAGCGGCAATCAATTGAGGAAGTCCACGAATTAGACCGTAAAATAGCCCAATAACAGCACCGATGCCAAGAAAGAATAAAAATATCATGAGGAATTCAAACATTTACCAAAACCTCCTTTGATATAGAATATACCATCGCCACCGGAGGTGTCAATGTGGAAGCTTTGTATAATTTGTCGGTTATGTTTAGCGCAATCGACAGGTTTACCGGCCCAGTGCGGCGCATGGCCGGGAATCTAAATGATTTTGAGCAGCAAATAAATCGAGCCACAGGAATGATAGACTTTGGCAACCGCATGGCAGTATCCGGGGCTATGATTCAAGGTTCTGCCGACCAGGTGAATAATGCCCTCTTTGGTTTGTTGCGGCCAACAGTAGATAACCAGAGGGCGCTTGGTGAGCTGGCTTCTGTGGGCATAGAAAACCTGGAAGCCATAGAAGAAGCGGCTGTAAGTTTTGCCGAAACCTGGTCTGGAACCACAGAAGCTCAATTTATCTCCTCTGCTTATGACATAAAATCAGGTATTTCGTCATTATCAGACGAGGCTGTGGGCGAGTTTACGAAAATGGCCGCGCTGACGGGTAAGGCTACCAAGTCAACCACGGCGGAAATGACCAGCCTATTCGCCACTGGGTACGGTATATATAAAGATATGTACAGCGACATGACCGATATGCAATTCGGCGAGATGTTCAGCGCCGGAATTGCGGCCAGCGTGCAGAGTTTTAAAACCACCGGTTCGCAAATGTCTCAGGCCCTAACCACTTTAGGTGCGGCGGCTACCACGGCACAGCGTCCTTTTGAGGAGCAATTGGCTGTGCTGGGAATGTTGCAGGCTACTATGCCAGGAGGAGAAGCAGGTACCAAGTATAAGGCGTTTGTGCAATCAGCGGCAAAGGCCGGGGAAGCGCTGGGAGTAAGTTTCGTCGACGGTAATAATCAGCTTTTAGGTATGGCCGGCATATTGGACAGGTTGCGCAGTAAGTACGGCGAAACGCTGGATGCCATGGAAAAGCAAGAGATACAAAAGGCGTTTGGTACTGAAGAAGCTGTGGCGCTGGTGGATCTTTTATATGGTAAAGTTGGACAATTGCGAAGTAATGTTGATCAGCTGGGTATGTCTATGCGTGACGGAACGGCATTTACTGAAAGCATGGCAGCGGCTATGAATTCTGATCTTGGGGCCGGACTGGATGTTATTTCTCAGAATATAGACATTTTAAAGGCCAGCATTGGTGATGAACTGGCTCCGTTAATTAAGTTAATGGTGCCCCGGATAAAATCATGGGCGCAGGGATTCAAAGAATTGGCCGATGCTCACCCTACCATAGTACGCACTACATTATTGCTTTTGGCTATAGGTGGAGCAGCCCTAGCTATTATTGCCCCCATTTTAGCTATTGGCTCAGGCATAGTCATGATGGTTGGGTATGTCATGTGGGGATTAGGGCAGATAAAGAAAGGAATATTTTGGCTTAAAAACTTCATTCCTGCCGCTTTCGGGACGTTGGTTAGGTGGTTTGGTGTGCTACGTTTACATATAATCCAGCTACTACCTAAAATATTAACCCTCGCCGCAACGCTGAAACACTTCGCCCTAACCGCAGCCGTCTACGCCCGGGTGGCAATTCAACGAATAGCCATCGGCATGGCCGCACTAGGACGCGCAGCGATCCGCGCGGCGGTGACATACCTGCCGCCCCTAATTGCAGCTGTCTGGTCCTTCACCTCGGCCCTTTTGGCCAACCCTATCACATGGGTGGTACTGGGTATAATCGCCCTGGGGGCCGCCATTTACCTGTTGTGGCGCAATTGGGACGCGGTAACGGAATTTCTCGGCAACGCGTGGGACGCCTTTATGCTTAAGGTCGCAGGTGCTCGCGAATGGTTTGCCGGCATATTCGAAAATATAGTCAGCCTGGCCAGGACATACGGACCCATGATACTGGCTGTGCTAATGCCGGTGATTGGTATTCCAATGCTCATAGCTCAAAACTGGGACCAAATTAAAGTGATAGCCGCCCGAATCTTCGGCAACCTGGTGGAGCTGATACCGCAAAAGATTACCGAGATCATAGCGGCCATAAAGGCCAAGGGTACGGAGTTCTTAAACTCAGGTAAAGCCCTCCTGGATGCATTCACGGACGGGGTGAAAAGCGTAATAAATAAACCGGTGGAAGTGGTAAAAGAAGGTCTGGCCAAGGTACGCCGCCTCCTCCCCTTCTCAGATGCTAAGGAAGGCCCTCTCTCCACCCTCACCCGCAGCGGCAGGGCATTCGTGGAGACTATTGCAGGCGGCATTAAATCACGCAGCGGCTTTCTTAAAACCGTAGCCACCGGAGTACTGGCCGGGGCCATGCTCACAGCACCGGTACCGGCAAAGGCCACAGGTCAAGTTACAATCGCTCCGATGATTGAAGAAATGCCAAGCGATATATGGGATTTTCCAAAGCCTTCGGGCGGAGGGCACCCGCCGGTAACACCGGTACTGGGACCAATACCCGAGATTCCGGAAGTGTCCGGACAAGCTGTAATCAACCCGGTGTTGGGTAGCATGCCGGAACTGCCGGAGCCAGATGACGTGAACGCACCAATAATGCCGTCCATGGGTAAGATTCCAAAGCTTCCGGAAGTGTCCGGGCAAGTGAAAATAACTCCGGTGGTTGATGATATGCCGGACTTTCCGAAGCCCCCCCCACCGCCGCCACCTGCTCCGGTAACACCGGTACTGGGACCAATGCCCGAGATTCCGGAAGTGTCCGGACAAGCTGTAATCAACCCGGTGTTGGGTAGTATGTCGGAATTGCCGGAGTTAAAAGGTAAGGCGCTGATAACGCCGATGCTGAACACAGTACCAAAAATACCTGAGACAGAAACACAAAGGGGATCTTCCGGGAGCGCGTTAAGCCCCACTCCCCGGGTAAACTTCCAAAGCTATATACGTGAGACATTCCGAGAGCGTGAAACCACTCACACCAGAGACCGCCGGCCAGTTGTAATAATCGCCGACGGCGGGCAGAAGAAAGACGATTACAACGACGTTATAGATATGGCTTACCGCTACCTGGAGACCTTGGGTGACGATTAAAGGGAGTGACCGGCTATGATTCAGGTTTACACAACAAATATCGGGCAGGTAAAGGTGGGTAACACCCTCCTGCCGGGCATATTCGAAAGCCTGGAGATAACCGGGCGCGTAAAAACCGACCAAGTGGAGATTAAAGGTAAGGAAACAAAAGCCACCCAGGCAGTGGGATATGAACCGGCAACCGCCAGGCTAACCATAAACCTCCTTCCCACCTATGAAGGCGGTGAATGTTCAAGCCAGGTGAGAGCAATTCAACAAGCCTTTAGGGAATCAAAGGACCAGGAAGAACCGGGAGTTTACCGGCTGGTAAACCGACACGTTCAGGCCCGTGGAATAGATGAAGTGGTTTTCTCCGGACTGAAAACATTCGAAGATAATAGAAGCGACAAGCTGCTGGTGATCTGCGAGTTCATGGAGCATGTACCCATACAAGTAAAGGTCAAGGAACAGAGCTCGTCAGCCGCAGCACAAAGCAGTACAAGTGAGAGTGCCGCCACCAGCAGCAGTAGTAATTATGGCGGCGCTGTTCCCGATAACTTTGGCGGCGGACAGACATACGGCGGCTCCATACCTACCACCTTCAAAACCCAAAGCACTCCAGCAAAGGACGACCGTAAGCCAGGCTTTTTGTCCGGTGTCTTGAAATGGCTAAAGGGTGATGATGATGTCGCGTGACCCGTACATTTTTCTTAGGGGCAATAAACCCGCCAGCCTGTTCTCCCCCTTTGTGGAACTAAGAACGGATGGCGGCAAAGTGAGAAATTTCGATAAGAAAATAGACGTCTGGCTGTCCCGTAAAGAGCCCGCCGATATTGCAGAATTCGAACTGATTACAACTATTGCGGAATTGGGATTAGCGCCTGACGTTCCGATAGAGCTTTACATGGGTTATAGTATGGATTCACCTTTTAAAGTTTTTAGTGGATACATAACAGAACCAAGGGACCCTTTGTATTTGGCGAAAGATGAAGCACTAAAAATATTTAGAGCTAAACCAATAAGCACCATGTTAAAAGTCACCCCACAGGATGTAATAAAATTCGGCTTGCAGCAGGCCGGGGTGACAGATTTTCAGCTCAGCGAAAAAGTTTTTACCCCCAAGTCAAGATTTATAATTTCAGGTGAAAACGTGTCCGACCTGGTGCGCCGGGTGAATGAAACTTGGGGGATAGATTATGACTGGTTCTTTGACGCGGAAGGAAAGTTTTACTGGGATGAACCGGTACCCAAGGAAAGTGAGATTTACAGCTACCGGTACGGAGAGAACATCATAGAGCTGGACTTTGACACCGACCGGGAGATATACGGACAACGAAAGCTGGGGAAAACAACCGGCTTGGGCAGGATGCTCACGGTCCTCTCCCCCTTCGTCGGCCACTCCCAGGAGATAGAAATAATTTATCCCGAAGTGGGGGACCGCAGGTTTATGACGGAAACAGTACATCACTTCCGGAATGAGCAGGGCAGCCTGCGAACAGAAATCTTTTTCAGGGAGATTAAAGAACAATGAATGCCAGGGTAGATAAGCTTATGGAGGTTATAAGGAAAACTGTCTTACGCCTTTTCCCGGAGCTGGCCGGTAGTTATCACTTAACCGCAAATGCAAAGGTGGTAAAGGTCACCCAGGAGGCACTTCACGTGCAGCCGCTCCTAAAGGATGGCAGCATAAACGAAGAATCGCCCGTAGTCACCGCCCCTCCCCTACCCTATAAATTAAAGCCCGAAGATGTGGTGAGAATTAAATTCCTTTACGGAGACCCCAGCGAACCGTACGCGGAAACAGTGGCCACGGCAGCGCTGGGACAGGTTACAGGCGGTGGCTTAATGATTGAAGGTTACGGGGAGGTTACTGGTTACCTGGTAGCTGAGCACTTAAAAGCGCATTCAAGAATTGGCACCAGCACTTCCCCGGTCGATGATAAAGGCGCTCCTTTGCCGGGGGCCACCACCAGCAGCCTTACCCGCTTTGATATAAACGAGCACCTAAAGGCCGGGGATATGGTGGCAGCCCTGCCTATAGAAGAAGGGGCACGGTTTGTGGTAGTAGCCAAGCTGTAAAGGTGGTGGATATGGTGGAAGATATTATGCTGGATGAAGGGGGTAATTTTGTTGTAGCCTCCACCGGTGACATGGAGACGGTTCAAGGGACAGGTTGTGTGGTGCAGGATGTCAGGCATAGGCTGGCTACTTTTCCAAGTGATCTATGGGCGCATCTTACTTACGGTGCTGGGCTTCAATACTTTATCAATGTTGAGGACAGTGATCTTAACCGCCAGGAATTAGAACAGGTCATACGGATGGAGTTAAAAAAGGAAGAGTATGTAAAGCAGAGCTCCGTTCAGGTGGGTATCGAGACATGGGAAAGAGACGTTATCAGAGTTGTTGTAATCTTTGACATAAATGTGGAGGCATTGGATTCTTCCGCCGAGACGTCCACCGAAACCGCTTCTATTGTACTGACCATAAGCCAGACCGGGATTGAGTTTGGGGGTGATGCCGCATGAAGCCGGAAGATATTATCCCGATTCGCACATTATCTGAGTTGATGGATTCGGCCAAGGCAAAGCTCCAGGATCTTAAGTTTAAGATCACCAATTTGCGGCCAGGTGGAGTTTTTTACACTCTGCTTGAGATACCGAGTCAGGGTCTAGCTGACCTCTATAAATTACTTAAAAGCGTAGTTCCGCAGATTTATTTGAATACATCCACTGGAATCTGGCTGGAGGCGAATGCAGCTGACCGGGGAGTTTATAGGAAAGAGGCTCAAAAGACACAGGGTAAGGTAATAATGGGACGTTATTCCACGGGTGACAATGTGGTAATCACCGGGGGTAAAATAGTGGCTACCGAAGTGAATGCGAAGGGCGAGCGCTTAAAATACCTGGTAACCGCTAAAACGGTAATGGAAAGTGATACCCTGGAAGTGGTGGTGCCGGTAGAGGCAGAGTTTGCCGGCGCGGAATATAACGTAGGTGCCGACATGATAACGGAAATGGTTACCAATATAGACGGTGTTGACTACATCCGCAATGAAGACGATTGGATAACACGCGAAGGGGCGGATACTGAATCCGACGAGTCTTTGCGCCAAAGAGCTCAGGCTAAATGGAATGAATTGGCCCAGGGTGGTATCGACAACTCATACAAGTCTTGGGCGCAAAGCATACCGGGTGTGGTGATGGTGCAGGTGGACAGTCAGCACCCAAGAGGGCAGGGAACGGTTGATGTTATTATCACCGGTACCGGCGGCATTCCATCCGATGATCTAATAGCCCAGGTGCAGGAGCGTCTTGATCAAAAGAAATCTTTGGTGGCTGATGTTTTAGTGATTAAACCGGAACCGGTGCAGGTTGACTTTGATGTAGTCCTATATCTTAACCCCGATTACGGCGAAGAAGATGCGGTAAAGGCGGAGGCCGAGCAGATAATTGATATTATGTTTCAATACGGTGATACTGACCACCCCGAGATTAGCAAGGTATCGCCTGAGTACGGTCTTATAATTGACCAGGTGAGGCATAACCTGCTTAATATTGATCATGTTGTTAAGGCCCCAATAAATTCACCGATAGAGGATATAACGGTGAGTAAGAGGCAGCTGCTGGTTAAAGGTAATGTTAATGTTTCGGTTCAGAGGGTGGTCGCGTGAGTTTTGTCGATTATTTTAATTATTTAGCTCACCGGATATTTAAAAAGAAATCAAACCCCAAAGACACCGATATATATAAGCTGGCGTCAGCTCTAGGTCCTAACTATGATGAAGCCAAGCAGGTCATATTTGCCCTTCGCGAGCAGGCCCTGGTTGCCACGGCATATGGTAATGGGCTGGACCAGCTGGGTAAAGATAGAGAGATGCCAAGGTATCGGGGTGAGGAAGATGAGGAGTACAGGCGCAGGCTACTGGCAGCTGTAAACATATATTCAGAAGGTGGAACAAAGCCTGGCATGCAGCGCGTGCTCTCCATTTTAGGTTATACCAATAGTGAAGTCTACCCGCTCTATTTGGAAAAGTATAAGTGGAGATTTTTAGATTCGTGGAGTTTGGATGGAAGTAATAATCTGAAAGCGCTGGACCCAACAGCCAAACTAGAATATTTGGGGCGCTGGGCCGAGTTTTTGGTAAAACTAAATCTTGGGGATGCACCATTTCTCGAAACACAATATCTAGTAGCAAGGGAAATGATAAACGATGTTAAACCGTCCGAGGGCAAGCTGTATGCACTTCAATTAACTATAAATGCAGCTACGGTGAACCGTATTAACCTTGTTGACCAGGTTTTTATTAATGGGTATTTCGGTAATGAGTTCCGGGCCGGCGCGCTGCTGTTAGATGGAAGAAAGGATCTGTGCCCCTCCCCTCTGCCCCTACTGCTGGATGGAAGTTTTTATATCGAAGGCGGGGAATTGATTGACGGCGAGTATGGTTTGGCTGACGGTACCTGGTTGCTGTCCGATACGCGCATGGACTCCGGAGTGTTTTTACGGCAAACTGCCAAGTCTGTTCCAGGAAAGGTGTTGAGCCTTGACGGACGGTACTGGCTGAATGGCAAGGTTGCTGTGGGAGGGAATAAGCGCCCGGCAACCGGACGTTCCTTAATCAATTTAAAGACTTCCGCTGACGCAAGGATGCGCGGCCAGGCAATGGGTATAAGGCTGGGAGTGTCCACACACAGCCCCCACCCTGTTAGCTTTTTGAATGCTTTTCACCACGGGATGGCGGGAGACCGATTTCTGGACAGCAAGTGGCTCATATCGGCAAGTAAGCATATCGACGACAGGTTTGGCTTATCCTCCGGGACTACCCGCATAAAAAGTAAAGTTACCATTGCGCAGAGCGCAAGTTTTAGTCCCAGCGTGGTTTTTGATCTTAATGGCCACCACTGGTTAAACGGCAGGGCTGCTATAGGAAACAATAAGCGACTGACAAGCACTAGGTCTCGCATCACTTCAATGGCAACCGCTGATATAGAGACCAGCAGCCAGGCCCCAAGGGTTATGGTTACAGCCTTTACGCGCAGCCCTCACCAGCTTAACCGGTTGGATGCCTTTTATTATAAATTGGCGGGCGACCGCCGCCTTGATAATGGGTGGTCCTTGCTGGCAAGTAAGCTTTTAAGCGGTGGTTTTGGTTTATCTTCGGGTAATATTCGCAATGCGGTGCGAAGCAAGGTTGGAACGGGGGTAAAAAGCGGTAAGTGTTGGAGCCTGGCTGGACGTTGGCTGTTGGACGGCGGTGGGTACAGATACCTTTTAAATGGATTTCTAAAGTTATCACCAAGGAACTGGCTGGATGGAACTGTTTTATTATCCGGCGGTGAGAATTTATGTTACCGGTCGGTGTTGGGTGAGAAGAATAACATGCTTAACGGCAGGCGGTTTTGGGGTGGTGAGATGCTGGACGGCCGCCGGCAATTGAAAGCCTACCCGGTATCAATCGGTGCCGGGGTGACAATTAAGAAAGATGGACGAATAATCGAACAAGGGGTGATTTGAGTTTGAATTCTGTCACTACTAAGCTGGCCCGGATATCAATGGCCAGGGCCAGGAACGGCGAAATTGTATTGCCTACTATTACCCATATTGCAATGGGTACCGGAGGTCACGAGGTTGACGACATCACAAAGCCTATACCTCCAACTGAAAACGATATACAGCTGGAGAATGAGGTAATAAGAAAGCCGGTGGCCACAAAGGAAAGGATCAATGATACTACAGTCAGATATACCGTTGTTTTAGACCCCGGCGAAGCAAATGGGTATGCATTTACTGAAATGGGGTTGATTGATAGCAGTGGTGAGCTGGCCGCCCGCAAGACCATGGGGGCAAAGGTGAAGGAGCCGGATGTTGAAATGGAGTTTTACTTCGATGAGGAATTTTAGGAGGGATTTGAATGCCTGATTTGGTAGGTCAAGAAGCTTGGAAGGACAGGGTGCGTAAGCTGGAAGAAACTGACCCGGCAGCGCCGCCTACTTGGGACCCGATCCACCAGGACCTCATTAACAACGACGTCTATTTGAAGGCAAGATTCGATGCCACAAAAAGTGAGGTCGAGACTGCCCGTGGTGGACATGCCAACCTGGACAGTAGGCTGGATCAAATACAGCTTGAAACATTATCCGGAAGCGGAAATTTTGCCGGTCCAAGCGGTACAACAGTAACCCACAACATTGGCCACACTGATTACATGGTACGCATTACCCCGACGGATGACCCGGGCGGCTATCTGGGTGACGTTTGGGTGGTCAAGGCCGCAAACACATTCATGGTCTACAACAGCGGTAAGTGGAAGGGATCTTTTGATTATCAAATCTTAACCTAAAGGAGGAATGAGGATGCCTATAGTTGAGGTTAACGGGCCAAATACAGCCGTTAATGTAATAGGAAACGTGCTCAGTATCCAGTCATTTGAACTAGAAGGCGTGACAATACCGGCCCAAGAGTGGGATTTAATCCAGTTTCAAAAGCACGAGACGCGCACTGTTCGTTTTTTTGCCGGCATAGATGGGGAATACCATATAAATGATAATAAGGACACTTTCTGGCTGGTGTGTGAGGTCAAGCTCCCGCCTCTGCGGTACGAGAGTGTGCCTACCGGGAAGGTTGGCGAGGACGGCCAGGAGGAAATGGAGCAAGTTGTAGCTGTGCCTGACTTTGAACAGGATGCAATTGTAAAAGTTTGGACTTTGCCGCAAGGAGGTAGTGAATAATGACCATTAGCTTACAGGAATTACGTGATCAAATTGAATCCGGCACACGGGAAATGACAGTTATGCACAATAGTAAATCAGACGGATCAGGCAGCTTGGTGGCCAGTCAAATGGTCTATATACCCAAGTTTAGGATTCCTGCCGGACTATGGGAAGGCGGAGCTTTCCCCACCCGTGATTTGAAGTTGGGCGGCTTTTTGATTGACAAATACCAGTGCAGCCAGCCGGACGCAACGGCATTAACCAGGGGCGGAACCAGCGCAAACACACCCGGCCTGGTGGCCGCAACAAGCCAGCAAGGCGTGGTGCCCTGGACTGACATTGACTGGAATAATGCTAAAGTAGCATGTGAGAACCGGGTTATAAATGGCCGTGCCTGTCACCTGGTGACAATGAAAGAATGGGCAACCATGTGCTTTTTGATTAAGTTGCTAAGGGGAGACGACATCCGGGGAAATAACGACTGGGGTAAAGATTACCGAGATGCTGACAATTGGGAGAATTACGGCATAATGGACCCTGTAAGACCCGGTTATAGTGGGCATGAGATCAGCCGTGTTTTGACTGGTTCCGGTCCGGTTACTTGGGCTCACAACGGCATGGCTAATGGTGTTTTTGATATTGTCGGTAACGTGTGGGAATGGGTTGACTTCCTGATTGATTGCGGTGTCCACCAGACTAAAAAGGCGGCACAGATAAGAGATACCAACGGCATTACCGCGGATGACACCGCGATAGTTATTGACAATGTTGAAAATCCTTCTTTATGGCCTGTATCGAATGGTCTTATATTAATTAAAGCAGAGGATATTAATACCGATGAATATGTAGTTTACACTTCTTTTGTTGATAACGGAGACGGGACTTACACGTTAACCGGCTGCCAGCGCGGCCAAAATGGCACCGCAGCCAGTGCCCATAATGATGATGCTGATATTGAACAGTTAACCGATTACTGTATTATACCAGGAGGGTGGGCTGCAAAGGTGGCTAACGCCGGTCTGAATAATACCGATGATCCCGCCACCTTTGATATTGAAAAGCTTGTCTTGGGGCCTGGCAATAATAACCCGCAGGTTGGCGATATTTTGCAGTGTGAAACTGAACAGCTGCAGGTAACGGATGTGAGTGGTAGCACAATAACAGCTTCCCGGGGCGCTAATGGATCGACCGCGGCAGCACACGCTCAAGGCGTTGGGATAGCGTGCCTGTCGCCGCAGATGGGGAATAGCAATCCTGACGCCACCGGTGATTATGGGGCTTATCAGTCCGAAAGATTTGAAACCATGCGGGCAGAACAGGAACTCGAGGCGTATGCCCTACCCTTTACGGCCTCTTCCGGGGGCAGCGAAGAATGGTACGACCGGTTTTATATTAGAAACTACGACGTGCGGGCCGCGGTACGCGGCGGGCATGCTCGCTTTGGCTTTGCTCTGATCTTGAACTTTCTGCCGTCGTACCTGAGCAGCTCTCGCGGCTTCCGCGCCGCTTTGTCTCTGTAAATCTGGAATCTGTTTTCTGAAAATCTGATTGCTGAGCGATAGCGAAGCAACTGGACACAACTGAAAGGGACTGATACATTGACGGACATTAGCGCAAAAGTGTGAAGATATGATCTACTATGGATACAAGGCTCTTCGCCACTTTCCAAAATCAGAAAGGCATACTTCCGCCGCAGAAATTAAAAAATGTATGTTTAGAATCCGCAGGCTGATAATCACGGCAAATAAAAGGTTCTATAAAAAGAACACATTGGAAGAACTGGACATTGAGAAAACAATATTAATGTGTCATTTAAGACAGGCCAAGAATTTAGGTTTTCTGCCATACAAGAAGTATGAAATTTGGATCAAAATGGTGGAGGAAATAGGTCGAATGATAGGTGGCTGGTTTAAGTCAATTAAGAAATAAACTATGGGGGCTGGGCTGATAACGTGCGGGCCGCGATACGCGGCGGGAACTGGAACAATGGCTCGAATGCTCGCTTTGGCTTTGCTCTGAACTTGAACAATCTGCCGTCGAACCTGAACAACAATCGCGGCTTCCGCGCCGCTCTGCCTGAATCGCCAGAAGTCAATACCTCACGGGGTATTGTCCAGTGCCACAGGCAAAGGAGCTTAGGTCCCTGTCGCGCCCTTTAGGCCGGCAAAAAATATAAACAGGTGATTCGCGGCCAGTAGGTTTCGACCGTCGCGGATCACCACCCTTTATAAGGGGTGACGTTAACTATTAAAACCTTTGACAATATTTATCCAAGCATATACGACTTCGAAAATCTTGAGTGCGCATACATTAAGGCCAGGCGCTCTAAAAGGTCTCAGGATGAGGTATTACGCTTCTCCTTTAATCTTGAATCCAACTTGATTCAGGTACAAAATGAATTGATATATAAGACTTTTGAGACAGGGCGTTACAGGTTTTTCTACGTCTATGATCCTAAAACACGTCTAGTGGCTTCGCTACCCTTCAAAGATCGTGTGGTGCAGCACGCTCTTTGTAATATCGTAGAACCATTATTTGAGCCCCGGTTTATATTTGACAGTTATGCATGTAGAAAAGGTAAAGGTATGCATGCAGGTGCAAATAGGGTAACTAGCTTTTTAAGGGAAACAAAGCGCAAATGGGGCAATGTCTACTGCCTTAAATGTGATATAGAAAAGTATTTTCCCAGTATTAACCACTCTATACTAAAAAGAGTTATACGCCGGCGAATATCATGCCCGGATACGCTTTGGTTGATAGATGAAATAATCGACAGCAGTGGTGGCGGTGACTGGGAAAGGCGAGGATTGCCCATAGGCAACTTAACGAGTCAGCTTTGGGCCAATGTTTACCTGGATGTACTAGACCACTTCGTAAAAGAGGAGTTACGAGAGCGTTACTACGTGCGTTACATGGATGATTTTATTATATTGGGGCCAGATAAGAGCCACCTGTGGGGTGTTAAGCATGAGATAGAGCATTTCTTGGACGAAAAGCTGAGCTTAAGGTTAAATGGCAAGACCGGAATAGCGCCTATCGAGCAAAGCATTGATTTTTTGGGTTACCGGATATGGTCCACACACCGGCGCTTAAGGAAAAGCAGTAAAAAGCGCATGAAGAGAAAATTGAAAGCCTTCCAGCGCAAGTATAAGAATAATGAAATGGAGTTTGAGAAAATAAATGCCTGCATACAAAGCTGGCTAGGCCATGCAAGGCATTGCGACTCTTATAACTTATGCAAGAAACTGTTGAACGGCACCATATTTACCAAGAATTAAGGCAGGTGGTTGCGTTTTGGATCAGATTGTTTCATTGATTATCCCTTTTGTGGCCCTGGCTATTATATCCGTTATGATTGATAAATTCACTCTTTTCTTGGAAAGTGTGATGGAGAAGGTCCCCCGCTTACCTGATTATTTCGAGTGGCCAGTGGCTTATATAATAGTGTTGGCTGTTAGCTTATTAATCTGCTGGCAAGGAAGATTTGATTTGTTTTCCTATCTAAATATTCACTTTTTATATGATTGGGAAGGATGGCTTATGACGGCACTTGTGATCTCTGGAGGTAGTGCTTTTGTGAGAACAAGTTTTAATGTGGTTGATAGTATACCAATGGGGATCAGATCCGTGTCCTCAAGCATAACAAGAATCCTTCCGTTTAGTAACAAAAATTCTCAAAAAGGTAGTGATTACGATGCCAGGGTTTGAAATTGAGTTTGTTGGCACGCCTAATTATACCGAGGGGCGGAGAGGCTATTTTCCAATTGCAATAGTAAATCACATAACGGGCGGTAGTTATCCGGGGTGTTTATCCTGGATGCAAAACCCTTCTGCTGACGCCAGTGCCCACTACTTAATCACTAGGGCCGGTGAAATACTTCAACTTGTTGAAGATCAGGACACGGCCTGGCACGCCGGCAGGGTCAATAAGCCCAGTTGGTCATTATATAAAGGTTCTAACCCTAATCGGTATACACTGGGTATCGAACACGAAGGTTTTGACGGCAGTTTGACGGAAAAGCAGTACTTGGCCACAGTATGGCTACAGAAAAGGCTTATTCAAAAATGGGACATACCTGTAGACGGAGACCACATAATAGGTCACTACAGGATTGATAGTGTAGATCGTCCCTATTGTCCAGGACCCAAGTTTCCTTGGGACGAATTATTCAAAGACTTGAAGGAGGGGTTAGTATTGGACAAGCTGGCAGAATGGGAACGCAAAATGGGTGAAGACGCGGTTGACGCACTTAGTCAAAAGGGATTGCTAAGTAATCCCGAGAAGTGGCTTCAGGAGTTGGGTAATGTGCCTCAAAACTGGCTATTCTTTGTAATGATGAACCGCTTAGCCGATTATATGGCAGAAAGGAAGTGATTCTATTGTTCAGTTTGGATTTGATGCTGCTTAAAGCCTTGATTTTTCTGCTAATACTTATCGTTGTTGATGTGGTGATAGGTATTGCAATAGCAATCAAGAAGAAAGAGTTTGAACTGGAGAAGTTGCCCCAATTTCTCTATACTGAGGTCCTGCCGTATTATATGAGCACTCTTGCCCTTGGTGGTCTGGCAATGGTAGAAGATATTCAGGGGTTTGGTACAAAGCCGATTGCGTGGGCCGTAGTTGTAGCTTATGGATCTAAGTTGATTTTTATAGAGATAAGACAAAAGGTAATGTTTATGTTCGGTGTTAAACTTCCTAAAAAGACCGTGCCAAAATAGAAATTGAGGGGAGAGCATCCCCTCAATTTTATGCAAAGTGATTTGCGAAACTGCTTTAGTAATTTTTTCGCAGGCAAGCTGAGAATTTTTCACATCCGCCGTGAGACGCTACACCTCTTGCCGCGTCTGAAAATCTATTTACTCAAGGGGAGGTCCTTGCTTACTTGACCGGGAGGTATCCAACTTCTTCTACAATTGCCTGACCTTCGGAACTAAAGCCGTAGTCCAGAAATACATGTTCAAGTCACGTACGATGGGATATTCTCCTGCTTTTGCTTTTTCCAGAGTGGGCTTAACGGGCTCTCCGCCGTCCTTGCTGACACTTACACCTTTAACTTTATTATCTAAGAAAGCCAGCCCACAGTAACCAATTGCGGTTTCTTCACCTGCCACCGAATTAGCAATTGCCGCGTTAGAAGCTGTAGCCCTTCCGGACTTGAGGTAATCTTCATCATTAAGTACAAATTCCTTGAAGAAGCCATAGGTTCCTGAACTTGTATCCCTGGTATAGACTATGATTTCAGCGTCTTCCCCGCCTACTTCTTTCCAGTTGGTAATCTTTCCTGTAAAGATATCTTTAATTTGTGCCATGCTCAAGGAATCTACAGGATTGCTAGGATGAACAATTACGCCCAGGCCATCGCGGCCAACAACAAATTCTTTTGGGGTACCGTTTACCTTATCCTGTTCTTTATCCTTCATTTTGCGGGATGCCATGGCAATTTCAGTAGTGCCGTTAATGAGAGCGGCAATACCGTCACCCGAACCGGTTCCTGTAACTACCACATCCACATTGGGATGCTTTTCATTAAACTTTTCCGCCCAGGCCTGGGCAACAGGGGCAACTGTTGTTGAACCGTTAACCTGCAGCATACCGCTTAACCCTTCACTTCCGCCTTGCTGGTTTTGATCTTCTCCCTCGTTAGCATTACCGCCGCACCCGGCTACCAGGCCTGCCACCAGAAGTACAGCAAGGAGTACCATTCCAATACGGAACAGTTTCTTTTGCATACAATTACGCCCTCTCTTTCTCTTTTTAATTTGGGGGTTTGTACCCTTTCATGTTCAAATATAGCAGATCGATTTGAATTCGGATTAAAGGAATTGTAAATTTCGTAAAGACAGTTTAAAAGGTTTGTATAAGAAAACAATTGATTATACTTTAAAACGGTTAACCAGTTTTTGTAATTGGTCTGATACTTCAGCCAAGTCTTGAGATGTATCGGTTATTAACTGCATGGTTGAGGTAATTTGCCCGGAGGAAGTTGCCAGTTCTTCGCTGGCCAAACTGCTATTTTGTGATACTTGTGCTATTTCATTTATCATGGAAACATTTTGTTTTACTATATGGACAATTTCGTTAATAATTTTTCCGGCTTCGTCTTCAGTATAAACTCCTTCTTTAACAGCTTCCCGGCTTTTTTCCATACCGCTATTAACCTTGGTCACGCTTGCTTGGATTTGATTGATTATTGTCTTTATTTCTTTTGCTGCTTCTTCCGATTGTTCCGCCAGGCTGCGCACTTTGTCAGCCACTACTGCAAATCCTCTCCCGTGTTCACCGGCCCGGGCAGCTTCTATGGCGGCATTTAGGGCCAGCAAATTTGTTTGTTCGGCAATACCGGTAATTGCTTCGATTATTTCTCCTACCCTTGTTGATTGTTGTCTTAATTCTTTCATCTTATAAGCCATGTCTTCGGTGGTACTTTCTATATATCTGATTTTTTGTACAGTGCAGCTTACAGCCTGATTACCTTCTTCTGCGAAATTACTTATTTCTCTGGACTTTTCGGCGGTATTTTGTGCATTGAGGGAAGCTTGTTCAGCAGCCGAGGCCAGTTTTTTTACCGGGACGGTAATGCGCCTAGAAATATAAATTCCGGTTAACAGGCATAGAATGACAGCTATTGTTCCGATAAAAGGGGTTAGTTTCAGGACCATAGCCGCATTTGCTACAGAAGCTGAATTTATTCTTTCCATTTGCTGTTTGTTCATCTCTACATAAGCATTCATTACCTTGGTTGCTTCAACAGCCAGGGGTTTTATTTCTGCATTATAAACCTTGAGCGCTTCGACACTTTACCCTGTCCTCACCAAAAAACAATTTTTTCATTTAAAAGTTGTGTATATTTTATATGGAGTGATCTCAGTTTTTTTAAAACAGCACGATCATCCTTGCTTTGACTGTCTTTAATCAATTTATCTTCATATTTAACGGTATTGTAAAAAGATTCCATGGTAGCAGCAAATTTCTCTTCGTCAGCGGTAATTAGAAAATCTTTTAAAGGTCAACAGTTGAAAAAAATTTGGTTTGCAGGGTTATAACCCGGGTAGTTTTAACTGATTGGTAATAAGTTTCCTCAATATTATCCTTTAAACCTACAATCTTGCTATACATAACACCCCGGTTTAATTTCTGCTATTGATTGGAGTGAAGAGAACCCGGCACCCATATCGTCAATAGCTACTAAATAACCCTGTTTGCGATAGTGGCGGAGCGTATCATTAAATAAAACGTAATCTTGAATGTGATGTCTTTCTGTAATTTCAAAGACCACATTTTCCGGTTGAAACCCGGCGTTTTTGATAAAATTAAGGGTTTCGCCACTTACAAACCCTGGGTCGGTAATGGTGCGTGGGTGAATATTTAAAAACAGTTTTTGCCCCGGTCCAAGTCGGCCAATGTTATTTATGGCGTGTTTACGGCATATTCTTTCCACGGCATACAACAGGTCGCTCTTTTCAGCTAAATCAAATATAACAGCGGGAGGGTGAAAGGGACTGTTTTCAGGTCCTCGTACCAGTGCTTCCCAGCCCATAATACCGCCTGAATGCATGGAAACCAGGGGTTGGTAAACAACGCTTAACTGCTCTCTTGCAATTATTTCTTTAAACTCGGGCAGTAGGCGTGCAAATTTAAGATCGAGTTTTCCCTTCGCAACATTGTGAGCTTCTCTAATGGCTGAGTATATGCGGCTTTCCAATTTCAAGTTGTTATCGGTGGAAATAGATGCGTATCCTACATGTAATTCCAGGGGATGACCGCAAAGATTAATTGTTTCCCGGTCAAGGGATTGTATAACATTTATGCGGGAAGTGAGGGCTAATTCTTCTAATAGTTTAGTATCGGGCGGTCCCTGGTTGGTAATTACCGCTATAAAGTCATCCCCCCAGAGGTTCTCTATTGCTAATAGTTAGAAATCAGAGAAGGTTCCGGGGATTTGTTGATCCAACTTTGCTTTCAAAAGGCTTAATACTTTCTCTGCTGCTTTACTACCGTTGACTTGCTCAAGTTCCCGAAACCTGGCTATATCAAAATATAAAATACTTGCCGTATCTCCTCTGTCTTGCACATGCCTGATGTTTTTCAGTAAGCCCCTTCCATTTCCATTGAAACCCAAACCAGAACTGTTTTGTTTAAATATGATGCTTTTTATAACCTTACCCAGCGTCACAATAGGGTAACCTCCTTTGACTTAGACAGAGGTTGTCATAGTTTTGCACAATTTTACCCCCGCATTTTAAATATTTTATTAAGTTATTACAAAGATTGGTTAAAAAAAAGGGCCGCCTAAAAAGGCGGCAAAAATATTTATATCAAGTTATGGGTACGCTTTAATTAAAGGGAGGCCGGTAATTTTGCGCCCATTTACTCGGCTATGAATTGACCGACTTCAGTATTGTCTAAAATGCCGGAGGGTGTTTCCGGACCGTATGCATAGAGGAGGACCTGACTATCCAACGATTTATGAATAAGTTTAACTGGTTTTTTTTTGAGAGGTCATAAAAAGGCTGTAAATAAGTGTGAATTATAATTGATTTTTGTAAAGCATTAAAAAAACGCCCTGTTATTAGGGCGTTTAGAAAAAATAAAAATTTATTCATTTAATTTCACCATTTCCCCGGTGATCATGTATATTATCCACTCGCTAAAGTTAGTGGCGTGATCCCCTATCCGCTCCAGGTGGCGTGCTACCATCAATAGATAGGTGGACTGTCTTATGTTTTGAGGATTTTGGGTCATTAGAATCAATAATTCCCTGAAAATCTGATTATAGAAGTGGTCAATTTCGTGGTCCTTTTCAGCGGCCTTAATGGCCAGTTCTTTATCCCTGTTGACATACGCTTTAAGGTTATCCCGCACCATCTCTTGGGCCAGATCAGCCATGCGCGGTAAATCTACCAGCGGCTTGATAAAAGGTTCGTTTCCCAGTGTAAGAACTATTTTAGCTATATTACAGGCGTAGTCGCCCATTCTCTCCATGTCTGTATCTATTTTAAGAGCCGTACTAATAAACCGGAGGTCACGTGCCATTGGCTGCTGCAGTGCCAGAAGCATCAAGCACTGTTTTTCAATAGTCTCTTCCAGCTCGTCAATTTTTTCGTCCTCCATCACCACTTTCTCAGCTAAGTCCATATCATGCTTTTTAAGTGAAGTCATGGCCATATCTATGGCCCTTTCCACCAGATTGCCCATTCGTAATATGTTATCCCTCAACTGGTCCAGCTGTTCTTGGAAAGATTCTCTCACCATATTTATTCCCCCTAACCAAATCTGCCGGTCTAACCAAATCTGCCGGTAATGTAGTCTTCAGTACGCTTATCCTTGGGTGCGGTAAAAATGATATTGGTTACATCATATTCTATCATTTCGCCGTTTAGAAAGAATCCTGTATAATCTGATACTCTGGCGGCCTGCTGCATGTTATGAGTCACTATGGCGATGGTATAGTTTTTTTTCAACTGGTAAATAAGGTCTTCAAGCTTGGACGTGGAAATGGGGTCAAGGGCTGACGCCGGTTCATCCATTAATATTACTTGTGGGTCTACGGCCAAAACACGAGCTATTACCAGGCGCTGCTGCTGCCCGCCCGAAAGGCCCAGTGCGGGTTGGTGAAGCCTATCTTTGACCTCATCCCAAAGGGCTGCATCTTGTAAGCTTTTTTCAACAATTTCGTTAAGTTCAGACCGGTTTTTGATGCCGTGAATGCGCGGACCGTAGGCTAAATTGTCATAAATTGACATAGGAAAGGGGTTTGGTTTTTGAAAAACCATGCCTACTTTTTTGCGCAGGTCCACAGGGTCCACATCCGAGTCATAAACATTCTTTCCGTCCAGTAAAATCTCACCCTGCACCTTAATTCCGTCAATAACGTCGTTCATGCGATTTAAAGTGCGCAGAAAAGTGGATTTGCCACAGCCCGAGGGCCCAATTAATGCCGTTACCGCATTTTCTCTAATTGGCAAATTAATATCAATCAGCGCGTGAAAGTCCTTGTAGAAAAAGTTAAGATCCCTGGTTTCCATTTTATTTGTTTTCTCTACCATATAATCACCCTTTGAAAGTGAGAGTTATCTTCCACAAAATTAATTTCTTTACTTTATCTCATATTTTTCAATCTCATTCTGGTTCTGATAATAACAGCTATTAAGTTCAGCCCGCCTACTATAGCCACCAGCACAATAGCCGATCCGAAGGCCTTGTGCTCGGGTACATTAGGAATTTGCGTGGCTACGGCATAAAGGTGATAAGGAAGTGCCATAACCTGGTCAAAAACAGTGCGGGGCAGGCTGGGAATGTATATTGCCGCTGCCGTGAACATTATGGGTGCGGTTTCCCCTGCTGCCCGCCCAATACCAAGTATGGTTCCGGTTAGAATAGACGGGAATGCAGCCGGAAGTACCACCCGCCTGATAGTCTGCCACCGGGTGGCGCCCAGGGCCAGGCTGGCATTGCGGTAATCCTCCGGTACTGCCAAAAGTGCTTCTTCCGCGGTGGAGATGATTACCGGGAGGGTAAGAAGCCCTAAAGTAAGGGCACCTGCAACCAGCGAACGCCCTAAGTTCAAAGTTAGTACAAAAAGGCTCATTCCGAATAGGCCGTAAACAACAGACGGTACACCGGCCAGGTTAACTATGGCAATTCTCACCATTGTGGTAAAAAAGCTCTTCTTTGAATATTCCACAAGGTATATTGCCGTTCCTATACCCAGCGGGAGCGCTACCACAATGGTACCCAGTGTAAGACCCAAAGTTCCAACAATGGCGGGAAAAATACCGCCCTCGGTAAGGAATTTACGTGGAGGTTGTGTCAAACCAATAATTCCGATTAAGGGAATAATGGCCAATATTGTACAAAACGCCAGTGAACCGAAACCGATACGTTCTTTTAAGCGTCTGGATATCACAGTGACGCACCTCTTTTAACAGAAGATGTTTTTGCAAATACCAGGTCGGTTATTAGGTTAATTACAAAGGTGATGGTAAAAAGCACCATACCCAGTCCGAATAAAGCCTGGTAATGTAGACCGCCCTGTACTGTTTCCCCCATCTCGGCAGCAATATCGGCAGTGATTGTTCGTACCGGGTCAAAAATGGAGTGGGGGATGAGAGTGGCGTTGCCCGCCACCATCAAAACCGCCATTGTTTCACCTATGGCGCGCCCCAGGCCCAGCATAGAAGCGGCTATAAGCCCGGAGCGGGCACTGGGCAGCACGACGCGAAGCGTTGTTTCCCACTTGGTGGCCCCCAGGGCCAGTGAAGCCTCGCGAAAATCCCGGGGAACAGCGTTTAGAGCGTCTTCGGAAATACTAACCACGGTGGGAAGGGCCATAACCGCCAGTACTATTGAAGCCGTAAAGGCCGAGAGCGCGCTGGGCAGGTTGAAAAGATCCTTTATCATGGGAGCCATCACGGTAAGTCCTATAAAGCCGTATACAACAGAAGGCACCCCTGCCAGCAGCTCAATAATTGCTTTGGAAACTTCCCTTACGCTGCGGGGCGCCATTTCGGCAAGGAAGACGGCAATACCGATTCCCACCGGGATTGCTATTATCCCGGCCCCGAAGGTTACCACCAATGAGCCCGCTATTAAGGGAAGTGCCCCGAATACAGGCGGTTCGGAAACCGGAGACCATTCTTTGCCCAGTATAAAATCAATTGGATTTACATAAGAAAAAACCCCCGCCCCTTCGCGAAACAAAAAGAAAAAGATTAAAAAAAGGATCATGATTGACGTCCCTGCCGTAAAGGCCAACAAATACCTTATTCCCTTTTCATAGTAACGATTCAGCTTTTTACTCATCCGGAAATCCCCCAAACAAAAAATGTACCAAGCCTTTGGTACCACTTTAGTTGATCATTTTTGAGTATATATAAACGCATTGTAAAGATTGTAAAGAAGCAGTTTGATTTGTGTTAATAGGATATCCGGAAGAAATAAAGCCCGGGCCCTTTTAACCCGGGGAAGGGCCAATAGCGAGTCCATAACTATTGACCTGCTTATTACCAGTATGTTGATATTAGTGCATAATGTTACAGCGGCAACCCGTAACATCCCATAAATTTTCCGAATATTATGCACCAGCGCCCAAAAGTTGGAAAGGTCTGGTGTAGGCGGGTTTTACTGCTTAATGTTAAAATTGGAGGGTTAAAATATGAAACCCAAAATTATCAGGGTAAATAATAATAGCGCCATGGAAAAATTTCTGGCCGTACCGTCCCAGGTTTACGGTGAGGGTGATATTCCCCCCACTGCAAGTGTCCGGGCTACAAGAATGCGCTTTGCACCGCTGGTCAATACCACACTGCGGCACCTGCGCTACGCAAATTTTGTTGCCCTGGACGGGGAAAGGCCGGTGGGGCGGATCACTGCCTCCATAGACAACCTGAATCCCAGGCAGGAAGAGGGATTTTGGGGTTGTTTTGAGTGTATAGATGATCCGGAGGTTGCCGGGGCGCTTCTTGATGCTGCAGCGGACTGGCTGCGGGAGAACAAAAAGGAGATTATGATCGGTCCGGCCACTCTTAATACCAACGAGCAGGTGGGCTTGTTAATAAAGGGCTTTGAATACGAACCCCACGGTGAAATTCCATATAACCCACCCTATTACCAAAAGTTGATAGAATCTGCGGGACTGGCCAAGTCCAATGACCTGGAATGCTTTAAATGGAAATTGCCGGAATCGCTGCCGGAAAAGCTGGAAAGGGCTCAAAAACCGGACGGGGTAACAATTCGGTCAATTAACTATGCAGCAATATTTAAAGAGGCACAAATAATTAAGGAAATCAACAATAAAGCCATGGCCCGGATATGGGGTTTTATTCCCCTGACAACCGCCGATGCCCAGGGGTTTCTGATGAGCCTGGCAACACATGTGCCTGCCAAACTGTTTATAATCGTTGAAGTTGAAGGCAAGCCGGCTGGAATGATGTTGGCCATTCCTTACAAAAAACCGGACAAAAGGGGAAGCGGCGGTGTGTTGAGATTGGCCATAGGGGGAATCGTACCCGAGTTTCAGCTTCGTGGTATTCACTGGTTGGTATTAAAAGAGTTTTACCGGCGCTGTAAAGAGCTGGGCTACTCCGAGGGAGAGGCATCTCAAGTTGCGGAAAGTAACGAGGTTGTAAAAAGGAGGATTATAAGGCCCATGTTTGGTGGGGAAGTAATTAAGCTTTACCGGGTATACAGGAGGGAGTTGAGTTAACGAAATTGTGTAATGGGATTTAAATTTTTTATTAACTGTGACACTTTGGGTGCCCGGTGAATACTTTGGTATTGTGAAAAAAAAGTAAAGGAGGAAGGTTGATGAGCACCACCGGTACTTACTTTGACGGAAGCTTCATTCTCTTTTTGGTTTTGATCTTGCTGGTCTTCGGTATGGTTCCCTACTGGGGAGCTTGCGGTAATTAAGTTATTGAGCATTCTAGATAAGGAGGGGTAATTTATGTCATACGGCTATGGTGGCGGCGCATGGATATTGTTTTTAATCCTCATTCTCCTTGTTTTCGGCATGGTTCCCTTTTTCGGTTACTCCGGTGGCAAGTAATAAATGAAAAGGTTAGTACCTTAAAACATAACCCCCAATCCGGAACCGGATTGGGGGTTATGTTTTAGTAAAATAATACTATAAAACGGCAAAAGTGCTTCCTTGTGGAAGTACTTTTGCCCTTTAGCAAGTTGATGAGATTACTCTTTTGCTGCGTATCCACCGTAGAAGAAGGGACTCATACCGAAAACCAGCAGAATGAGAACCAGGAAGAGGATGAAAGCACCGTCAAAGTAACTGCCTCCGCCGTATGCCACTAAAATCACTCCTTATTATAGTTTTATTGGGATCCCGTTTCATAATATTAAAATGCCCTGTAATTTGTTACTAATTTTGACAAAAAAGCCGAAGATTTTTACTTCTCCGGCATAGAGCCTTTAGCCCGAAGTATTTGAACCTGTAAAAACCGCTTGCGCCTGCTGCATAACCGCCTGCATGGTTTCAACCCCTTCCCTGACAGAACTGAGGGAACGGGAAGTCTGTTCCGTAAATTCCTTCAAAAACATGATCTTAGCATCCGCTTGCTTGTCGGTACTTAGAACCAGTAAAATAAGAATTAAAAAAAGAGTGTACGGGTTTGCATTAATTGACAATGGTCCCCCTCCTTTCACGCCGTAAATGTTTTTTAACCATAATATGCAGTCCCGGGGCAAAGGTGAAAGGAACCCGGTACCGGCAAGTTATATTAACGTAGACTCTCATGCCGCTGACGCTGGCACCGAAAATGGTGACAGTCACCATTTTCTTGAATTATTGCGAGGTATGAAAAAGTATCGTCTAGGGTGACCCGGTGATTTCCGGAGAGAGCTCATTCAATTAAAGGCTGAGTAAGTGAGCGCAGGGTGTTGCCCCCGCTGGCGAAATAATTATCGGTCAAAGATAGTTAAACTACGAGAGAGTTTTTTTCAAGGTAGGAAGGGATCGCCCCACCGAAATTAAAATTCTAATTGGAGAACAAAAACCTTAAAATAAGTACGTGCAGAAATGGGGGAAAACACATGAATTACAACGTTTTGGGTAAAACAGGCTTTAAAGTCTCGGTAATTGGCTTTGGGGGTATTCCCGTCCAGCGGGTTTCCGCTGACGCCGCCGCCACCATAGTAAACACAGCGCTGGACAGAGGAATAAACTTTTTCGACACCGCAAGGGGTTATACAGACAGCGAAGCCAAACTAGGAGCTGTATTGAGCCGGAGAAGAAAAGAAGCCGTCGTCGCTACTAAATCCATGGCCAGAACCAGGGAGGCCATGGCAGAGGATATACAAAGAAGTCTTAAGGAACTCCAAGTGGATTATATTGATCTTTACCAATTGCATAACGTAAAGGAAAAGGAAGCATTGGAACAAGTACTGGCCAGCGACGGCGCCCTGGCTGCCTTGCAGGAGGCCCAAAGGGACGGAGTTATTAAACATATTGGGATCACCGGACATGTTAAGAGTATTCTGGTGGAAGCCCTCAAAGAAGCCGACCTGGCAACCGTGCAGTTTCCCTTTAATGCCGTGGAAACAGACGGGGCCCGGGAGCTATTCTCTCAGGCCGAGAAAACAAATGCCGGAGTCATCGTTATGAAACCCTTGGCCGGAGGCGCCTTAAAAAATGCCAACTTGGCCCTGCGCTTTATCCGTCAACACCCGGTTTCCGTAATAATCCCCGGTATGGATTCGCTGGAGCAAGTGGATGAAAATGCCCGGGCGGGCGAGATGACAGCGGCTTTAACCGTCCAGGAAATGAAGGAACTGGAAGAAGATGCCGGCAAGCTGGGCTCTACATTTTGCAGGCGTTGTGAATATTGCCAGCCCTGCCCCCAGGGAATAAATATTCCCATGATATTTCTATTTGACGGCTACTTTACCCGGTATGATATGAAGGATTGGGCCCTGGATCGCTACCGGGATTTGCCGGTGAAGGCGGGCGAATGTATCCAATGCGGGGAATGTGAAGAAAAATGCCCGTACAGTTTACCCATACGCAATATGCTTGCTGAGGTCTCCGGCAGGTTGGATTTAGATTAATCTTTCTATTCCGGTTCCTATTCTCACTGAATTTTTTATCTGTTCCGGTGGAATATACTGACGAGCACTGGAAAAGCTACAGGGGAAACAATTTAGGGAGGGGCCGGAATATGAAATTGCAGGATTACGAAGAAATATTAGGTGCAGAAAAGATCGATTCCATCCGAAACTTGGCCTCCAAGTTGGAGGGTAAAACCATACAACATATTAATTCCACTGCAGCCGGAGGCGGTGTGGCTGAAATATTGAAACGCCTGGTACCCCTCATGGAGGATGTGGGGCTGCGGGTGTTTTGGGATGTGCTGGAGGGTACCCCCGAATTTTTCCGGGTGACCAAAGTATTTCATAATGCATTTCACGGCCAGTGGGTAGATGTTAACCAGGATATGCTGGATTTATACCGCCGGGTCAATCGCAGGAACCAGGATATTATCAGGGGTGATGCTGATTTTGTAATAATTCACGACCAGCAGCCCCTTGGGCTGACGGAAGTTCGCTCCGGCCACCCGGGGCGTTGGATTTGGTACTGCCATATTGACCCCGTGGACGCTGATCCCAGAGTCTGGAATTTCCTGCGGCCGATGGTAACCTGGTGTGATGCATCGGTTTACCACCTGCCCGAGTATGTCAAAGATGCAGATAGGCGTCACTATATTATGCCCCCGGCTATAGATCCCCTGGCGGATAAAAACCGGGAATTACCGGAACAAGAGATTGAAAGTATAATGGAAAAGCTAAGTATCCCCGTGGATTTACCCCTTTTAATGCAGGTGTCCCGCTTTGACTGGCTCAAGGATCCCATAGGGGTTATCGGTGCCTTTCATCTTGTGCGGCAGGAGATTCCCTGCCGGCTGGTTCTGACAGGGGGAGGTGCCAGTGATGACCCGGAGGGAGTACAGGTTCTGGAGGCAGTTTTAAGGGAGGCGGCGGAAGATCCCGACATTTTTATCCGGGAACTTCCATCTGGCAGCGATCTGGAAATAAACGCCCTTCAGCGTTCTGCTGCGGTTATCATTCAAAAATCCGTTCGGGAAGGATTCGGTCTCACCGTGACAGAAGGATTGTGGAAAGGCAGGCCATTGGTGGCCAGCCCCGTGGGGGGGATAAAAACCCAGGTGCTGCATGAAGAAACGGGGTTGCAGGCCCAGGCCGTGGAAGAAGTGGCCGCTGCCTCGGTCCGTTTATTGAATGACTCTAAATTAGCCCGGCGTTTGGGAAATGCCGGCAAGGAACATGTGCGTGACAATTTTATACTCCCGGTATACCTGGAAAGGTGGCTGGAAATGTTGATCAATGAAAGTCCCAGTTAAAGCACACACCCCGGCCCGGCCGGGGATTTCTATTGAGAGGCGGTTTTTGCATGTCCATCTTTCGGCTTGCTGCATTGGTTGATAACTTGCCGGGTTCAAAACAGGAACTCTTTAAACGAATTTATGATACAGATTGCTTGCCCGGGCGGCTGAAGTTGGTAAGGGGAGTGCGGGAGTGGACAGAAAAAAGGTTTGGCAGTGCCCAAGAAGTGGAGACGCAACAAATTGTACGAGTTACCAATTTAATAACTGGAGAGGGGGCGCTCTTCAATCACCTGCGGGGTAAGAGGCTCGTGGGGGAATGCCGGGAAAAGGATCTTGATTCCATGCTTGAAGAATACCGGCAAGGCTGCCCTTTCTGTTTTCCAAGGGAACGCACCCCTCAAGATGTATTCGGGCGTGTGGAGGGGCAACATTGCATCACCGCGGCTAACGTGGCCAAGTACGATGGTTTTCACGGTCTGGTTATTCCCCAAGAGCATCACCCTCTGAAATTTACCCGGGAAATGGTGGAAGACTATTTCCGGGTTGCCGCCCTTTGGTTTGTCGAAGCCTTCCATTATGCAGCCCGTGAGGGGGATGATGCTGTATATTATCCTTTTTTAATGTGGAATTGCTTGTGGCCTGCAGGTTCATCCGTTGTGCACGGGCACCTGCAGCTGACATTGACCCGGGGACGCCATTATCCTAAGATTGATGCACTGCGAATGTGTTCATCGGGTTACCGTGTGAAATACGGGAGTGATTATTTTAATGATCTTTACGAAGTACATAGCGAATTGGGTTTGGGGTGGAGTGGAGATGAAGAGCGCTATTTGGCCGTACTCACACCGGTAAAAGAAAGGGAGACTTGGATAATAACCCCCCCGGGGGAAGTAAGCCCGAAACGCCTGGTACAGGCGGGGCGGGCGGTATTCGGGATACTGGATCGTTTAAAGGAAAAAGCCGCGTTGACCAGCTTTAATGTAGTCCTATACCTTCCGCCCTTGAAGGAAAGCGCGGAAGGATGGCAGGACTTCCCCCTGATTGCCCGGGTTGTTGACCGGGGGAGTGTATTCAACCGCACCGCCGACATGGGGGCCATGGAATTATACGCCGCCAGTGTTATCAGCACCGACCCCTTCCAAGTGGCACAAATTTTAAAGCAGAATAATTCAAGAAAATGGTGACAGTCACCGTTTTCTTGAATTATTATGAGGAACAAGCATTTCCGCCGCTTCGTCTAAATTACTAGAACTTAAGTTTCGGAGGAGGGAAAAATTATTGCAGACCAAGAGATTATTGCCCCTTTTATTTTTAGCGCTGTTTATCACGTTAATTTTTGCGGCCTGTGCATCCCCCGGTGATCAAAACAACCCGGAAAAAACCCCTGAAAATGGGGCTCCCGGGGAAAAATTACCCGCCAGCTTGTTTTCATATCAAGGTGTGGAACCGGGTATGACCAAGGAGGAAGTAAAGGATATTCTGGGGGAACCGCATTTTAAAGAAGATAGTGAACTGCATGATTCATTTAGTAGTTGGTCCTACGGGGAACATTTTTATATTTCTTTCCTGGATTCCAATGATAAAGTTATCAACATAATGCCGCCGGAAACCTCCAGCGGTATTAAATTGGGTGATTTTTATGAAAAGGTTATAAATACCCACGGGGAGGGTGAAAAATATCCCTCCCCGCATACTTCCGACCCGGCTTATTTCACCCTTCATTATTCGGCGGGAGAAAATAAAAATATATATTTCCACATTGTCGAAGATAAGGTCAAAATCATTGAAATCGGGACCAGCCTGGCGGATTAACCGGATCAAAATTGAGAGGGAAAAATTAAAAACTTGTAAAGCCGGGGAAGGAATTTAGATTTCTGTATGGAAAATAGTTTATAAATGGATGGTAAGAACCATTCTGAAAGGCTAACTAAATATTTCATAAATAATAAACCATGAAGGTTAAACTCCAAAGAAATTGGGGTAACTTCATGGTTTTTTTATTAAGCGAGGCGAGCATAAATGGGTGGTAATAAAATCTATCGAATTGCAGTCATTGACGGTCAGGGCGGCGGAATAGGCGCTCAGATCGTGGAAAAGCTGGCCATGTCTTTGCCGGCGGCCAGGGCGGAGATAATCGCTTTGGGTACCAATGCCCTTGCGGCGGGTAGAATGTATAAAGCCAGGGCAAATGAAGTGGCCAGCGGTGAAAACGCTATCATTTACAATGTAGGACGGGTTGACCTGCTTGCGGGCGCGGTGGGAATGATTATGCCCTATGGTTTCAGTGGCGAGATGACCACCCTTGCGGCTGAAGCGGTGGCCCTTTCACCGGCGCCCAAATATGTGCTGCATTTAAACCGCTCCGGGGTGGAATTAGTGGGTAGTTCCCCGGAACCGCTGCCCCACCTTGTGGATGTATTGGTGGACAAAATACGCGCGCTCCTCAACTTGGGGTCAGGCCATTAACTTATTAACTTATTTTCCCGGGATATTTTTCAAAATAACTTGCAGGATATTTCAGCTTGATGTAGAATTAAGCTTAAGAACAGGTGGAATGAATCCACTCACTTAATTTACAGAATTAATAAACTTTGATACATAAGTAAATATAAAAATAAGTATACCACGGAGGTATTCCCTGCAAGGAGCAGGGGGTTCTTTCGTGGTGTTTTTATTTTATCATCGATGATAATTAGTCATTAACGGAAATTAAGGGAGCGGAGCCCGTTTTTTACAATTAAATCGGGAGGAGAAGAAATTATGAAGAAAATTTTTTCCATGGCGTTAGTACTTACTTTCTTGGCGGCTCTTCTGGCAGGCTGCGGTTCAGGCGGTACGGGGGAACAGGCCGAGCAAAATGAAGGTGAAACAGGAACTTTGCAATTCAGGGCCAACGGTGAGGATTTTGTGAGACAGGGGTTTACCTCCAAGGATGGTTGGGATATTTCCTTTGATCATGTGTACGTAAACCTGGCGGATGTGACGGCATACCAGGCCGACCCTCCCTATGACGCCCATGAAGGTGGAGAGGTTAATTCTGAAACAAAAGTAAGCATTCCGGGGGCACAGACGGTGGATTTAGCGGAGGGGGACGAAAATGCACCGCCCGTCCTAGTAGGTGAAAAGGAAGTCCCCGCCGGTCACTACAACGCCATCTCCTGGAAAATGCTCAAAGCCTCCGAGGGCCCGGCCCGGGGTTATTCTCTGGTAATTGCCGGTCAAGGCGTTAAGGACGGAGAAACAATAAACTTCGTGATAAAGAATGAAAAGGAATACAAGTACACCGGCGGCGAGTTTATCGGTGATAAACGCAAGGGTATTGTACAGGAGGGAGCAACCGCCGACCTGGAAATGACATTCCACTTTGATCATATCTTCGGTGACGCGGGGGTACCTGCAGACGATGAGCTAAACGTGGGCGCTCCTGGTTTTACACCCTTTGCCGCCCTGGCTAAAGACGGCAACGTAGAGATAGACATGGCAGGGCTGCAGGAAAAACTCTCCCCCGGGGATTACCAAAAACTTGATGCAATGCTTACTACCTTGGGCCATGTGGGTGAGGGACACTGTTACTGTGAACTGTTATAGCTAAGATACTCAAAATAGAAAAGCCCATGCCGCCATACGGCGGCACCAGTATCACCAGGGTGACCCTGCTGTTTGAGATATTAGAGACAGGAAGTTAGAAGTGGGAAACCGCCGATTCACCCGGGCACAACTAGTAACTCCAGGGTGACCCGGTGATTTCCGGAGAGAGCGGAGCACTGAGTAGCGGCGCTCAGCCCGTCAAATCCCAAAAGCCATGACCCCTTAGGGCGTGCAGAAGCAGTTAAGCCGTCTGTTGCAAGCGGCCTTCCGGGAGGCACTTACCCGCTCCACGAGAATAATTGCGGAGCGAACGGAGGAAACCACCGGGGCGCCCGCGCACCAAAAGTAACTTTTAAGAAACTTCTTTTTTCAAGGTAGACGTTCATGCCGCCGCATGGCGGCACCAGCAGAGGGATGAAAATAAGTTAATAAGTTAAGGGTCTGACCCCAAATCCCAACTAGTAACTCCAGGGTGACCCGGTGATTTCCGGAGAGAGCGAAGCACTGAGTAGCGGCGCTTAGCCCGTCAAATCCCGAAAGCCATGACCCCGAAAGGGCGTGAAGAAGAAGGCAAGCAGTCTGTGGCAAGCGGCTTTCCGGGAGACACTTATCCTATAAAGTGTTTTTTCAAGGTAGAAGTAAATAAGTTAATAAGTTAATGACCTGACCCCAGAAAAGAGGAAGGAATATGGTAAAAAAATTTTTTTCAACCATGATAGCCACACTCGTAATAATGCTTTCCATCCCCCTGGCAGCGCACGGCCACGGGGTGGACATTGAATACCAAACTACAAAGGCAGTGGAACTCACCGCCAAATATGATACCGGTGAACCAGTAAGTAACGGCCAGGTCTCCATTTATGCCCCGGGTGATCCCACCACACCCTGGAAAACCGGGCAATGTGACGAAAATGGCCGCTTCACCTTTACCCCGGACCCTTCCAAAACCGGAACTTGGGATATTCAGGTGCGTCAAGCCGGCCACGGAGGAATGATTCACATTGAACAGGGTGAAGAAGGTGCAGCCGTGGGGGGCACCGGGTATACCACCCCGCAAATAGTGCTTATGGTGGCCTGCGTGGTATGGGGATTGACCGGTACAGCCCTGTATTTCAAGAGGGGGAAAAATTAATGCATATTCCCGACGGTGTTTTGCCAACTACTGTCTGCCTCGGGGGTTATATAACCGCCGGGGCGGCAACCTGGTTTTCACTCCGTAAAATAAGCCGGCAGGAGAATCCCCGGGAAGGTATGCCCAAGGCATCACTTTTGACAGCTGCCTTTTTGGTTGTCTCCTGGATACACATCCCCATACCACCGGCCAGTGTTCATTTGATGTTGAACGGGCTTTTGGGAGCGGTGTTGGGTTACTATGCTTTTCCCGCTATTCTGATCGGGCTTTTTTTCCAGGCCATAATGTTTCAGCACGGGGGGCTCACAACCCTGGGGGTTAACGCCACCGTCATCGGAGTACCTGCCCTTTTGGCTTACTATATATTTCGCTTGCGAAATATGGTGGGTAAGGAAAATCGTGTTTTGACCGGCTTGTTTGGTTTCTTGGCCGGTGGCGGCGGGCTTGCACTGTCCGCTGTGGCAGCCTTTTTTATCCTGGTTACCACTATACCGGCACATTTAAATGTTGAAGCCGAGCGGGCAAGTATTTACGCCCTGACTCTGGCCCATATACCGGTAATGATATTGGAGGGCGTTTTTACCGCCGTTGTGGCAGTCTTTCTGCAGCGGGTTAAACCGGAATTATTGGAGGGGTAAAAGTGAAGTTACAGCTGGATCGTTACGCGTACCTGGAGACACCTTTACATGCCTGGGATCCCAGGTATAAGCTGGTGGGTTTTATGACACTGATATTTGCCTTTTCCTTTGTGGAAAACTTGCAACTACTTCCTTTTATGGTGGCGGTAAGCGGTATTCTCTATGCTGTCTCTCACCTGCCCCTTTCATTTTTACTGGCCCGGCTGCGCCTGCCCGGTTTTTTCCTGTTAATGATGGGTGTTTTGCTACCATTTCTATCCGGTAGTACTGTATTATTTCACCTGGGACCTTTATCCGTAAAACAGGAAGGGTGCCTGGATTTATTGTTGATATCAGTCAAATTTGTATGTATCCTCACCATGGGCATTATACTTTTCGGCACTTCTCCCTTTCTAACCAATGTAAAGGCCATGCGGGCACTGGGGCTTCCCAGTATTTTAGCTGATATGATACTATTTACATATCGTTATCTTTATGATATAAGTGATAATTTGAGAACAATGCAAACAGCAATGAGATTAAGGGGTTTTCAGGGGCATAAGTTAAAGAACCTTTTTACTTTAGCATCACTGGCGGGTACCATACTGGTGCGAAGTTATGAACAGTCGGACCGGGTGTACAGGGCTATGACGCTGCGTGGTTATGGCCAGGCAGGTGAAAACCGGGGCGGGCAGGATAATGAGTTTAAAGCATATTCCCGTGACCTTTTTGGTTTGGTGTTGCTTATGGTTGCCGCGGCCTTTGTTGCCGGTCAAGTATTAATACACTAAGTTGGAGGTTTGTTTATGGAGCATGTGAAGCAGGAGGAACCGGCGCTGGATATATCTGATTTGTCATTTAGTTATCCCCAACGTTCCCCGGTTTTAAGGAACATTAATTTGAAACTGCGGCCCGGAGAGAAAGTGGGTGTCATCGGGCCCAACGGGGCGGGAAAAACTACGCTTTTCATGCTCATTTGCGGTGTGCTAAAAACCTCTTCCGGTAATATTTCCCTGTTCGGGCGGGATGTGGTACCGGGAGAATTTCGCCCGGAAGTGGGGCTGGTTTTTCAGAATCCCGATGACCAGCTATTTTGCCCCTCTGTAGAGGATGATGTGGCCTTCGGCCCTAAAAACCTGGGGTTAACCGCTGAGGAAGTGCAAGGCCGGGTAAGGGAGGCAATGGCTTTAACCGGTATACAGGAACTTGCCCAATACCCGCCCCATCACCTTTCCGGCGGTCAAAAGAGGATGGTGGCCATTGCCGGCGTATTAGCAATGCATCCCCAGCTGGTAATATATGACGAGCCAACCTCCAATTTGGATATTAATTATAGAAGGCGACTGATTAGTTTCCTACAAAGATCCCGGGAAGCCATGCTCATTGCCTCCCACGACCTGGAATTCATTCTTGAGGTTTGCGACCGGGTAATCCTATTGGATGAAGGACGGGTCGTTACCGGCGGCAAACCCTCTGAAATAATGAGCAATGTAAAATTAATGGAGAAACATAGCCTGGAAAAACCTCACTCCCTGGTTCCCCACGCCGAGCCGCATCACGGAGTAAATCCGTAGAAAGCATTGAAGTCTCGAATCTAAGACTTATGAACGAGGGTGTTACCCGCTTCGAGGAACAAATCCCTTTGGCACAGAAATCCAAGGTTGATCAACCTTGGATTTTTTCATTGTACATAAATTCCCGGCTAACGGAAAGAATTGTTTTAGGTGTGAAAATATGATAACAAAAAATGATTTTCTAAAACTATTAAAAAAACATGAAAAAGGCCTTGCCGGAAAACTGGTGGGCGATCTCATTGACACAAACAGAGCCAAGCGTCCTCCGGCGAAATAATTACCTTTATAAGAAACCGCAAGGGAGTTTTTTCAAGGTAGACGTTCATGCCGCCGCACGGCGGCACCAGCAGAGGAATGAAAAAGTATCGTATCAGGGTGACCCGGTGATTTCCGGAGAGAGCGGAGCACTGAGTAGCGGCGCTCAGCCCGTCAAATCCCAAAAAATAATTGCGGAGCGAACGGAGGAAACCACCGGGGCGCCCGAGCACTAAGAGTAACTGTTAGCACAAAAGAACCGTCCCCATGTGCACCGTTTAGCAAAAGAACCCTCGGGAGGGGTACCATGAAAGAGAAGGAACTTATAGCCAAGCTAAACTGGTTCTACAGCCTGGAATTAAACCAGGTAGACTTCTACATGGCCCAAGCCGGTCTTATGGAAGATATCTACCTGATCAAAACCCTTCAAAGAATTGCCGGTATAGAACAACAGCATGTGGATAACATAGCAGCGCAGATAAAAGAAATGGGCTATATACCCACAAAGCTGGGAGACGTTATTTCCCCGCTTTTAGGCAAGACGGCCGGTTACTTGTCAGGCGCCCTGGGCCCGGCAGCCGTCCTTAAAATCGGTATAACCCTGGAGGAAAAGGCCATGAAAGATTATAAGGACCTTATATTAAGGGTGAGTGACCAGCATATTTCCAAGATTCTTTGGGATAATCTCATAGATGAGGATTTGCATACCGCCTGGTTTGCCAACAAACTAAAGGAGTTTGAAAGCAGCTGACTATGAAATGGGATAACCTTCACTTGGGCATCAGAATAAAAGGGATACCGTTTAAACGTCACAACAGCTTTCTGCGGGTCATGCATTGGGTATTGGTGCCTGCCACATTATCTCTTGTTGCCAGCGGTTTCTATACAAACAAACCGTCCCGTACTAAAAGTTTTCATAACATGGACAAAGCTAGAAAGGTGCATTTTATCGCCCAACACTTTTTTGTTTCCTATCTTATATCCAGGGCTTATTACGCATGGATGTACGGCGACTATACTCATTTGCTGCCGGGTAAAAGGGATATTGCTTCCCTGCCCAAATTTATGGCTCATACTTTCTTTTTGCGCAGGAAAAAACCCCATTACCCCAAATATAATCCTGCTCAAAAAATACTTTTTGCTCAAATGGCAATTTTGTTTCCTTTACAGGCGCTTACCGGGTATGCTTTATATTCAACAAGTGGGCTGCAAAAACTAAGCCGAATATTCGGTGGTCTGGGCAAAACCCGGCTTGTACACTATTTAAATGCCGTATTGATAAGCGGTTTGATAACGGGACATATTTACTTTGCCTTTACAGACAGCATAGCAAAGCTAAAATCAATTTTCACCGGTTATTTTGCGCCCAAATAAAGCGCGGGCGGAATACCTGGTTTTACGGCTGAATTGGAAGGGGGGCTGTTTTTTTGAAAGTTCTGGTGCTGGGACTCGGCAACCGGCTCTTCGGGGATGACGGCATTGGCCCGCGGGTAATTCAGGCGCTGCAGGACATTTCACTGCCCGCCGGGGTAAAGGTTGTTGAAGCGTGGGGATCCTTTTATCATTACTGGGATATATTGCTTGAATCCCGCCGGGTTATTGTGGTGGACAGTATGTTTGGGGGTGGCCCACCCGGGACGATATACCGGGTGGGTCTTGATTCCTTCGAGTGGCAAAAAAGTGAGGGTATACCCCATGAGATTCCCTTCCCCAGTGTTTTGAAAATGGCCTCTTTCTACGGAGCCGCTCCGGAAGTAACCATCATTGGAGTGGAGCCCAAGCAGTTAAATTGCTCCCTGGAACTATCTCCGGAAGTTGCAGCTAAATTGCCGGTGCTGACCTCGATGGTGCGGGAGTGTTTTTTGCTAAAAAGGTAAAAATTAAGGGAAAAAGGCAGACGGTGAATAAAATGAAGAAAATTAATCTTTTATCTGTAATAACGCTTTGTTTAACGGTTGTATTGGTTTTTGACGGTTGCAGCACTGGGGGAACGGTGGAGAGGATTAATAATAAGCCTGTGCAGGCACTTCCCCTGGCGGGAATGCGGGTTAATGAGGGGATTAAGATGGTATGGGGTGATAAAGTCGCGCTGGTGGGGCTAAGTCCCAAATTAAAGGTTTTAGCGGTTTATCCCAACCCGCGTACAGGCGGGGATAAGATAATCATCGACAAGGATAAAAACCTTTTATACCTTTATAAACAAGGTGAGCTGTACAAAATCTACCCGGTGGCCACCGGTAAAAAAGATCAATATACCCCCGAGGGGAATTTTAAAATTGCAAATAAGATAGAAAACGACAGCAGTTTGAAACCCCAATTGGGAGTTCGCTGGATGGGACTCAGCGTACCCTGGGATGAAGACAGGAGGGCTCACCATGATGAAAGGGCACCCCTGGGGCATAAATACGGCATTCATGGTACCGATGAGCCTGATTCAATAGGAAAACACGCCTCGGGGGGCTGTATAAGGGTGAGCAACAAGCAGGTGGTTGAAATCTTTGACCTGGTGGAAGAAGGTACCCCCGTGGAAATCAGGTGAGGCGGGGGTACAATCATTTTTGTTCAAATTAAGAACCGCCTCCGTTTGAAGTTGCCATCAGCCATTCCACCAGCGGTTTGAAAATAATCTCCAGCGGCCGGTTGGGATCCGATGGGGTAATGCCCAAAGCCAGGGAAAAACTCAGACCCATCCCCACTAGTAAAAATGCAGAGACGGCTATTAAGTCCCGCCACCTTTTGCCCCTGATAAGGGGTGGAAATTCCAGTCCGATTATTAATAGAAATACAGCTATTAACAAAAATAATGCCATTTTAAGACCCTCCCGTCAGGGGATTATTCTCCTAAAGCCCGTTTAGTTTCCAGCCCGGTCTGCCTTATGCGGGCGTCGATAAAAATGTTAACATCTGCAGTTGCAAATATTTCGTCCCACCTATCCTTAATTTGTGCCCATTCGCCCTTATATTTAATATGAAAAGCTTCCCCGAATCTGAGAATATCCGCTTCAAACTGATACTGGGCCTTTTCCAGGCATTGCCTTGCTCTTCGTTCAATTGCCCGGGATACGTTTTCCTCAATGGTTCTATATATTTGGGGATTGGTTAGATCCTCCATCGATTGCTGTTCCAAAAGGGTTCCATCCATCTCTATTTTTACATCAAACCAGAGATTTTCACCGTCCCAAAAGGGCTCCACCTCTGTATTTGCCCTCACCAGATCTATGGAAATTTGTCTGTCCGGATCCTCCGTGGAGGGAACGGTAATTACCCCCTTTTCCATTTGATCGGTGAGCCAGAGCAATCCCCGGGTTTCGGATATATCCAGCCAGCCCACCAATTTGTCTCCTTTAAAGGCTCCCGTTCCGCAGATGGTAACCTCGGCGTGTACCTGGGTGGAATCCTCCTGTTTACCCCGGGCTTCCGCAATGTTTTCCTTCATTCCCACGCCCTGGGGGGACCCGGATGGGGTAAGCCCGATGCAGGGCAGCACAGCATGGGTGGTTTGGCTGGCCAGCATCATTTTTAGGTCCTTTAACATTACCGGTATACCGGTGCCTGCCCTAATCATGAACCCCGCAGCCTGTGCCGAAGTGATTTCCAGCTGCGAGTGGCTGTTGAGCACTGTCTCGGCCCTCCCCTGGGCTACAAACATCCAGATGGTTTCCCGTACCCTAGGGGAGCGGGAGAAAAAGTTGGTGACCTTGCTGACACCATCTCTGGCTATATCTTCACCCAGAATTGCAATAACATTATGTCCCCAGTACATTTCCCGGGAAACTTTTTTTTCCAGCAATCTCTGGGCGTCGAGAATACTGCGTCCCTCCTGGGAAACAACCCAAACATTGTTTTCCTTGGGCTGTCCCCCCGGCTTTTCTGCACCACCCCCAAAGGCCCGGGGCCTAACTATTTGTACCGTGAGCTCTATGTTACCCTCCGGGGTGCTGTCAACCCCGGCAGCCAGAACTATGGCCAGTTCATTAAGCTCTCTCCGGTCCCAGCAGCCTGACTGAAAGATGCAGAGAAGGATTAACAGTAAGCATACAAGCTTTTTGGTCATTTAGGGGTCCTCCCTTGTTTTCTGAACAGGGCAATAACTAATAGCAAGAAGGGAATGGCTGCCTGAAAAAATGTTCCATAAACTGGGAAGATATGGCTTAGAAAATGGGCTATTTGAATGGAATTTTCCCCCACTGCTACGGCCATGGCTACCAGAATAATTCCTATGGGCAGAACCAGGGGGCGGTAACTGTTCAGTTTAAACAATTGGGCGCTGCCCAGTACTGCAATGTAATAAAAAAAGGTAATTTTGACAAAGCCCCCCGCCAGCCAGATAACCATTATTAGCGGGTCAAGCCGGTCAATAAATTTGGCTATGTTGATTATTCTGGCGGTATTCAAAAATGGATAGCTCATAAAAGCCACCAATTCCCCGAAGGTTGCTATACTCCCCGCGGTAACAATTAAGAAAATAAAACCAACCATTGCCAGGGATTTATAGGCGATTTTACCGCTCTCATCCGGCTTGGTGAGGAAAGGGATAATCATGGCCAAAGCCAGTATTTCACTGTGCCAGGCCAGGGGAGTTATAGAACCCTTTATAATATTCACGGGACTGGTATCCAGTACCGGAAGCAATCTTTTAAAATCCAGTTCCGGTATAGTAAGAAAAATAATCATGACAACGGACAATATTATAAAAGGAAGAAATATTTGATTTACCCGGGCCAATACTTCCAGACCATGTCTAACGGTATAGGCTCCCATTGCCACCACAATAATGTGGAAAACCAGAATAGGGGTATCTTCGAAAAAGGCTGCCATTATAAAATCTCCGAATTCCCTTATCATGAAGGAGCAGATATGAATAAAAAAAACTACATAAATTAGCCCGGTAATTTTCCCCAGATATTTTCCCAGGATTTCTTCTTGGTACTCAATAAAGGTTTTACCCGGAAAAAGGGAACTGAGTTTTACCACCAGCCATGCTACGGGTATGCTCAGTACGGTGGCCAGTATGGAGGATATCCACGCGTCGTGCCTGGCGAAAGAGGTGGTAATGGCGGCAACCCCCAGCAGGGCTGTGGCCATAATATAGGTGATACTCAGGTAGACTGCTTGCCTGCCGTCAATTTTGCCGCCTTCAAGCAAGTGCTAATTCACTCCCTTTTATTTACTGTCGGGGGTTTTGGTTTCATGCCGGGTACCGCGCGCCGCGGGTTATTCTGGCCCATCAAATTAGGACCCCTTTTAATGGCCCACCACGGGGCACGTAAGGCGGAATCCTTCAAATCGCCCGGGACAATGGGCGCTATAGGCTCCAGGTAGGGGATTCCAAAGGAGCGCAGGCTGGCCATGTGCACCACAATGATAATTAAACCCGTAATTAGTCCGAACAGTCCCAGGGAAGCCGCCAGAAATACCAGAGGAAAACGCAGTGTGCGAAAGGCAATGCTTCCGCTGTAATATACCGTAAAGGAGGCTATTGCCGTCATTGGCACCACAATAATGGTTGTTCCGGCCACCATACCGGCGGTTACCGCGGCTTCGCCGATAATCAACGCAGCCACTATGCTTACTGCCTGGCCCACCGGCCTGGGCAGTCGGATATCGGCCTCGCGAATGATTTCAAAGGCTATTTCCATAAATAAAACTTCCACAAATACAGGCAGTGGTACCGCTTCCCTTTGTGACGCAATACTCAAAAGGAGGGGGGTGGGTAGCATCTCATGGTGAAAGGATATTATGGCCACGTATAGGGAGGGCAATGTCATTGCCAGAATCATGGTCAGTATGCGCAGGCCTCTTATGGCTGACATGAAGACAGCCCTCTCGTAATAGTCCTCCGGGGTTTGAATGGACTCCATAAATATACTGGGGGCGGTCAAAACCACGGGGGTTCCCTCCACCATTATTGCTACCCGGCCCTCCAGGAGGTAAGCGGCCACCCGGTCCGGGCGGTCGGTATGTGCAATGGTAGGAAACACCGTATAGGGGGTGTCCGATATAAATTCTTCAATATAACCGGACTCCAGGATACCGTCAATCTTAATCCTGGAAAGCCTTTTTCTGGCTTCTTCCACCAATCCTTCATTTACTATACCCGCCACGTAGACCAGGGCAACCTGGGTATTTGTTTTCTCCCCCAGTTCCATGGTTTCGATTTTTAAGTCCGGGTTTTTAATTTTGCGCCGGAGCATGGAAGTATTGGTGGAAAGGGTCTCCACAAAGGACTCCCGGGGCCCCCGTACAATTATTTCAGTCTTGGATTCCTCTATGGAACGCTTTTCCCAGCCCTGGGTTTCGTTTATTATGGCGGTATTGTTTCCGTCCACCAGCAAAACGGTATTTCCGGATAAAACAGCATTTATAACATCACTGAAATTACCTGTTTCCTTTATCTTGTTGATGCAAAGGCCTCTCATTTTTATATAATGCAGAGCGTTGGCCTTAGTGATTTCGGTATTGGATGTAGCCATGGGTACTTCCAGCGCCAGAGCTTTCATTATTTCTTCACTGACCCTGGTTTTATCTGTTAAACCGTCGATATAAATCATGGCCAGCTTAATTTGTTCCCTTTGCGCTAATAAAAATTCCCGAATAACAACATCGGAACAATTATTGAAAATCTCTCTCAAATATTTTAGGTTTTCCTCAATATTATTTGATAAGGGCCGGTTCCGGATCTCGCTTGAATGATCGCCGCCGTTTCCCTTTTGCTTTTCCCTTTTCCGCATTCTGAGCATACGGATCCCTTTCCGAAACATATTTAGTGTTATTTTGTGTCATTCTTGCTTAATTATGAGTACAAACACTAAATTTTACTAAAAAATACGGGAACTGCCCTTAGCAGGAGCAGTCCCCGTATTTTTTCGATTTTCTGTAACTAATCCGAGCAGTTTGAGAGGGTAACCACCATATTTACTTCGCTTTGGTTTTTAGCCTGGTCAAATAAAGCCTTTAAGCCCGACCAAACTTGTTCCTCCGAACCCTGAATCCGGGAGGATATGGAACCCACATTGGCCTGTACGTCATACTGGTTCAAGGATTGCAGGGAATTATTGATAATTTGACTGGCGTTGGTTGTTTTTTGCGGGTAGAGAGAAACCTCGGCAGTTATCATTTTCTGCACACCTCCATTTGTTAAAGATCAGTTATAGTATGCAGTTATCTGCCTTTTTTTATTTATTTAAAATTTAATATCCCGTGGGCAGCCCTGTTATCTCGGCTGTTTGCCGGTCCAGGGCAAACAGGTCACTTTTGCTCAAGGACCTAAAGGAATCTTTACCCAAAGCCCTGGTGGCTGTTTTCATTTCCTCCACGGAGGACAGAAGGTAGCTGGCCAAATTTTTTGCGGCTTTTTTGGTGTTTAGCTTATCCTTATATTTTCCCTCCTGGAAAACAACTTCAATGGGTGGTTCAAAGGGCAGTGCTTTGAAAACCTGGGTGTGCGCCATGGCAAAAAGGGCTATGGTTCCTATGGCTATGGCATCCGCCCCCAGAGCAAGGGCTTTGAGGTACTCACCGGGTGTTTTAAGCCCCCCGCTGATAATAAGACTTACTTTATCGCGAACCTGCTCTTGCTCCAAAAATTTTACCGCCCGGCAAAGAGCGTAAAGGGTGGGGAGACCGAAATCATCCTCCAAAGTGGGAAGGGCGCCGGAACTGCCGCCCTGGGCGCCGTCCACGGATACAAAATCCACGCCTGCTTCCAAAATATGGGCCAGGTCCCTTTCCAGGTCATTTCCCGCCGCGATTTTTATTCCCACCGGTACTCCCCCGGTAATATTCCTTATCTCGGTGACCAGATCACCCAATTGGGCGGGTGATGTAATTTCCGGCAAGCGGGCGTGTAGAATAGCGTCTTCCCCTGGTTTTAGTTTTAATAGCCGTTTCATTTTGGCATTCATTTTGTTTTGCTTTAGGACTTCACCGGTTCCGCCCATGGCGCCCTGACCCAGTTGAATCTCTACCATATCTGCTTGTTTGATGATTTCCGGTTCCTTTGACCAATTGCCCCGGCTATATTGAAAGATTAAATACCGGGCCGCTTTTCTTTCCCCGGCCAGGTATGGCCCATACCCTGTATTTGTGGCCGTGCCCGACATGGCAGTTCCCCGGGCCAGGGCGATTTTTGCCTTTTCACTGAGGGCAAAGCCATAGGCCATGCCTGACACACAAATGGGGATTTCCAGGTGCAGTGGTTTTTTAGCGCTTTTTCCCAGGATAACTGATGTATCTACATTTATATTTTCAGGGGTGGGTAGAGTTTCCAGCTGTGCGGTATTAAACATAATGTTGTTGAAGTGGGTAAAATTTTTAGGCCCCCCCAGGGGGCGCTTGATTTGCTTGCCCAATTCCGATCTGAGGTTGGTCTCTATAATTACCTGGGCAGTGGAACGGGAGCCGGCTGAGAAAGCTTCCCACAGGTTTTCCTCATAAGGATCGGTCATAAAGCGGGTGGAGATGTTCTTGATAACTTTGCCCATTAGAGCCTTGCCGGCCAGTGCGGCACCGGCTGTAACCGCCCCTGCCCCCAGCAGCTTTAGGGAAAGATCCTTGTTCTTATTATCGGCTATACTTAAACCTCTCCTTTCTAAAAAAACCTATCTTTCCACCCATTAAATGAATACCAATATTATAATTACAGAAGAGGTAAATTATGTACTTAAATAGTTAAAACCCCCGGACCGGGGGTTTTAAAAGACCGTTCTTTTTTAAGACGACTGAGCGTCCGGCTTTTTTATGATGTTAACAAGTTTAATATAATGATTATAGAAATTACGCGAATTCTTGGCCAGTACCGGGCTTGTGAAGGATAGCAGTAGGACATAAAGAGCTGCGAAGGCGGGAAGAATTTCATTTGTTCCCGCGGCCACGGCCAGGCTGGCTACAATGATGGCAAACTCACCCCTGGCAATCACGGTAAAGGCAACATTAAAGCCGCGCCGGGCGTTGTAGCCCGCAAGCCAGGAGGCAAATAAGCCGGTCAAAATATTGCCCACAACGGTCATAACCACAGCTGCCAGTGTTATGACCACGGCATCTCCAAAAAGCCTGTAATTTATCTCCAAGCCGAAGGAAAAGAAGAAAACCGCACCGAATAGGTCCCGCATAGGCGAGATAAACTGAATTACCCGCTTTGAGTGCACTGTTTCCGCCAGGATCAGACCCAGCAGCAATGCCCCTATGGCCTCGGCAATATGAATTGTTTCCACCAGTATGGCTGTCAAAAGCAAAAGGGTAAATATTATTACCACAAAGCTTTCCGCTGATTTTACGGAAAGGCGGGGTTCCAGTAGTTTTCCTATACGCCGGCCCAGGGTAAGAATAGCAATAATAAAACCAAAAATGACAATTATGCTGGGAAGTATCTCAACGACATTCATGTTGCCACCACTGGTGAGAAAGCCGGATAATACCGAAAGATATACCGCAAGGAATACATCCTCAAAAACCAGGATACCCAATATGAATTCCGTTTCCGAACTGGCTGTCCTCTTTAGATCCAAAAGTAACTTTGTAATAATGGCGCTGCTGGATATACCCGTAATACCGGCCACAACAAGGGCTTCCGGCCAGGAGTGGAAAAATAGCCACCCAAAGGCCAAACCCCTTAAGAAGTTCAGTGCTACGTAAACTGTACCGCCTTTAAAAAGAGGTGTCCCGGCAGATGCCAGTTTACCCACTGAAAACTCCAGACCTAGGTAAAAGAGCATTAAGAGAACCCCCAGGCGGGAGAGAAGCTGTATGGATTCCGTTTGATTGACTAGGGAAAAAGATATTCCATGCAACTCGGGGGCGTGTGGGCCCACCAGCATGCCCAAAAGAATCAAAAAGGGAATGGACGAAAATTTAAATTTCCCCGCTAAATAAATACCCAGGCTGATAAAGGTAAAGGCGAGTCCCAGGTTAAAAATTAGATCTTGGGTCAATTTTAATTTTCCCCTTCGTCATCATTGTTGTTATCCAACATTTGCTCAAAGAGTTTCATCTTTTCCTTTGTACCTGCCGCCACCACCGTATGGCCCGGTGTAAATATATAGCTGGGTCCGGGGTTAATGCGGGTATTTCCCCGGCGTGCCTTCTTGCCGTCCCTTTTACCCTCTATGGCTGCCACCACAATAATGCCGTGATCTTTTCTCAGTCGCATATCCCCTATACTTTTACCCGCAACTTCTGAATCCGGTTTTACCTCAATCCATTCAATATGCAAATCCGCAACAGCAGCTTCCAATTTTTCCAGCATCTTGGGCTGGTAAAAGGCACCGCCGATAATGGATCCCAATTGCCTGGATTCAATATCAGTTAAAGTGACCACGGAGGAGGGATCTTCATCCCCGTCGGAGAAATGATAGACTTCCCTGGTGCCCTCATCGTGAATAATAACCGATACGATATCACCGTTTTCCAGGGTAACTTCAAATTTTTTACCCAGCCCCGGCAGTTCTGCTTCTTTGATGGTCGCCATGCAAAAACCTCCTAGTCAGTACTTAAGCCTGTTATCTTACCATTCATTCTGACATATTCAATTCACTTCGAGTGAAGGATTTCCAATATAATATCGAGTATATTGATAATTGTAAACTGTTTTAATAAAGAGTCCAATAAGGTACACGGAAAAAATACCGTTGACCCTGTACTTTAGTAATTATAACCAACTTAAAATGATGACATATGCAAGCAAGTTAGGTGCTGCCCGCTCCGGCGAAATAAGTACCTTAATAAGAAACCGCAAGAGAGTTTTTTCAAGGTAGAAGTAAATAAGTTAATAAGTTAATGGCCTGACCCCGGACAGGCATCTTTTTTTCGGTACGCAATGTAAAATTGTGGCAGGACTGTCAAGGATATCCGAAGAATAAATGGTTAACCGCTATAACATAAGGGGAGAAAACCATTGAGAACCTATACCATATCTGAAGTCGCTGACTTAGCCGGAGTTTCCGCCACCACGGTTCGAAATGCCATCCAGGCGGGGAAACTGGAAGCATCCAAAGAACCCGGCCCCCGGGGGAAGTATCAAGTAACCCGGGAGGCACTGGATGCCTGGATAGCCGCGCGCCAGGGAAACAAAATGCAACAGGACAAAAAGAATGGTACAAAGGAAAAGGAAAAAGAAAAGGGCAATGAAAAGAGTAATGGCAAGGGTAAGGATAGTGACCCGGTTGGCCTGATCCCGTGGGACTATGTACAGGGAGTACAGGATAAATTACACGGTGCCATTTACCGGGCCGGACAGGCCGAGGCGAGGGTTTCTTTTCTCAGTGAGGAAGTTTCCAGGCTCAGGGAGCAAAGGGATAGAGAAAGGGAAAGGTTGGAAAACCGGATCAGGGAACTGGAAAACCAGCTTTCCCGGCAGCAAAGGGATGTATTGGAGCGCATGGAAGCCAGAGAAAGAGCGGTGCTGGAATTTATATCCTGCTGGAGAGAATCCGCCGCGGCACCAAAGGCCAAAAGAAGGAAACCCTGGTGGAGAATTTTGGGGGAATTGCGCGGTGGCAAAAAATAGAAAAGCGGTCACTTTATAATTAAAGTGCCGCTTGTTTATAAGGTAAGTTTATTGAGTTATTCATTCGTTTAGTCGTAATTTTCCGGTTGGCAAGCCGGGACTCTTGTTGCCCCTGTCTCTCCATCTTGGTCCATTTCCTCTCGCTGAAAACCCTTTTAAACCCGTGTTTTTTATACAGAAAGAGGGCCGGTTTGTTGTGGTTGCCCACCCAAAGACCAATTTTTTCTAATCCTTGGTTTTCCAAGTAATTGATTCCGGTTGTAAATAAGGTGGAGCCAATGTGACGGCCCCGGTGTTGGTAATCAATAACAAACTCGTGTACTTCTCCGATGGGCTCCCCGTTACGAATCTGCCAGCACCGGTCAATTATAATGAAACCCAGTAATTCTCCTTTATCTTCGGCAACAAGTACTTCGGGGGAACTCTCTTCCTAGAAGGATGTCAGGTAGCCGTATACACCTCTTCCTAGGGTGTCTGCGTACTCGGGATACTCTTTGTACGCCTTTTCATAGACATCCGCCATTTTGGTAATATTGTTCCCCGGCCGGTCCAGCTTGTGAATCTCAAAGTCCGTTTCCAAAGTGCATCGTCGATCATATTCTCCGGTTTCTCTCGCACTGGTGGCGAGCATGGATTTCAAACCTCCTGAGCATAACTTAGTTTTCTTAGTGTGGGTAAATATTACCCCGCCCTTTTATACAATACTACTAACCGGCATTATAAGCAAATGGCTGGAGGAAGCAATGGCACGGACATGTTCCCGCAGGTTTCCATGTGGCCGGGTGTAATAAAGTTGGCTTTAATCTCTTAACTTATTCGGTGATATGCTTGCGTATAGGAAATATTTGTTATAAAACAGAGGCGCGGTGGGAACCGCGCCTCTCTAGGTAACGTTATTTGGATATACCACCTATAGCATATAGCTCATCGAAGCAGGTCCTAAAGAACCCGGTGGTTTTCTCGGAGCGGTGTTTGAAGCTCACTCCGCCAGTTACTATAACGGTGGGGGTAGTATCGCTTTTCACTTCCGCCACCTCAATTTCGATGGCCGTCATAGCCTTATTGGCCTCCATGGGTTCTTTGACGACTTTTGCTGTTCCCTTAATGCCCACCGCGATGTCTTCGCCATCCAGGGCGCTCACCATAACCTTGCCGTTATCCTTGATATTCAATGTGCTCTGGTGATTTTTAACCAGACAGATCAATATTCTTTTTTCATCCGGCGCGCAAAGAAGGTGTACCGGCATGGCGTGGGGGTACCTTTCGGGTGTTACGGTTGACAGAACCACTGTGGTTGATTCCCGGTTAAATAAATCCTTGACTTCCGGTGGTAGCGTGTTTCCAAGAATCTTGGACATAATATCCCTCCGATAACACGTGTAAATTATTTTTACGCTTCCCTTTGTGTTATTATCCGGCCGGACACCAAAATCCTTTTCAAAAGAGAATTTTTACAGTTTACGATGGTCTAGTACCCTTTGGGCTTTACCTTCACTTCTGGGCAGAGACTTAGATTCTACAAATTTAATCCGCGCGCTTATGTTTAGCACACTCAGTATCTTGGAGCGAATGCGGTTTTCCAGTTCCTCCAGGTTGCGGATTGTATCCGAGAACATATTCTCCGAGAGCTCTACCTTGATCTCCATGGTATCCAGCTCTCCCTTACGGTAAACCTCAATCATATAGTGCGGCTCAGTCTCCCCGAATTCCAGCAGCACGCTCTCCACCTGGGAGGGGAATACATTTACTCCACGGATAATTAGCATGTCATCGGTTCTGCCGGTGACCCTCTTCATACGCGCGTGGGTTCTGCCGCATTCACATTTTTCATAATCCAGAACAGTAATATCCCTGGTGCGGTAGCGAATAACGGGTAGAGCTTCTTTGGTTACGGTTGTTATAACCAATTCTCCTTGCTGGCCCGGGGGTAGTGTTTCCCCGCTATCCGGGTCAATTACTTCGGCGATGAAATGGTCCTCGAAAATGTGGGAACCTTGTTTCGCCGGGCATTCCATGGCAACCCCGGGTCCCATAACCTCACTGAGGCCGTAGATGTCCAGGGCGGTTATGTTTAATTTTTCTTCCAGTTGTTTGCGCATGTTTTCTGACCAGGGTTCTGCACCGAAAATACCGGTTTTTATAGGCAGGGAGCCAAAATCTATTCCCGCCTCGCGGCCGGAATCGCCCAGGAACAGGGCATAAGACGGGGTACAGCACAGAATGGTGGTTCCGAAATCCTGCATTAGCATCAGCTGGCGATCGGTATTCCCGCCGGAAATGGGAACTGTTGTGGCCCCCAGGCATTCCGCCCCGTAATGAAGTCCCAGTCCCCCCGTGAAAAGCCCGTATCCATAGGCAACTTGAACCACGCTCTTTCTGTCACCGCCACCGATTACCAGGCAGCGGGCAACGAGGTTTGCCCATCTTTGAATGTCTCCCTCTGTATAGCCCACAACGGTGGGTTTTCCGGTGGTTCCTGAAGATGCATGCAATCTCACCACATCGTCCATGGGCACTGCGAAAAGCCCATAGGGATACTGATCCCGCAGGTCCTGCTTGGTGATGAACGGGAGGTGCTTTAGGTCATCCAGGCTCTTTATATCCCCCGGCTCAATACCTTTGGCCTGGAAAGCTTTTTGATAGAAGGGTACGGAATTATATACCCTTTTGACGGTTTGCTGCAAACGGCTCAATTGTAGTTTTTGTAACTCTTCCCTGGGCATGGTTTCGTGTTTTTCGTCCCAGTATCTCATTAATCCCACTCCTTAATTTTTCTTCCTCATAACCCATTCAGGATAAAGGAACCGCTTTGGGGCAAGCCAACTAAAAAAGCTTTTCACCCAAAGGGACGAAAAGCTTCGCGGTACCACCCTGATTGGTCATCAAAGACCCACTCTTAAAAGGGTATTGGAAAAGATCCTCATACCCCCTTCCTTATAACGGTGGAAGTTTCCGTCCGAACCTACTTGCCAAGTGCGGTTTCAGCCCGGCTGCTCGGGGGAGAACTTCAACGGGTCATTCCCTGGAAATGCTCTCAGTCACGGCATTTCCTCCCTGGAGGGATGGGGACCGCCTACTTTTCCCCTTCATTGCCTTTAAACAGTGATGTTTAATTAATAATAAATTACAGGTAATTGGCTCCCGTGTCAAGGATAATTTTTTCTGCAGTTCCGGGAGTAAATACCAGAAGCCCACTTTCTTGCTATGGTTCATATTATAGTAGCAAAAGGGATATTGGTGTCGAAAGTCGAATTACTTTAATAACTAAAATAAAGGGAGGCTGCATGGTGGTATCTTCAGAAAGCAAGCTCCTGGGTGCGATTTGCCACGGGTCTATGTTTATCGGCATGCCCATAGTTATACCCCTGCTGGTTTATTTATTAAAAAAAGAAGATCCTTTTGTTAATCACCATGCCCGGGAATCCCTGGCCATGCATATAATCGGGCTGGTTTATACCATTCTCGCCGTTATAGCCATTATAAAGTGTTTATCCGGTGAATATTACTATTACCCTGTTACCACCAGGTTTGCAGAGTCATGGTTTAGGGACTAGGTATGCGTGTGATCGATTTTTACGTCCTTCGGAGGACGTGGGCCGAAGAATTGGTAAAAGTCTACCTTAATGCGGCCGTTATAAAGTTTTCTCTTTTTATCCGCCTGGCGTCCGAATAATTTCTCAAAATTTTCATTGGCGGTAAGAACGTAAAAGGACCAGGTACCCAATTCCTTGAATACCTTTCCCATTTCCCGGTAAAGATGTTCCACTTCCTTTTTTTCACCCAATCTTTCTCCATACGGCGGATTGCAGATGATGTAGCCGTATTTGAACTTGGAGCTCAAATCCTTTACCGGTTGACGCTGGAAGTGAATTTGACCGTCCACCCTTGCCTGGCGGGCATGGTACCGGGCCAGGCTGAGCACATTTTTATCAATATCCGATCCAATAATGCGAAGGGGCCTATCATATTCAGCCAAATCCCGGGCTTCTTCCCGGGCTTCCTCCCAGTACCGGGTGGGAAGGTTCGGCCATTTTTCCGCGGCAAAGTCCCGGTTTAGTCCCGGGGCTATGTTTTGTCCTATTAATGCCGCTTCGATGGGTATGGTGCCGGAGCCGCAAAAGGGATCGATCAGTGTTCTCTCCGGCTGCCACCTGCTCAATGACACCATGGCGGCGGCCAGCGTTTCCTTGAGCGGTGCCTCCGCCGACAGTTTTCTATACCCTCTCTTATGCAGACCCGGCCCGGTGGTATCAATGGTGAGGGTTACAACATCCTTGAGAATTGCCACCTCAATGGTATACACCGGGCCTGTTTCCTCAAACCATTCCCGGCAATATGTCTCCTTTAATTTTTCCACCACGGCCTTTTTCACGATGGCCTGGCAGTCAGGAACGCTGTAAAGTTGGGATTTGACGGACTTTCCCTTAACCGGGAAGCAGGCTTCCGCAGGGAGCCACTGTTCCCAGGGAAGGGCTTTGGTTTGTTGAAACAATTCCTCAAAACTTAATGCTTTAAATTCCCCCATTTTAACCAGCACCCGGTCAGCCGAACGCAGCCACAGGTTAGCCCGGCAGATGGCCTGTTCATTGCCTGTAAAGGTCACTTTGCCGTTCTCGGTTCTCTGGTTTTCATATCCCAGTGCCTTTAATTCCCTGGCCACAACGGCCTCCAGGCCGAAGGTTGCCGTGGCCGTCAATTCTATCTTAGCCATTACTATTCCCCACCTTAATTATTGCTGTAAACAAGAACCACGCTGTTTGCAGCGGGGTTCTTGTTTTACTGGGTAACGGTGTTAACGTAAATTATTTCAATTCCCTGTTAACAATCATCTCCAGCAGCCGCGCAAACTGTTTATTTAAAAGATCATTCAGCGAAGTTCCGCTTTCCTCCGCCATTTTTTGTACCACCGGCAGCTGTTTCTGCAAGAACTCAGTGATAATGAATTCTATTATCTGGTCTTCCGATTGACCTGTTTTAGCCGCATAATCCTCCAGCATAGTGATGGTTTCCTCTGAAAGTTCCAATTCAAAACCCTGGTTTTCTTGATTTTCCATGGTATCTACCATTAAATACATCCTTTCCTGCAAAATAAATAGATCTTCGATATTAAGACATTAAAAGCCTTCCCAAAGGGATTTTTGTTTATATCTTTATAAAGTAATATTTTTGAGCTTTACTGTCCGTTACACTATCCTCTATAATTGATAATATATTAGAATACATTTGTTAGAAAGGGTTTGTTGCCATTGGATAAGCAAAATACTACAAACGATGTAAAAATTTATCCCCGGGATAAAAAGTTCAAATTTTCCTGTCACCAGGGTTTGGATTGCTTTAACAATTGCTGCCGCGATATCAATATTTATCTTACCCCTTATGATGTATTACGGATGAAGAACAAGTTGGGAATTGAATCCGGAGAATTCCTGGAGCGTTATACCACAATACAGGATAACGGTGGCTTTCCTGCCGTACTAATTAAAATGAACGAGAATGATAACCTTAAATGCCCCTTCCTTACCCCCGGTGGGTGCCGGGTTTATGATGTGCGAAGCTGGTCCTGCCGCGTTGCCCCAGTGGATATGACAGAAGACGGCTATAGTTTTATTTTTGATAGCTCCTTTTGCCACGGGCTCAAGGAGGACAAGGAATGGACCCTCGATGAGTGGATGCAGAACCAGGGCCTGGGTATTTATGATGAAAAGGAAAGCTCCTTTAAAAACATTCCCGTTCATTTTCGCCTCACCGGCATGAAGAACTTGGACAAGCTTATTAAAGACGTGGTTTTCATGGCTTGTTATGATCTGGACAAGTTTAGAAAATTTATTTTCCAAACCAGTTTCCTTAATTTCTTCTGGATTAATCCGGAGGAAATTGAAAAAATTCGTCAAGACGACGAAGCGCTACTGCAATATGCATTTCGCTGGTTGTTAAACGATTTCGAAGAAGACCTGGCAATGGACCTTTTGGATGAAATGAACGATTAACTTCTTTTGAGTTCGAAAAGCCTTGTCGTTGACAGAGGGTAAATAAAATTGTAAGATTAATCTTAAGAGTTAAAGCATAGTTCACTAATAAACGGAGATTAACCAGGCAAGGGATTTAGTTGACGAGTAGACGAGTTGAGAAGGAAATAGTTGAGTGGAGAAGAGCTGAGATGAGCCGGAATCTCGCATATTGACCGGTGCTCATTTGAGTACCGGTTTTTTCATTTCTCCCGCAAAAAGGAGGGAAGAAAAAAACCGGCTGGCAAACTGTATGACTTTAATGTAAAGTGAATTACGTGTAAAGGAGCGGGCAGCACCCGGAGCGAATGACGGCAACGGCATGATACCTGTCGGAACAAGGTCTTGGTAGCTTTGCCGTTGCGGACGCAACTTCTTATGCACAGAAGCCAATGTGTCAAGGCGGAATAATTGCCTTTATAAGAAACCGCAAGAGACTTTTTCAAGGTAGGAGGTAAATAAGAGAATGAAAAAAATAATCTTAACGCTATTAGCAATCACACTAATGGCCTTTGTGCTTGCCGGATGCGGCTCCGGAGGCGAGCAAAACAACACCGGCGACGACGTCATAAAGATAGGCGTAGCTCAATTTATGTCTCACCCGGCGCTGGAACTGGACCAGCAGGGCTTTCTGGACCAAATTAAAGAAGAAGGTTTTATTGACGGGGATAATGTAGAAATTGACATCCAAAATGCCCAGGGTGATCCCAACCTTGCCAAGACCATTGCAGATAAATTTGTGGCCGACAAAGTGGACGTTATTCTGGCCATAACAACACCGGTGGCCCAAGCAGCGGTGCAGGCCACCAAAGGAACAGATATACCGGTGGTATTTATAGCCGTTTCCGACGCTGTGGGAGCGGGTCTTATCCAGGAACTTGATCAACCCACCGGCACAAACGTAACCGGAGTCTACAGCGCGGATCCAGTGGAACAGCAGATGGACTTAATAGAAGAAATTGTACCGGGTATGTTCCGCCTCGGCTTAATTTATAACGCCGGGGAGGATAATTCGGTGAGTAACAAGAATCGAATTAAAGATTATGTATCCGGCAAAGACTGGAATGTAGTGGAGGCCCCCGTTACCAGCACCAATGATGTGCAGGCCGCGGCCCAGTCTTTGGTGGGTAAGGTGGATGCGGTTTTCGTCCCCCAGGATAACACCGTTATATCAGCCCTCGAGGCCCTGCTTAAGGTAATGGAAGACAACAACATTCCCCTTTTCACCGGTGATACCGAATCTGTTAGAAGAGGTGCCGTGGCCACCATCGGCAACGATGAATATGATTGCGGCAAACAGGGTGCCGAAATGGTTGCCCGGGTGCTGAACGGCGAGAACGCCGGGGACATAGTGCCGGAAGAGATTCGCAAGCGCACCACCATGGTGAATAAGAATGCGGCTGAGAAAATCAGCCTGGAGATTCCCCAAACCGTACTTGACCGGGCCGATGAAATAGTGGAATAAAAGAGTTTACCGGAAAGAAGTGAACTGACTTGGAAAGCGTAATTATCAGCGGCTTACAACAGGGGTTAATATATGGTTTCATGGCTTTGGGAGTCCTTTTAACCTTTGAACTGCTGGGTTTTCCCGATCTCAGCGTGGAAGGTACCTTTCCCCTGGGCGCGGCTGTTACAGCCCGTGCCGTGGTGGAAGGCGTGGACCCGGTGGTGGCTGTTTTTATGGGTGCCATGGCCGGGGGAGTCGCCGGCGCTGCCACGGGTATTATGCATACCAAGTTAAAGATCAATAATATATTAGCCGGTATCCTTACAGCTACGGCTATTTACACGGTTATGCTGCGAACAATGGGCCGGCCCAATACACCCCTTCTTGCTCACGACAATGTTTTCGGGCAGGTGCTGGGCTGGTTCGGATTGGTGGAAAGCCATTTAAATATAATAATTGCCCTTACGGTAACTGTAGTAGTTGCCAGGTTGTTAATGGGATGGTTCCTGTCCACCGACCTGGGGCTGGCGGTGCGGGCTACGGGTAGTAACGAGCGTATGATCAGGGCACTGGGTGTGAATACCGACACCACAAAGCTATTGGCCCTTATTATATCCAACTTTCTGGTGGGCCTCTCCGGAGCGCTGGCCTGTCAGGCCCAGGGGTTTGCCGATGTGGGTATGGGAATAGGAGTCCTTGTGGCCGCCATTGCATCGGTTATAATCGGGGAAACTCTTTTCGGCAAAGGTAGACTGAGCACAATCCTTACCGGTGTGATTTTAGGTTCCATTGTTTACCGGGCGGTTTTGGCCACCGCCATGCGAGTGGGCCTGCCGGCGGAGGATTTCAAGATGATTACCGCCGTGCTGGTGCTCCTGGCCCTTACATTGCCCAACATGGGGGTTAAAGGACGGATCGGCGGTGTTATGTCCGGCATGGTAAAGGGATTAAAGGGAGATAAGCCCGGCAAAACCGGATACCGAGGGGAAGGTGTTCCCGGTATGGGCAGCCAAGAGGTGGATAGATAATGATTGAGTTGAGGGGTGTTACAAAGCATTTTTTTGCCGGTACCGTCAATGAAGTTACAGCTCTGGATAATATTAATCTTAAAGCTCGGGACGGAGATTTTATAACCATAATAGGTAGTAACGGTGCGGGTAAATCTACCCTTTTGAAAGCCATAAGCGGTGTAATAAGTGTTGATGCCGGCAGCATAAAACTGGAAAACAAGGATGTTACCAAACTTCCCGAGCATAAAAGGGCCAGGGAGATTGGACGCATTGACCAGGATCCCATGGCCAGCACCGCAGGGGAAATGACCATTGAAGAAAACCTGGCCATGGCTTACCTGCGCGGGCAGAGAAGAGGTCTCTCCCGGGCGGTTAATAAAAAGAGGACCGGGAAGTTTGCGGGTGTTCTTAAAGACCTCGGGTTGGGCCTGGAAAACCGCCTGGGAGTACCGGTGGGAACCCTTTCCGGGGGGCAGCGGCAGGCGCTGGCCCTGGTTATGGCTACCATTGCCCGGCCCAAGCTCTTGCTTCTGGATGAGCATACCGCCGCCCTTGATCCCAAAGCCGCCCGGCTGGTAATGCAAATAACCCGCCGCCTTGTGGAAGCGCACGGACTGACCACGCTGATGATTACCCACAATATGGAGCAGGCCCTAAAATACGGCAACCGCCTGATTATGATGCACAGGGGTAAGATCATACTGGATATAGGCGCCGAGGAAAAGAAAAACCTCACAGTGTCCAACCTAATAGAAAAGTTTACAGCCACCAGCGGTACGGCATTTGATGACGACCGGGTGTTACTGGCATAAGTACAAAAACGGTTCCCTTTATGGTGGGAACCGTTTCTTTTTTTAAGGCAGACGCCCATGCCGCCAACCAGGGGACTGATTCCGGTTACGTATTGACACCTCCTCTTGATATATTATATTCTAATATAGGGTAAATCTAATATAATAATAATCAAATATAAGGAGTGTAAATATGCCCAAAAAGGTTATAATTATAGGCGGTGTTGCCGGGGGTGCCAGCGCGGCAGCAAGGCTCAGAAGGCTTGATGAAGATGCTGAAATAATAATGTTTGAACGGGGAGATTATATTTCCTTTGCCAACTGTGGCCTGCCTTATTATGTGGGCGGGATTATTACCGAAAGGGATAAACTCTTGGTGCAGACCAAAGAGGACATGGAAGCAAGGTTCAATATGGATGTCAGGGTGAGAAGCGAAGTCGTAAAGATTTTCAGAGAGCAAAAGGAGGTTGAGGTTCTTTCCGGCGGCGAAATATACCGGGAGAGTTATGATTACCTAATATTGTCCCCGGGGGCGGCGCCGGTTGTCCCTCCTATACCTGGAATAGACCGGCAGGGTATTTACACCCTGAGAAACATGGCTGATGTGGATGCCATAAAGGGTCACCTGGACAATCAAAAGCCAGAAAGAGCAGTGGTTATCGGCGGGGGTTTTGTGGGCGTTGAAATGGTCGAAAATTTGAAGGAAGCGGGGTCCCAAGTAACCCTGGTGGAAGCGGCGGATCAGATAATGGGTCCCCTGGATCCGGAAATGTCCAAAATGCTGGAAAAGCAATTGCTGGATAACGGTGTAAAGGTTATAACAGGAGATGCGGTGGCTGAGTTCGGGGGACAGGAAGATATAGAAGTTATGCTCCAAAGCGGAGTCAAAGTAAAAGCCGATATTGTAATTTTGGCCATAGGCGTTAAGCCGGAGTCAAAGCTTGCCATGGAAGCCGGCCTGGATTTAGGTGAAAGGGGCGGAATCAAGGTTGACCGGTACTTAAGGACCTCCGACCCGTCTATTTACGCAGTGGGTGATGCCATAGAGGTTAAGGACATTGTGAATGAAGACTATACATTGATTCCCCTGGCCGGCCCGGCCAACAAGCAGGGACGTATAGCCGCCGATAATATCTCTGGCAGAGAAGTTTCCTTTGACGGGTCTCAGGGTACATCCATAATCAAGGTATTTGATATTACCGGTGCGGCAACGGGTAACAATGAAAAGGCCTTAAAAAGATTAAATATACCTTACCTAAAGTCTTATACACATTCACCTTCACACGCGGGGTATTATCCCGGGTCCTTTATGCTAACTATTAAGTTACTTTTCTCACCAACTGACGGGAAAATATTGGGGGCCCAGATAACCGGGCGGGAAGGCGTGGATAAGAGAATAGATGTGTTGGCCACAGCTGTGAGACACGGGTTAACGGTATATGACCTGGAGGAATTGGAACTGGCCTACGCTCCGCCGTACTCATCAGCCAAAGACCCGGTGAATATGGCCGGTTTTACCGCGGCCAATATTTTAAAAGGGGACATGAAAGTTATTCACCTGGAAGAATGGGAGAAATTGAGTAAGCAGAATTACTTTTTGCTGGATGTAAGGACCAAAGAAGAGTTTGATAACGGCCACCTGGAAGGTGCGGTAAATATTCCGGTGGATGACCTGCGGGCCCGTATAAATGATCTTCCTAAGGATAAAGAGATAATTATCTACTGCAAAATCGGTCTCAGGGGATACATTGCCTACCGGATACTGCATCAAAAGGGTTTCAAAGTTAAAAATCTTAGCGGCGGTTACGATATTCACCTGGCAAAGAATTATCATTATGGTGAGGGATTGGAGATGAATGAGCAAATGACCCGTAGTGAACTGCCTGCAATGGAACGGATAAAGGAAAGCGCCAAGACAGTGAAAGTTGATGCCTGCGGGCTCCAATGCCCCGGACCCATAATGAAAGTATATAAGGAAATGGAAAATATCCAGGAAGGGGAAGTGTTGGAGGTTCATGTAACCGATCCGGCTTTCGGAGCTGATATCAAGTCCTGGTGTCAGCGAACCGGAAATACACTTTTGGGAGTGGAAAAGGCGGACCGGGCCTTCATTGCCTATGTAATGAAAGGGACCGGGGGGGACGGTAGTACCACCTGCTGTACCGCTGCAGCCCCTGCGGCCGAAGTTCCCCAGGGGAAATCAATAATAGTTTTTGACGGGGAACTGGATAAAGCAATAGCCTCCTTTATCATTGCCAACGGTGCCGCGGCAATGGGCCGGCCGGTTACCATGTTCTTTACCTTCTGGGGGCTGAATATATTGAGAAAAAATAAGGCTCCCAGGGTAAACAAAACCTTCATGGAAAAAATGTTCGGTATGATGATGCCCCGGGGCAGTAAAAAGCTTAAACTTTCCAACATGAATATGTTTGGTATGGGACCCAAAATGATAAGGGGCATCATGAAAAAGAAAAACGTTGCATCCCTGGAGGAACTGATTCAGCAGGCAAAGGAAAACGGTGTAAAATTGGTGGCCTGTGCCATGTCCATGGACGTAATGGGCATACAAAAAGAAGAATTGATAGACGGAATCGAAATCGGTGGAGTGGCCGCTTACCTGGGGGAAGCGGAACAATCCAATGTAAACCTGTTCATTTAAAAGGGGCTAAGCCGGGCTGTTTATAACAGAGAGATAGGGGTTGACGATCTAAACAATGTGAAGCTATTATAGTAGTTAATAACTTTATTTTGTTTTAGTAAATTAAGTTATTCATATATTCGAATAGATACCATGCTCGAATGTTTGCCAGGGAATTGTTCGTTCAGGTAGTTGGTGTCTGGGTGACCCGGTGATTTCCGAAGAGAGCGGAGCACTGAGTAGCGGTGCTCAGCCCGTCAAATCCCAAGAGCATGACCCCGTAAGGGCGTGAAGAAGAAGGTATGCTACCGGTAGCAAGCGGCTTTCAATGAGGAGCTTTTGTGCTGTACGGGAATAATTGCGGAGCGAACGAAGGAAACCACCGGGGCGCCCCAACACTAAAGGTAACTTTCGAGGTAGTTTTTTCAATATAATCTAAATAAGTTAGTTAATTAGTTTGGGAGGTGAAACCGCCTTGTCCATATTGACCAACTTAAAAGATATAACAAACCGGCTGGCCGGGCGGTTTCATGTCCCGTCCGGACTTTTATATTCCCGGGAAGAAAAGATACTGCATATTAGTGATACACCTACAACCCTGTACCCCGCCATCAAATACCTTTTGGAAACCCTCAAGCCCGATGTGCTGGTGCACACCGGTGATTTGGCCGATGATATCAAGCTGGAGATTGATCCCGGCTATAT
>JAALLP010000023.1_pt1 | contig 75251 bp, 75 predicted proteins | sample 7245951 | NCBI WGS metagenome assembly JAALLP01 (sample SAMN13049199, study PRJNA578106) | oil field metagenome | isolation source: filtered produced water from oil reservoir B6 | place: USA:offshore Texas | collected 2016
TAAGGCAACCAAACAAGATTATTCTTCGCCAGGTCTTCTTCCTTCACCTTTTGATAAGCCTCATCGGAATCAGTGATGGCATCTTCATGTTGCAGTGCAACCAGCCAGCCGGTTCCCGTATATTCCCAGTATAGATCTATTTCACCATTCTCCAGAGCCTTCCGTGCCACCTCCGTGCCACCGAGACCGGTACTGTCCTCCACATCAAATCCGGCGTTTTCCAGTGCCATAATGGTAATCTGTCCGAGGATTAATTGTTCAGTGAATTCCTTGGAACCCACTACAATTTTACCTTTGCTTTCACCGGCAGGTTCCCCCAGTAGATCATTATCGTTCAAAAATGCTTCCGCAGCTTCCTTGGGTGACATTCCATCAACATCCACTTTGCCGTTGAGAGAAATCATGGTATCGGTATCAAGCTTATCCGCTATGGGAGCGAGGGAAGAATTTTTTATCATCTTCCAAATTTACGAGGTCAAAAGCACCAATGCGACCGTCGGTGGCAAATCCCATTGCTGCAGCTACCTGTCCCTCCTTGAGGGCACCGTAGGTAACACCTAAATCCATTACCTTTACTTCATCAAACTGGAATCCATAAACCTCTTCCAGCTTGGGCAATCCGTCAGGACGCACGGAAAACTCGTGATCCGCGGCAAATACCCAGTTTTCAATGACACTTTCGGATCCTCCGGAATCACCTTCACCGGAACCACCTCCGCACCCGGTCAGGGCGAAGGCTAACAAGCCTATACACATTATTATTCCCAACCAGCGAAACTTCGTCATAACCCACCACTCCTTGTCTATAAATTTTAGAAACATATAACACCGGGAAAGATTATAGCTGACGGGATAACTAACTAATTATTTTCCGGTCAATACCGACTCGACCTGTCCCAGCACATGGTCCAGCAGAATTGCCATGAGGGCGCTTAAGACCGCCCCGCAAATAATGAGGCTGTCACGTCCTACGGATATACCCGTTACAATTAATTCTCCCAAGCCCCCGGCGCTAATAAATGTGGCCAGGGTGGCGGTTCCCACATTAATAACCACGGCTGTACGAATTCCTGCCATTATTACAGGATAAGCAAGGGGCAACTCTATCTTTTTTAAAATGCGCCAGCGGGTCATCCCCATCCCCCTGGCTGCTTCAATAGCACCGGCGGGTACACTTTTTATTCCCGCGTAAGTATTACGAAGTATGGGCAGCAAGGAATAGCACCACAGGGCAAATATTGCGGTATTAAAACCCAGACCCAGGAGGGTCATAAAAAGGGCCAGAATAGCCAGGCTGGGAATTGTCTGGGCTATGTTCACCGCATTTTCTATTACAACACCCGCTTTACGAAATTGAGGTCTGCTGATAAATATCCCTAGGGGCACGGCGGCCATTATAGCTAAGAAAGATGATACAAATACCAACACTATATGTTGCCGGGTAAATGTTAAGACCTGTGAAAATGTGAGCAAGCGTGCTGCCATGGTCCCACCGGGATTATTTACAAAATAAACGGTAACAACAATGGCGCAGCAAATTAAAAACAGCGGGAATAAAAACCAGGCTACTATTTTATTAAGCCGCATTAGTTTTCACCAACTCCAGCAGGCTTCCCAGTGTAATTATCCCGGCAAACACATCGCCCTTATGCAATACGGCAACATAGCTCTCACCGTAATTCAGCATTACAGATAAGGCATCGTTCAATGTGGCACCGGTTGCCACGGTATTTGAGATGGGTTGACAAATATCCCCGGCCACACTGCTTCCCGCAGCATCCCTGAGATCCGCCAAAGAAATGGTTCCCAGCAATTTACCCCTTTCATCTGTTACCATACAAACCCCTATTTCACTGGCCTCTATTATTTTCTCCACATCATGAACAGGCGTGTTTGTTTTTACCACAATGTTATGGCTATTATCCAGGGCGGTCTCTACTTTAATAAGATGCAACCTCTTAATCGACCGGTTTTTACCCACCAGCTTGGATACAAACTCATCCGCCGGAGAGCTCAAAATCTCGCCCGGGCTGCTGTATTGAATAAGTTTCCCCCTGCGCATAACAGCAATTTTATCGCCCATCTTAATTGCTTCATCAATATCATGTGTTACAAATACTATTGTTTTTTTCATTTGCTCCTGTATACGCAGGAATTCATTTTGCAATCGCGCACGGGTAATGGGATCAACGGCACCAAAGGGCTCATCCATTAATAGAATGGGCGGGTCCGCCGCCATAGCCCGGGCAACCCCTACGCGCTGGCGCTGGCCGCCGCTTAAATCCGCCGGTTTCCTGTCCCGGTATATCTCAGGATCAAGACCAACCAATTCCAGCAATTCATCAACACGCCGGCGGATTTTATCCATAGGCCATCTTTTTTCCCTGGGTACGGTGGCCACATTATTGGCTATTGTCATGTGGGGAAACAGGCCTATTTCCTGAATCACATATCCTATATCAAGTCTTAACTGTATGGAATTAACTGTTGATATATCTTTTCCATCAACGTATATTTTACCGGACGTTAATTCTTCCAGTTTGTTAATCATTTTCATAGTTGTTGTTTTACCACACCCCGAAGGGCCCACCAGCACGCAGACCTCGCCTTCCTTTATTTCCATAGAAAGGTTGTTAACGGCGGGTTCCTCATGACCGGGGTATATCTTTGTTACATTCTCAAGCTTTATCACTGTTTCCTCACCACCTATTTTGTACTATACCTGTTTTCAGCTACCCGCAGCAGGTAATCGGCTGTAATCGCCAGAAGCGAGATAACAATAGCACCGGCAAGAATCATGTCCTTGTTATAACGGGAGATTCCCCGAAAAATCAACTCACCCAATCCCCCGGCACCTATGTAAGAGGCAATGGCTCCAATACCCACCACCATAACCGTTGCGGTTCTAATCCCAGCCATGATTACCGGTAAAGCAAGGGGCAGTTTGATTTTTCTCAAAATGGTCCATTCCCCCATTCCCATTCCCTGAGCAGCCTGAAGTACAGAATTATCAATTTCCTTAATACCTGTATAGGTATTCCTCACAATGGGCAACAACGAATAGAGAATTAAGGCCGTTATACCGGTTTTAAAACCTATACCTAATATGGGAAGCAGCAACCCCAAGGTGGCCAGGCTGGGTACCGTCATCATAATCTGGCAGATATAAAGTACCACAAAAGCCGCCGGTTGATAGTATGTTATGGCAATACCGGCAATAACTCCGATTAAAACCGCGATTATCACCGAAACCAGAATGAGCATTGCGTGTTCAATTCCCAGTTCCAATATTGTGTCCGACCTGTTTACAAAAAAGCCCCACAAGCTCATTATGCCTTCCATATTTCCTATCACCTCCCGTTACTGCATCTTGTACCGGCACGCCTGTACGCGTCATCAATGAATTGTTCCAGGTCTTTCGTATCTATGCGCCACAGGTGCCCCATTTTGGCTCCCTTCAACCGTCTTTCATTCAACCATTTGTAGACGGTCTTATTGGATATCCCCAATTTATTGGCTACTTCTTCAGGGGAAAGAAATTTTTGACGCAATTCCACACCTCCTCAGAACTCATTCCCCGAAAAACAACCGGATAAAAAAACCATCCAACTTTCTATATACTTCCCGGTTGTCTCTATATTACCATAATCTTATAACCTAGCAACCCTCAATTTGTTAACAAAAATCGACACAAAAGCAAAAACCGGAATGGCATTATACAAATACCATCCCGGTCAAGTGATCATATCTTTTTTACTGAGACTGGTTCGAAATCTGTGCAAGTCACTTATTAACCCCGGCAGTCTTTCAATAGTTGCCTTATGCCTCATATAATCCTCTACGGATGTACACCGCCCAAGACACCCGTACAAAACACTTAGGCGCATGTGGATTCGTCTTGGTAAAAGGGCCACATCAGCCCCCAGTTTATGCCATGCTTCTGTACGAAACAGGCCGTCTTTTGCGGTCTCCACAGTGCTATTTCCCACATATCCAGATTTGGAATTTTCCAGTTCCAAAATAATTTTTCGGTTTTTCTTTAACTCCTGCACAAGCTCATCAATTACAAAGAGCCGTTTTTCAGTAACCTCTTGAATACGGGTGATGTGATAATACCATACTGTCACAATTACTCCGAAAAGCGTCAATAAGCCACCCAGTGCTGCCTCATTGAAGCCCGAAGCAAATTCGTATGTATTTACATGCTCACTTACAGTAGCGAACAATGCGGGAAATCTGGCCAAAAACCACTGGGAATTAGCCATAATCACTATTAATTCCCTATTTATCGACAGAATAAGCCAAATAATAAAGGGGCTAAAAATCACCACCATAATTAACAAAAGCTTCTTTATAATACGCAGTGACTTAAAACAAAGGGGCCGTTCGAGAGTGGCGCTAACCCATTTTTTACCTTCCAAGCAGTAACAAATAATTTTCTCCAATCGGGACAAATATCTCACCGCCGAATCTAGCGAGTCATAATTCTACTTAACCCAAAGGTTCATATCTTCATATCTACCCCCGATGTGGCAGTTATTAACAAACCGCCCGCTATAATTATAACCCAAGTTATATAAAGAGGCATTCATTCCATACGAACCTGCCCGGGCCAAACTGTATAGACAATGGATCTTTCTTTTTTCCATTTCCTTCTCCAAAAAGCGAATCAGGTACGTTAAAAGGCCTTTTCCCCTGTATTCAGTCAATGTGGCGCAATCGGTAATTTCGGCGTTACTGTTTTTGGCATCCATGTCGGCAGAGGCGGCACTAACGGGCAAGTCACCCCGGAAAATAGCTGCAAATAGAACATGGGACTGCATTACTTCCTTTATATAATCCTGTTCCAGCAAAGGGCTGGGATAGGTGGAGAATATTTCTCCATACAACCGGGCCAGAGGCCCTGCATCTGCAGCAACAGCCGCCCGCATATAAAGATTATCATCCAGCTTCCTGCCACTGCTTTCTTTTCTTTGCCGGGACAGTATTGACTGTAAGATATCCTCTTCCTTCTCCCAATATTTACTCTCCTTTCTGTTATCATCCACAAAAAAGGAGTAACCCCACGCAGTATTGCCATTAAAAAAACCCGGGTACTTGCCTTCTAAAACATAGCCTGCAGCTTCAAGCTCCGGTGCTCCCTTTTCATCAATATTAAAAAGAATCTTGCCCAATTCTTCTTCCTTTGCCACGTCAATTAAGTATGCTGCCAGACCTTTTATATCATTTCCGCAGTAACTCTTAACCTTCAAACGACTGTTTGTAAAATCCAGATACAATTGTGCTTCAAAAGTACTCTGTTTATGTATTTCTGAATGATCCTGTTTATCCCGGCAGTTCCGGGTGATGGACCGGCACATAATAATCCCCCCAATTTTACTGCATTACTTAACAAAAACTCCTTTTTCGCCTGTTGACGCGTATGTTACCCCGGGGAATCAAACTTACCCTATCCCCGGCAAAAAGTTTGGTAATTCCCACCGGGTCCTTTTCCCGCAGCATTCGGCAGTTGGTGCAGTCAACGCAATTTTTTCCCTTAGTACCGGGTTCTGCGTAGGAGGAAATTACTCCTTCATAATTACGTAATATTACCTTATTTTCAGATTGAGAAATAAGGTATTGGGGGTATACCGGAATTTTACCGCCGCCACCGGGGGCATCCACCACAAAGGTGGGAACCGCCAGCCCGGATGTGTGGCCCCGGAGCATCTCGATTATTTCGATTCCCTTGGCAATTGAGGTTCTGAAATGCTCAATTCCAGGTGACAAATCACATTGGTATAAATAGTAGGGTCTAACTCTAATTGCCAGTAACCGGTGCACCAAGTCTTTTATTACATAAGGGCAATCATTTATCCCCCTTAATAGCACCGTCTGGTTACCAAGGGGGACCCCGGCTTCCAGCAACCTGCCGCATGCTTGTGCTGCTTCTTCAGTAATCTCCTTAGGGTGATTAAAATGAGTGTTTAACCATACAGGATGGTATTTTTTTATAATCCGGCAGAGATCAGTTGTTATTCTTTGGGGCATTACCACAGGAGTTCTGGTGCCAATTCGGATTATCTCCACATGTTCGATCTTTCGTAAACTCCCCAACAAAAATTCCAGCCTTTCATCTGATATGCAAAGGCTGTCACCCCCTGAAAGCAGAACGTCCCGAATAACTGGGGTGGATTTGATGTATTCCAGAGCTTTTTCCAGCTGCTCCTTCGGCCGCACTCCATCCCGGGACCCGGCGTACCGCCTGCGGGTACAATGCCGGCAGTACATTGAACACTGATCGGTAACCAAGAGTAAAACCCTATCCGGGTAACGATGAGTTATACCGGGAACCGGTGAGTCCACATCTTCGTCAAGGGGGTCCTCCATTTCATAATCTCCGTCATGAAGCTCCAATGACACCGGTACCGCCTGCTTGCGCACGGGGCAGTGGGGGTCACCGGGATCCATTAGCAAGGCATAATAAGGGGTGATTGCCATGCGCAGCTTGCCCAAAGACCTTTTAATCCCCTCCTTTTCCCCGGGGGTTAAATCAATAACATTCTCCAAATCCTCAGCCGACGTAACCCTGTTAGCCAACTGCCAACGCCAATCGTTAAACTCTTCGGGAGATGCATCCCGCCACATGGAGATACTCCGGTAATCCCTTAGCATAGTCAAGACCTCCGCGCCTATATTTTTACTAGAAAATAGTATTAAGATAACCCCTTTAATTTATTCTCGTAATGAAATGTCAGTGATATACTTTGTCCAATTTGAAGTTAAACGGGCACATATCTTAGTCGAACTGCAAATATGAGAATTAAACGGTATTTAACAGCCACAATTACAGCAAAACCGGAAAAAAGCGTAAAGGCTTGTTTACAAGACATATAGTCTCATAGAAATAATAACTATTTACACCCTAATTTTAGCCCTTCACCTCTTTCCCCTTTCAATAACTGCAAACAATATTGTAAAGTAGATTTAGAAAATTCACAAAAAGAGGTGGTTTTTGAGTGTCAAAGGAAATGGCCGGAACAGGATTAATCCCGCCGCATGTTAAGAATTTAATGGATTGGGCGGCAGAAGACACCGAAGGATTTTGGGGATACGCCGCGGAACAAGCCGCCGATGATATTTACTGGTTTAAGAAGTGGGATAAGGTTTTTAACTGGGAATACCCACATTTTGAATGGTTTATTGGTGGACAGACTAATATTTGTTACAACTGCTTGGATTACAATATTGAGAAAGGTAGAGCAGGACGGGCTGCCATTATCGAGGAAAATGGGGGCACCGGTGAAACCAGGGTGGTTACTTACGCCCAATTGCTGGATTTAGTTAAAAAATACGCTGCGGCACTCCGGGGCATGGGAGTTAAAAGGGGAGACCGCATAGCAATTTATATGCCTCCAAGTATAGATTCTGCTGCTGCAATGTTGGCCTGCTCCAGGATTGGCGCCATTCACGTGGTTATATTTGCGGGCTTTTCGGCAAATGCGGTGGCTGATAGGGTCAATATTTCCGGAGCGGAATTTGTTCTGTGCCAAGACGAGGCATCCCGCCGGGGCAAAGCGGTTCCCTTAAAACCGGTTGTTGATGAAGGTCTCGCAAAATGCCCGGAAGGGCAAATTAAGAAGGTTGCAGTTTTAAAGCATGACGAAGGAAACAATCCACCCATGAAGGAAGGCCGGGATATTTTCTGGGATGAGTTTGTGGCCTTGGGTGAGGGACAAAGCGGCGATTACGAAATTATGGAATCAAATGATCCCCTTTTCCTGCTCCCCACCTCCGGAACCACTGCAAAACCAAAGGTTACCGTTCAAAAACACGGCGGGTATCAAATTTACGTATATTCCATGGCCAAGTGGATATATGATTTGAAAGATACCGACGTTTGGTTCTGCACATCGGACATTGGATGGATCGTCGGCCACAGTTATAATGTTTACGGTCCTCTATTGGTGGGATGCACCACCATCCTTTTTGAAGGAACCCCGGATTATCCCACCAAGGATATGTGGTGGAGGGTTGCTTCCAAGAACAAGGCAACGGCCCTTTGGCTCTCCCCCACGGGCGTAAGGGCCATGATGAAATTTGGTATAGATCAGGCTGAAAAGCACGATCTGAGTTCCATTGAGCGCATATTCTGCGCCGGGGAAGTTTTGAACCCCGCTGCTTGGAAGTGGCTACAGGTGGATGTATTTAAAAATAGAATACCCGTAATGGATCACATGTGGCAAACCGAAACCTCGGGACCGATTTTTGCAAACCCGTACGGTCTCGGCCTGGTACCCATTAAGCCGGGTTCGGCACACATTCCGGTTCCGGGTGTTGTTGCTGAGGTTATTGACGATAAAGAGGGTAAACCGGTTGAACCCGGTGATAAGGGAATCGTGGTAATCAGGAAACCCTTCCCGGGCCTGGTATCCACCCTTTGGAATGATCCCGAGACATTCCGTAAGGAATACTGGGAGCGGTTACCGGTTACCAAAGGGGCTTACTATCTTGGGGATGCCGCATCCATGGATGAAGACGGGTATATTTTCTTTGCCGGACGGTCCGATGAAGTGATCAAGATCGCCGCCCACAGAATCGGGACAGTCGAGGTGGAAAGCGCTTTGATTACTCACCCGGCAGTGGTTGAAGCAGGTGTTTCCGGTGTTCCCGACGAGCTTAAGGGTGAGGTTGCCGGTGCATTTGTGGTTCTTAAAGAGGGATATGAACCCACCGAAGAGCTTAAGAAGGAATTGATTCAGCACGTTAGAAATACAATGGGTGCCATTGTGGTAATGAAGGATATCCAGTTTGTGGGTACATTACCTAAGACCCGCAGCGGTAAGATCATGCGCCGGGTTATGAAGACACTCTGGCAGGACAAGGAACTGGGTGATATATCAACAATCGAGGAAGAAGCATCGGTTGATGAAATCAGAGAAGCTATTAAGAAGATGAAAGGTTAAAAGCCCAACCCATAATAAAAAACCCCATTAGGCATTTGCCAGGCCTAATGGGGTTTTTTTGTGGGCTATTTGAGTCAAATGTCTCATTTATTCGCTGCTGCCGTTCTCCTCCGGTAGATCCTCTTGCTCGTTTATCTTCTGTTCCTCCTGATTCTTTTTCTCCCTTAGATCTTTGGCCCGGCTTTCTATGTCCTTAAAGCCCAAAACCATTCCTCCTCTGCGGCAGCTTTTTCAAACTGCTTATTTTTGTATATTATTGACAGGAGAAACATTAATTATACCTTCATTAGCTGCCGTTAATTTCACATCCCCAGGAATTGTCCTTTCCGTTATTGAATTCACCGGTATCAGAATTATTATTTTCCGGTTTTTTTAATAGCTTATGTACTTCCTGTTTCGCTTCCTGGGGGCCTACTATTAGGAGCACGTCCCCCTCTTGAATTATGGTACGGGGCTGCGGTGAAATCATCTCTTCCCCCTGCCGGTAAACAGCAAGAACCGTGGCACCGGTGCGGGCCCTAAAATCAACTTCGGCCAGGGATTTTCCCACCACCTCGGCATTTGGAAGTACCGTTATTTCCTCTAACTTTTGCAGCCTACCCGCCATTTTGAAAGTGTAATCCAGCAATTGGTTAGTAAGGCTGTCTATCTCCGCGTTGAGGCTGTCCCTCTCCTTTAACAGCTGGGACAGTCGCTCCTGAATGTCTATCAATACTTGTCTTTGATTATAACGGGCCAGGTATTCCTCCGCGGCTTCATGGGATTTTACTACAACCCCCACACCCGGCATAACATCAACAATGCCGGTTTCCTGCAGTAGCGTTAAAGCCCGGCGAATTGTCTCCGGGGAAACATTATACCTCCCGGCTAAAGTAGACCGGCCAAAAATCTTTTGCCCTACTTTATATTCCCCTCTGACTATACGTGTAGCTATATCCACTGCTATAGTAACGTACTTAGCCAGATTGGGAGTGATGGGTTCAGCCATTTACATTTTCTCCTTTACCTTATTCTATTGAATTTTACAAACTACTCATGGACGCATCAAAGCGGCAAAATATCTTAAACCTGCTTTATTTTTAGTTTGCGGAATCTGTTTATTGCTGCCGCAATGTCCACCTTTCGGGGGAGGGCAAGATCACCCGGGTGCTGACCCCGGAAGGGTGAAATAACATCCAATCCTTTATTATCAATATCTTGTAACACTTTATCGATTATCACAGCCAATGGTGTTTCACCGTCTACGAATCGCTTTGCGGCATATCTTATCATCTCGGCAATGGCGTTTGTTTGACTGCTGTCCACCAGTTGTTCCAGCTGGGCAAGGTCAATAGTGGTCCTGCCAAAAATTATGTTATCCAGACCCTTGGCTTTAATTTTTCCCCTGGGCTCCAACTTAAAACCGGCAGGCTGTGGCGCCCGCTCCCTAATGCCGGTGAGTTCTCTTTTTACTTCCACCTTACGTTCATTTTCATGTGCCCGGGCAATATCCTTCGCTTTCCCGGTTACGTCCATTGGTAAATATTTATGCATCATTATTACCCGGTCTGCCACTTCAAAATAATCTCCCGAACCTCCCACCACCAGGATAGTGGAAATATCAAACTTATCGAATAGTTCACGTACACGATCAATGAATGGTGTAATGGGTTCATTTTCCTTCGCCACCAGTTGCTGCATTCGACCGTCACGGATCATAAAGTTGGTGGCACTGGTGTCCTCATCAAGCAACAATAAATCAGAACCCGCCTCCATGGCTTCTATAATATTTGCGGCTTGAGAAGTGCTGCCACTTGCATTTTCGGTGGAGAACACCGTGGTATCCTGGCCGTGCGGCAATTCACCGATGAATGCGCTTATATCTACCCGGGCAACGCTTCGCCCGTCTTCAGCTCTTATTTTGACTGCATTTTCCCGGGTTACTACCATTTCTCTACCATCGCCGGGGATATGGTTATATACTCCCCGCTCTATAGCCCTTAACAATGTAGATTTTCCGTGATACCCCCCTCCCACAATGAGGGAAACACCGCTGGGAATGCCCATGCCGGTGACAAAGCCGCTGTTAGGTAACTCAAAGGAAACCTGAAACTCCTTCGGAGAATGGAAGGGGACAACATTACCGTCCTTTAGGGGACGGTCACTGATACCGCTTTCCCTCGGTAAAACAGCCCCGTTTCCCACGAAAGCTACCAACCCTCTGTCCTTTAATTGCCGGCGTAAAAAGCTTTGATCTTCAGCTATTTCAACATGTTCCCTTAATCTTTCCCGGTTAAGATTTTCATATACCAAAGACATATTAACGACTTCCGGAAGAACATCTATAAACAAAGAAAGAGCTTCTTTGGCCATTACGGTTCTGCCCCGCGCCGGTAACCCCATTACGAAGCGGGCTTCAACCCGGTGTTCATTAACAACCATTGAAGTCCGCTCTAATATTTCTTGCCCGCACCGGTCAATGTCCAATACCCCGCTTTTACCGGTACCCATGGGCTTTCCTGCCTTCTGCCTGGCCGCTTTGCCGAATTGACGGGTTAAATAGTCCTCCACGGCAATTCTGCGGGATTTATTATTATATAATTCCCGTGGTAGACCGGCTATTTCTTGTTCAACAGTAACACGCATGCGGCTTGGGGGGGCAAATGGATCACTTTGTACGTGATCAATATGTAAAGTGTAACGGCCAAAATCGTAGGAACCTTGCAGAGACTTGTAGGCACCGTAACCTTTTCTGTCAATACTCCTTAATTTTTCTATAAGCTCATTGCGACCTTTCAACAGTTACACCCTCCTTAAGGTGCACATAGGGACGGTTCTTTTGTGCTACCTTTCCTACCTTGAAAAAACTACTTTATAAAGTTACTTTTAGTGCTTGGGCGCCCCGGTGGTTTCCTCCGTTCGCTTCGCAATTATTCTCGTGCAGCGGGTAAGTATCTCCCGGAAAGCCGCTTGCCACACACTGCTTGCCTACTTCTTCACGCCCTAAGGGGTCGTGGCTCTTGGGATTTGACGGGCTATGCTCCGCTACTCAGTGCTCCGCTCTCTCCGGAAATCACCGGGTCACCCTAGGCGATACTTTTTCATCTCTCTGTGGGTGCCGCCTTCCGGCGGGGTGGGTATTCGCCCATATTGAAATTTTTCCCAACTGGCCGTGGGAGTATGCACCACTTGTCTTCCAACTACTATATTACTGTAAAGTTGTCTTTGACACAAAAAGACATGTTCCTGCATATAGAACTAAAAAAATTGGAACCGGGTTAATTTTAACCGGTTCCCCCAGGAAAAGTTACTTTTTCTCTTGCTTGACAAGCTTGTCTTTAACAGCACCACAGGACTTACATTTACCAGGTTTACACCGCTGTTCCATTACATGCCCGCATTCATCACACTTGTAAACAGCCACTGGATCACTCCTCTCGCGCTGAGATTGCATTCTTACGGATATTATTTACCGCTGCAGCAGGGTTAGCCGTATTAAATATTGCCGATCCGGCCACCAGGACGGTGGCGCCCGCCCGGGCCACTGCCGCAGCCGTTTCCGCATTAATACCTCCGTCAACCTGCAATTCCACGTCAAACTCCGCAGAGTCAATCATATTTCTTAATTTGCTTATTTTAGGAATCATCTCCTCGATAAATGTCTGACCTCCGAATCCCGGGTTAACAGTCATTATTAACACCAGGTCTACCATAGAAAGAACACATTCAATCATTACAGGGGGAGTTGCGGGATTAATAGCAATACCTGCCCTTGTGCCCCTTTCCTTAATGTGGGACACAGTTCGGTGTAGGTGCGGACAGGCTTCAGCATGTACTGTTATTATGTTCGCACCGGCGCCGGTAAACTCATCAATGTATAGATCCGGATTCTCTATCATCAGATGCACATCAAAGGGCAGTGAAGAATGTTTCCTCAAGGACTTTACCACCACCGGACCCAAAGTAATGTTGGGAACAAAATGCCCGTCCATCACGTCAATGTGCAAGTAGTCCGCCCCGGCCTTTTCAACCCGGTTGACATCCTCCGCGAGATTTGAAAAATCAGCAGATAGTATGGAGGGTGCAATTTTTACCAATTTTTAATGTCTCCTTTCCTGCTCAATTACTTCATGCAGTAATGTAATATAATGTTCATACCGGGTACCTACTATCTTCCCGTCAACTACAGCTTTTTTAACTGCACATTCCGGTTCCCTGTGGTGCAAGCATCCGGAAAAGCGGCAATGCGGTAAAAAATCTTCGAAATCCGGAAAATAGTACCCCAGCTCTGTGCTTGTTATTTCCCTGGGAATATTGAGATTGGAAAACCCGGGCGTATCCGCAACAAAACCACCGTTTTTAAGTCTCAGTAATTCCACATGGCGAGTGGTATGCCTGCCGGCTTTCAATTTGGAGCTTATTTCCCCGGTTTCCAAAGATAAATCAGGTTGGAGAGAATTAAGCAAACTGGATTTCCCCACTCCCGAAGGGCCGGCCAAAACGGATATATTATCCTTAAGGACTTCGTTCAACTCACTAACACCCTGGCCAGTTTTTGCACTGGTTACTATGACGGTGTAGCCCGCAGACCTGTACATTGTCGGGATATCACTTTTCCCCACAAGGTCGATTTTATTCAAGCATATAACAGGTTCCACACCTGCAATCTCTCCCTGTAAAAGGAATCTGTCCAGCAAGAAAAGATTGGGGTTGGGTTGTGTAGCACTGAAAACTACAATTGCCCGGTTAACATTTGCCACCGGTGGACGATAAAGACGTGTTTTCCGGGGTTGAACTTGCTCTATTACACCGGTATCGTTATCCTGTGGTTTAAAGACTACATTATCACCCACCAGCACCTTATTTTTTCGGCGGAATCTGCCCCTTAGATAACAGCGATAATCTCCATCCCGGGCACGGACAAAATAATAACCCCCCAGAGCCTTAAAAACTGTTCCTGTTATCATCTTGGTCTCCTTAATCGACATTCCTTTCACCAACCAGCTCACCATCAACATATACTCTCACAACAGCTTTTCCCTTGTAAGAGATATTTCTTACAATCCTGTCCCCGTAGACATGATTATTTACGTACTCGGTATGGGTTCCCTCGGCATCCTCCACTATTATTTCCACCCTGTGTTCCTTACCATCATCGGGAATTTCATTTGTCAGCGTAACGGTTCCATTTCGTGTCCCGGGCCCAGGTCCACTGCTGAGAACAATCCGAACCTTGGCTCCCTCTTCCACCTCGGCACCGGCTTCCGGATTCTGACTCACTACTCTGCCGTACGGAATTTGACTGCTGCTTTCCCACGTTATACTGTCCAGCTTTAAAGTGTTCTCCGCAAGAATATCTTTTGCCTCTTTTTCCCGTTCACCAATCAAATCGGGCATAGTAATTATTTCAGGCTCGGGCCCCATGCTAACGGTAATTTGAACGGTGCTGTTCCTTTCCACCATGGTTCCCTTTTCCGGTTGTTGATTAATAATCAAACCCTGTTCCATTTCTTCGCTATATTCCTCTTTAATTTCATTCGAAAGTCGTAAACCTCTGTTCATTAATGCTGCCAGAGCTCCTGCCTCGTTCATGCCAATCAAATTGGGAACTTCACGCCGGTCCGAGCCCTTGCTCACCGTTAACTCAATCACCCTACCCGGTTTTACATGCGGGTCATCGGGCCCGATACTTTGTCGCACTACAAGACCTTTTTCAAATTCCTCAGAAAACATCTCCCCTGCCACTTCAGCGTTCAATCCCTGGTCCCTTAACTCTGCTTTTGCCTCTTCCACAGGCTTACCCGTAACATCGGGTACTTTGATATCAGGTGTGTTTAAATAACGGTTTAAGCCAAATACAAATCCAACTGCAAACACCAGTAAGGCCGTTAGGATAATACCCACCCGCGCGTATTTACGCCTTTTTCCTTTTCCCTTACTCTTATTGTGTTTACCCAGGGACGGTATAACCCTGGTAACCATTTCGGTGGCATCTTCATCAACCATATCCACATCGATGTCTAGGGCTGACTCCAAAGCCTTTGCCATTTCCTTAGCATTTTCATAGCGATCACCGGCCTTTTTTTCCAGAGCCTTTGCCACTGCAGAGGATATGGCAGCGTTTATATCCGGGTTAACTTCCCGCAAGGGAAGAGGGGTCTCCTGCACGTGCTTCATGGCAACACCTATGGGAGTATCCCCCTCAAAGGGTAACCTACCGGACAAAAGCTCGTAAGCTACTACTCCCAGGGAATAAATATCCGAACGGGGCCCGGCCACCTCACCCCTGGCTTGTTCGGGGCTCAAATAATGAACCGATCCCACCACCGTATCGGTATATGTCAGAGTTGCAGCCGAGACTTCCCGGGCAATTCCAAAGTCAGTTAGTTTTGCCCTTCCGTCAGCAGTGATTAATATATTATGGGGCTTGACATCCCGGTGAACAATGTCATTATTATGGGCATGCTGTAAAGCATCACAAATCTGACTGACAATGGCCACAGCCATTGGGGGAGCAATTGGGGCCTCTTTACGGATTATAGATTTTAAATTTTGGCCGTCAACAAATTCCATTACAAGGTAATGTACATCATCCTCTTGACCAACATCATGGATATTAACAATATTGGGATGGGATAACCTTGCCACGGCCTGCGCTTCCCTACGAAAACGGGTGACAAAATCTTCATCACTGGCGTATTCCGAGCGTAATACCTTGACGGTAACCATTCTATTCAGGTATGTATCCCTGCCCTTATAGACAACGGCCATTCCTCCCCCGCCCAGCCGCTCCAGTAATTCATACCTGTTTCCCAATGTTTTGCCGATCATGACCCTTCACCTCTATGACAGGCGCTAATCAAGATTTACCGCCTGCCGCATTATTTCCCTGGCTATGGGGGCCGCAACCGCCCCACCACTTCCACCGTTCTCTATTATTACGGCTACTACTACCTTCGGACTAGAGACAGGGGCAAAGCCAATAAACCAAGCATGGGGATCCCCTTTATTTTCAGCCGTACCTGTTTTTCCCGCCACCGGTAACCCGGGTATTATTGCCCGTCTTCCGGTACCCTCATTAACAACGCTGTTCATATATTCTTTAATTATCTCCGCGTGTTCAGCACTGGTCACCTGCGACCATACCTCGGGACGTGCTTCCCCTAATGTTTTACCTTTGGGACTAACGACCCTATCCACCAGAGTAGGACGCATTATTTTACCACCATTAGCCACGCCGCTGGCCGCTACAGCCATCTGCATGGGATTAGCGACTACACTTCCCTGCCCTATGGCTGTAAGGGCCAGCTCCGCTTTATTCATAGATGATATTCCGGATATTTTTCCGGGGTAATAGGCAATAGGGAAGTCGGAATAACCATTAAAACCAAATTTTTCAGCAGTTTTAACCAATGCCCTTTTACCCATATCCAAACCTAATTCTGCAAAGGCTACATTGCAGGAAACAGCAAAAGCCTTCTTCAAATCAATCTGCCCGTGCTCCGGACTGCACCCCAAACTGAAATTTTCACCGGTTAATTGCCCCCGGCACTGAAAGGTATCATTTTCCACGCCAACCATATTATCCAGGGCTGCAGTCAAAGTGACCATTTTGAATACCGACCCCGGGGCATAGGAACCCTGGGTAGCCCTGTTTAAAAGCGGCGAACTTTCATCCTCTTTGAGGGAAATCATTTGATTATCGATATTATTTGGATCAAAAGCGGGGCTGCTGACCAAAGCCAATATCTTTCCGGTTGCGGGTTCCAAGGCCACCAAAGCACCCTGCTTCCCGTTCAACAATGCCGTTGCTTGCTTCTGCAGCGAAGCGTCAAGGGTAAGTACTATATCGTTACCCCGGGCATCTTCCCCTGCAGCAACGGGAAAAAAGTCCCTGGAAAACATTGCCCCTGTTTCATCCAGCAAAACAGAAGCCAATCTTGCCTCAAGTCCGGAGATACCGTATTTTAAAGAGCTATAACCTATTACATGGGAAAAATCACGTCCCTGTGTATAATTGCGCAACTTTACTTCTTCCGGTCCGGTAACTGTCTGTGCCAGCAGTATACCGTTCCTGTCATAAATGCTGCCGGCAGCCACTTCTTGTCTTTTCAAGAGCAGACGCGGGTCATTGAGCCAGGCAGCATTCCCGTTTCTACTCTTTTTCTCCACCTGAGATAGATGGAAAGGAATAAAAGCTAAATATATGCATATAAAAGCCAGGGAAGCCAGTAGCACATAGGCTAACATCCTGATATTTTTATTCATTAAAATCACCGTTGTGGTGGGACACATTGACCAGTAGTCCCATAAGAATAAAGTTAGCCACCAAAGAACTTCCCCCGTAACTGATAAAAGGCAATGTAACCCCTGTAAGCGGCAACAGCTTTACGACCCCGGCTATAATAATAAAAACCTGAAAACCCATGATTACCGTAAGGCCGCCGGCAAGCAATGTGGAATATTCATCCCGTGCCTTTAATGCAATACCAATTCCCCTGAAAACCAAAAGCATGTATAACATTATTATTCCCGTGCCACCTAAAAGACCCATCTCTTCACAGATAGCCGCAAATATAAAATCGGTATGAACCGCCGGAATAAAGCTTGGATGCCCTGCACCAAATCCACTTCCCAAAACACCACCGGCATTAATGGCAAAAAGAGATTGAACAATTTGGTAAGAGGAACCTGTAATAATATCTTGCTGCCAAGGATTAAGCCATATTTCAACACGTGTATGCACGTGGGAAAAGCAAAAGTAGGCAATAACACCGGCAAGGGAAAACAAACCCAAACCCAGTAGTACATAACTTAAACGATCGGTTACTACATACGCTAAAGCCAAAAACGCGGCAAAATAAATAAGGGCCATACCCAGGTCTTTTTGCAACACCAGAAGCAAAAGGGAAACAAACCATATTCCAAAAACCGGTCCCCAACATCTTATCCGGGGACTATAACGCTTCAATCCGGTCTCCCCGTCATCAACTAAAAGACACCTTTGTTCTGCAAAATGCATGGCCAAAAATATAATTAGTAAAAGCTTTACAAATTCGGAAGGTTGCAAATAAAAGAGTTGAAAATCCAACCAGTTACGGGCACCACCCACCTCTGTTCCCCAAAAAACCGGTATAAAAAGGGAAAGCACACCAGCCACTGCAAGCTTATATTTATGAGCTGCAAAAAACTTGCTTGGATCCCGCCATGCGGTGACAAGGAAAAATGCGCACAGTCCTACCATCATCCAGGCCAGTTGGCGGAGACCGTAAAAGGGATTCAAACGAAATAAGAAGAATATGCCCGTTGCCGTTAGCATTAGTAAAACCGGTAACAAAAACGGATCGGGAGTAAACTCTCGCCCGCGCCAGGCATGGTAAACGAATCCAAAACCCGTAATTATTGCAATAGCCGCCAGCGCGCCTTGCCATACCGGCCGATCCGGCAACAGGGAAACCAGAATACCGCCAACCAGCACGTACATACAAGCTAACAAAAATAAACGACCCTGCAAATCCCGTATCTTAAGATTCGCTGTAACCATCATTCCCTCCGGGAGTCACCAATACCAAGGTAATATTATCATTGCCACCGCGTTGTAAAGCCTCTTTTAAAATGGCATTTGCCGCCGTTTCAGTGTCTTTACCCCGAATTGCATCTAGGATTTCCCCGTCCGATAAGTACTCTGTTACTCCGTCGGTGCACATTAATACTAAATCATCCGGGTATAGTATACACTGGGCCAAATCAACATCAACAGCGGGAGAAGTTCCTAAAGCTCTGGTGAGGACATTCCGGTAAGGGTGATACATTGCTTCTCCTGAGGTAATCTGATGCTGCTGAACCATTTGCTGCACCAGGGAATGATCTTCAGTTAACCTGGAAATATTAAAATCACGAATTAGATAGCAACGGCTGTCGCCCACGTGAGCCACCGTTAAAACCATTCCGTTAAAACAGCACGCGGTTATAGTGGTACCCATGCCCCTGTATTCCGTATTCCGGCAGCTCATCTCGTAAACTGACTTATTGGCCTTTATAATGGCCTGCCGCAAAACATTAGCGGCATCATCGCCACAGGGTTTTACTTCCAATTCCTTCTCCAAGCACTGTATGGCTATTTTACTTGCCACTTCACCCGCCTGGTGTCCACCCATTCCGTCAGCAACGGCAAAAAGCCCCAGGTCAGGTCGCACAGATAAAAAATCCTCGTTAACACTGCGTACCCGCCCCACGTGTGTTACTTTGCTCCACTTCATGCCCCCACCTCACAAAAACAAATGTAACGTTACCTATACGTAACGTATCCCTGTCCGCCAAAACTACAGGCCCGCTTACCTTAATATCATTCAAAAAAACACCGTTTTTACTACCAAGATCTTCTATCCAATACTGCCCTTTATTCTCATATATACGAGCATGGCGACGTGAAGCCTTGGGGTCTGCTATCACTATATGATTTCCTGAGTCCCGGCCCAGGTATATGGAACCCTTTACCGGGTATATACGTGACAACTCTCCATCTTTTACTTTAACCAGTTGGGCTTCAGCCTCGTTACCCCTGTTTAGCGATGTTAAACCGGTATCTGAATTTGAAATGTAACCACTATGCTCAAGGGTATGGTCATGGAACTTAAGAATACGAAACATTTGAACAAGTGTATAAACCAAGAAGGCATATAACATAAACAGAAACAGGTAGCGCAACAGTATAATAACCAATGCATAAGACACTTTTTTACACCTTACTCTTTCCGGCCAGCACGCGGCGCCGCAATTGACCGCAGGCAGCATCTATATCCGTGCCCAACTCCCTGCGTACGGTTACATTAATTCCATTTTGCTCCAGTATGCTTTTAAAACGGTTTACACCTACTTTGGAGGGTCTTTCAATATTCCTCTCCGGCACTGGATTTGCCGGTATCAAGTTAACCAGACAAGGCATATTTTTAAGATTTTGTGCCAATTCCTTTGCCAAATGAGGGGAATCATTAATTTTACTAATAAGAGCATATTCAAAGGTTACCCGCCGTCCGGTTTTGCCGGCATATTCCCTGCACGCCGGCAGCAATTCCTCCAAGGGATACTTTTTATTAATCGGTACTAAAAAATCCCTCAGTCCATCATTAGGAGCATGCAAGGATACTGCCAGTGTAATGGGAATACCTTCTTTGCCCAGGTTTTGAATTTGGGGGACAAGCCCACAGGTGGATAGCGTAATATGCCTGTAACCTATGTTTAACCCCTCCAGGGCGTTTATTTTCTTTAAAAAGGAAATAACATTTCGGTAATTATCCAGTGGCTCTCCTGATCCCATTAAAACTATATTACCGATCCTCTCGCCTATATCCCTTTGCATCACAAGTACCTGGTCGTATATTTCACCGCAGCTTAAATTGCGTACCAATCCTTCAATACTTGAAGCACAGAGCCTGCAAGCCATCCTGCAGCCAACCTGGGTGGAGACACAGGCGGTCAATCCGTGCCGGTAAGACATTAATACGCCTTCCACGGCATTTCCATCGTGCAGGCCGAACAGGTATTTTCGGGTACCGTCCTGTGTAGAAAGCTGTTTATTGATTACCGAAAGACCACCCGCATTTCCCATGCTCTTTAAACGCATCCTCAAATCCACCGGCAAATCCGTCATTTCTTCCCACGAACTGACCCCCCGCTGGAAAAGCCACTTATAAACCTGCTTTGCTCTGAACTTTTGCTCGCATAGCTCAAGCATTAACTCTTCCAACTGCCCGAGGGTCATATCTTTAAAATTAATATCGGCACCGCCGGTGGTAAATAAACTCATGTCCTCCATTATTTTCAATCACCTATATATGAATAATTTCCACAAAATAAGTCTTAATCCCTCTTTTTGCGCAGCCGGGCTATAAAAAAACCATCCGTATTATGCTTATGCGGAATAAGCTGAATCAACCCCTGCTGTAAACCACCCAGTTCCGCAGGAAGGTATCCCTCCAGGGAATCCAGCTCAAAATGTTCATTAAAAGCTAAAAATTCCTTTACTAAATCCACATTTTCCTCGGGAGTAAGGGTGCAAGTGCTGTAAACCATTACTCCGCCGGGTTTCAGGCAGCGCCCGGCCTCAGTTAGTAATTCTTTTTGTAACTCGGCAATTTCCTTAATTTGCTTCTGATCTTTGCGCCAGCGCGCATCGGGTCTCCTCCGCAACACACCCAATCCGGAACAGGGGGCATCCAATAATAAAAATTGAGCCCAGTTTTTAAACTGCCGGGATAAATTACGCGCGTCCCCCTGATATGTATTAACAATGGTAATCCCCAAGCGACGGCAGTTTTCCCTGATTAATTCAAGTTTATGTGCATGAATGTCACAGGCTTTTATTTCTCCCGTGTTCCCCATAAGCTGTGCAAGATGAGTTGTTTTCCCCCCGGGAGCGCTGGTCATATCCAGCACCTTTGTTCCCGGGGCCGGTGACAAAGCATGTCCCACAAGCATGGAGCTCTCATCCTGTACCTGCATTAGCCCTTCATTGAATGCCGCCAGGTTTCCTAGCCCGTGAACACCTTCCAGGTTCAAACCCTCGGGGGCATACTTGGTAGGTGTTACAGATAAGCCCTCCTCCGTGAGCCGCCGGGCCAATTTTTCCCTGGTTATCTTCAGGGTGTTGGTTCGTACCGTGGTGGGAGCGGACCTGTTATTTGCCTTACATAATTCGACAGTTTCATTAATGCCAAACATCTCTATCCACCTGCGGACCATCCACCGGGGATGCGAATATTTCAGGCTGATGTAATTTACAGGATCCTTTTCGGGATCCGGATAACTAATTCTATCTTTTGCGCGGGCGATGTTGCGCAAAACGCCGTTTACAAATTTAACTGCACCAGGGTTTTCATGGCGCCGGGCCAGGTTTGCCGATTCATTACATGCAGCGGAGTCCGGAACCCTGTCCATATTGAAAATTTGGTAAACTCCCATCCTTAGGATATTACGGACCACGGGAGTTTGTTTATTCAAGGGCTTTTTCAGAAACTGCCCCAAAATCCAATCCAAACTGTTAAGGGATCTCAACGTCCCGTACACCAATTCAGTTACAAAGGCCCGGTCCAATCTGTCCGGGTTTTCGCGGTCCAGTATTGATCTAACGGCCAGGTTGGCATAGGCCCCCCGGGTTTCCACTGCTAACAGCACCTGCAGTGCAATATCCCTGGCATTCAATTTTTCCGGCAAAAGGATTCACCCCGTTATACAAACTCTTGAATTGCTTTTTCCAGCATGGAGACACTCATGCAGGTATTAACACAAGGCCCGTTGGGCCTCATATTAGTTATTCCCAACACGGGGATGGGATTTGCGTCCAGTATACCGCTGGTAAGGTCCCTTTCACAGGCAATTGCAATTATGGCCCGCGGTTTGAACTCTTTTACAAACTTGCGTGCCAAAGTGCCTCCCGTTGCCATGCCAATATTAACTCCGTAATTATCACGCACTTTCAACAGGTCATTAACATTACACCCTCCACAGCGGCGACAGTTATCAATACTACCTGTAATTTTATAGGTGCATGAACTGCGCTGCAGGCAATGCGGTGCCAGTACCAGTATATTATTAGGTTTCAGCTTAAGCTTCATTGCTTCCACAAGCTGGTTGTTAACCTGTATAAAAGAGTTTCGAATACGATCCATATCTATGCGAAAAACCTTACCGACACCTAAGACCAATGGGAAAAAGGTATTCAAGGCCACCCGCATGGGTCCTTGCAGCCATTTTAGATTCTTGGACAGCCATAAAGAAATTATAATGCCTGCAAATCCAAATCCCGCCAGCAATACAACCCCCGCGAGAAATGCCACCAAAATAAGCAGCACCAACTGATAGGCCATTGATTGCTGGGGACTGATAACCAGATACCAAACAGCCATGGCCAGGGCACTGGCTGTAAGCAAACTGGCCGCCAAAAGTCCAATAAACAACCTCTTCTTCTCGTTGGCCTGCACCAGGCTGTTCATTTCATACCTTCCTTTCCTGTATTATTGCCCAAAATTGCACCCGGGCTCAAAGAATGTCCCCTTAAAAATTGTGGAGCATCCATTCTTTTTCCCCCCTGAAGCTGCAATTCAGTTATCATTATATAACCGTCTCCCACCTGTACTTTAATACCTTCATCCGTGTTAACATCCACAACAGTTCCGGGAGAACTTGTCCCCTTACCTGCACCAGTACTCTCAACGCGCCATATTTTCAAAACCTTGCCGTTTAGAAAGGTACGTGCACCCGGCCAGGGATTCATACCCCTAACAAGGTTCTTAATATCCTTGGCGGGCTGATCCCAATTTATTATTTCATCGCTGCCGGTGAGAGGGGGAGCATAACTGGCTTCTTCATCATTTTGTGGCACCCTCACAATCTCACCTGCTTCAAGCAGATCAAGGGTTTTGACCAGAAGCCGGGCTCCTTTTTCCGCCAGGCGATCATGCACATCCCCGGCGGTATCTTCAGATCCGATAGTTACCGTATCCTTTAGCAGTATATCACCGGTATCTAATCCAGTGTCCATAAACATAGTTGTTATGCCGGTTACACTTTCACCGTTTATTACTGCCCTGTGGATTGGAGCAGCCCCCCTGTACTTGGGAAGCAATGAAGCATGCACGTTTATACAGCCATAAAAAGGCAGGTCTATTATTTCCCGGTCTAAAATTTTCCCAAAGGCAACAACAACAATCACTTCGGGTTTAATCTCTTTCAACCGATCCTTTATTTCATGTAGTTTCTGCGGTTGTAAAACCGTTAATCCCTTTGATACGGCAAACTGTTTAACCGGTGTGGGAATCAATTTTTTTCCTCTTCCCCGGGGCCTGTCGGGTTGCGTAACTACAGCGCTTATGTGATGTTTGCTTTCCAGCAACCTGCGAAGAGAGGGAACAGAAAAGTCAGGTGAACCCATAAATACTATTTTCATAAACATTTACTCCAATAAACATTTATTGTTATTCATGTCCCAAAACCTACCATAACAATCATACCAAGGTGGTTTGATATGCCGGCTTTTACTCCTTTCTTAAATTGACGGCTTTATCAATAAAAAGGATCCCATTAAGGTGATCAATTTCATGCTGAAAAGCACGGGCCAAATATCCTTCTGCCTGGTATTCAACATCTTCACCATTACGATTTAAACCACGCACCTTAACTTTGGCGGAGCGCGTAACTTCTCCCACCACCCCCGGCACGCTTAAGCAACCCTCTGCTTCGGTTGCATTCCCTTCTACTTCAACAATTGTGGGATTTATCAGTTCAATTGGTCCATTACCCACATCCACCACAATTACTCGCTTAGAAACACCTATCTGCGGCGCTGCCAGCCCCGCTCCCCTATACTCATACATGGTATCCCGCATATTATCCAAAAGTTTGTAAATACTACTATTGATTTTGGTAACTTCCTTTGCCTTTAATCTCAGGATATCATCTTCTGCCTCCACTACCTTGTATACCGCCATTGTTTATTCACTCCTTATCACATCATATTATACGGGTCTATATCAACACTGAATGTTATATTCTTTCCCAAACCTTTATCCCTTATAGCCGTTGAAGTTTTTTTAACCACATCACGCAAAAAACGCTCTTCTTGACTCCATAATACCACGTGCAAGCGATAATTACTACGCACCCGCGCCAAAGGAGCAGGAGCCGGGCCTACAAAGGTTAACCGCTGGGAATCCCCGGTATACTCATTTAGCGCATCAACTGCAGCATCCGCCAACTGCAATACTTTTTCCTCATCTTTACCGGAGAAAATTATTCGGGCCATTTTTGTATACGGGGGATATTGAAGTTGTTTGCGGATTTGCATTTCGGTCTGAAAAAAACGAGCATAATCCCCCCGGGCCGCGGTAGCTATGGCATAGTGATCCGGATTATAGGTTTGGATTAAAACCTCACCGGGAATTTTGTCACGGCCGGAACGACCTGAAACCTGGGTAATCAATTGAAAAGTTCTTTCGGATGCACGGAAATCCGGCATGTGAAGCCCAATATCGGCGCTCACTACTCCCACCAGGGTAACCCCCGGGAAATTTAACCCTTTAGCCACCATCTGTGTTCCAATAAGTATATCCGCCTCCCCGGAAGCAAAGGAATCCAGTATGCGCCGGTGGGATCCCTTTCTGCCGGTGGTATCGGCATCCATTCTTAAAATACGAGCCTTGGGAAATAGTTCGGCCGTCTCCCTCTCCACCTTCTGGGTGCCGGTTCCCAGGTAACTTATATGCTCACTGCGGCATTCCGGGCATAAACCGGGAGCCATTTGTGAATAACCACAATAATGACACCGCAACTTTCCATGCACATGAAATGTTAAGGAAATATCGCAATTGGGGCATTTCATAACTAAGCCGCATTCTCGACACACAATAAAGGTATTAAAACCCCTTCGATTTAAAAAGAGTATTACCTGTTCTCCTTTTTCCAGCCTACTCTCAATTGCTCGCACCAATTCTGAACTGAATATATCACTATTGCCCCCTTTAAATTCCTGCCGCATATCTACCACTTTTATTTCAGGCATGGGGCGGTTATCAATTCGATTTTTCAGTTGCAACAGGTGGTAAGGTCCACCGTTGATTGCTCGACAATAACTTTCCAACGAAGGCGTTGCACTACCCAGAACAACAACACCGTCATTCATATGTGCACGATAAAGAGCCACGGCCCGGGCATGATAGCGGGGGTTTTCATCTTGCTTATAGGAGAATTCGTGTTCCTCGTCCACTATTATTATTCCCGGATCCGCTACCGGTGCGAATATTGCGGACCGGGCACCCAACACAATTTGTGATTCTCCCCTGGCTATTTTTTCCCACTGGTCATATCTTTCCCCGTGGGACATGCGACTGTGCAGCACCGCCACCCGCGCGCCATAACGCTCCTTAAAGCATTTAATCATCTGGGGAGTGAGAGATATTTCCGGAACCAGCACAAGGGCTCCCCGGCCCAGTCTTAAAGTGTGGGCAATACTCTGTAAATATACTTCCGTTTTACCGCTACCGGTTACCCCGTGCAACAGAAAGACCGCGTGTTTACCTCTTTCCATACTTTGTTTGATTTCTTCCACAGCGAAACTTTGCTCACGGGTTAATGCAGGTGGGCTGTCTATTTGATCAAATTCTCCGAAGGGATTCCTATCAATAATCTCCTCAGTGGATTTGAGTAAATTTTTCTTAACCAGGCTGTCTATTACTTGTTGTGAGGCACCTGCCCTTTCCGACAATTGCTTCTTTGTCAAACCGGGATTGACTGCAGCAGTTCGGAGTACAGCTACCTGCTTGAGGGCACGTCCCAGTGAATCCGTCACATTATCCAGGTGATCGGGAGGAAAAGCCAAATAATAGCGCTTTACTATAGGAGGTTTTGTCCCGTGCAGCTTGGGATGAGTAATACATTGCAGGGTTCGCTGCGGTGAACTTAGGTAATAACTGCACATCCACCGGGCTATTCGCAACTGCTCTTGAGTGAATACCGGGGCGTCATGGAACATCCGAACAATTTCCTTCAGTTCAATTCCCTCATCTTGCATGCCGGTAAAACCCACAACAAAACCGCTTATCTTCCTGTTACCGAGCGGGACAAGCACTCTACTTCCCACACATATTTGATCCTTCAAAAATTGCGGGATACGATAATGAAGCGGTTTCTGCAAATTTACCCCACCGGTTTCCACTATAACTTCCGCCACTTTCCCGGCAGACAAATAGAATCACCTTCCAACACGTTAATCACCTTAATTATATTCCATAAAAAAAGCAGTCTCAATCCATTTTCCGGTAGCTTTTTAGAAATCACCGCTCAGAAGGGAAACAAAAATTAATGCGGGGGACCGGTCTTTGTGTATAATCATGCTCATTTTTACTGTTATGACGTGGGTGAGCCGGTACAACCCTTGACCCGGTTTGCCTGCTGCCGGGGGGGTTCTTCTCCGGCCGGTGAATGACGGGGTGCGTGAACGATGGTAATACTATTTAATATCATTTCCTCCTCAAAAGCCAATTGCCCGTCTTGATAAGTACGCCGCCTAATTTCGGCCCTGGGGATAAAGGCGGAAACCTCATGGGGCACACTTAAGGTTAGCTTTCGCTTTACCCGTACTGTCACACCGTCGATCTCAATTTCCACAAAATCTGTCTGTTGTTTCCCGGAATATTCTTCATTGTAAGATAGGTGTATCCCTTCACCTTTTTTTTATCCCTTTGTTTTTTACCTATATTTAATTTCTTTTTTTTCCACGGTAGGCCAATCATATCCAATGCCTCCCGGGCATTTTTTCCATATTATATGTAATGCCGGGGGAAATTGATAATATCTAGTCAACGCCCGGTTTTATATTGATGGTGAGGTTAAATTCAGTTGCTCAACGGAAACCAAGGAAAAGACTCCCTTATACCGGGAGTCTTTTCCTAAGTTATGTAGGTGATCCTTAAATAATCTCTTATCTATGGTCGTATAAATTTAAGCTCAAATACCGCTCACCGGTATCCGGCTCCTTCCAACTTCAACGGCTGCATACACAGCGGCACCGCTGGATATCCCGGCCAGCAATCCCTCTTCTACGGCTAAACGCCTGGTCATTTCCATTGCCTGTTCGTCCGTTACCATAAAGGGGGAGTCAATGAGACTCCGGTCCAGATTGCCGGGGATGAACCCGTCTCCTATACCTTGTATGCCGTGCTTGCCCGGGGAACCACCGGATATTACGGCAGAGCCGGCCGGCTCAACTGCGTAAACCTGCATGCGGGGATATTTCCTCTTTAATACCCTGGAAACCCCTGTCAAGGTACCTCCGGTACCCACTCCGGCAACAAAGGCGTCCACAGGGCAATTAATCTGCTCTAAAATTTCTCTTCCGGTTGTTTGCTCATGATAGCCGGGGTTAGCGGGATTACCAAATTGGTCGGGCATCCAGGCTTCCGGTATGCTCTCCACCAATTCCCGTGCCTTTTTAACCGCACCGCCGATATCAGCTTCCCCGGGAGTTAATACAACCTCTCCCCCGAAAGCCTTAACCAGCTGTCTTCTCTCTTTACTCATGGAATCCGGCATAACAATAATGACTCTGTATCCCCGCACAGCACCCACCATAGCTAAACCCACACCCTGATTTCCACTGGATGGTTCAACAATGGTGGAACCAGGTTTTATAATTCCCTTTCTCTCTGCATTGAGGATCATACCCCATGCCGTCCTGGCCTTGATGCTGCCACCGGGATTGAGCATCTCCAGTTTGCCAATAATATTTGCGGGACAATCACCTTTAACCCGGTTCAACAGTACAACCGGTGTGTTTCCTATACCGCCCAGAACATTTTGCTGTACCCCCATTAAATCACCGCCCGAAACTTTATAACATAATCATTCCCACGGAGCTTCACTTTTTATGTGGGCTATTTGTTTGCCTGAAAGGCGTAATCAATGGGGTTAACGAAATATTTTATTTTCTTTCTTTTAATGCGGATAAGGCATTATCCAAAATTATATTACTCAATGCCCCTTTGTCCATAACCGGTAACTGTTCAATTTTTCCGTTAGCGTAAATTATCTTAACTATATTGGTATCTGTCCCAAATCCTGCACCGGGAACAGTAACGTCGTTTGCCACCATGAGATCTAAATTTTTCTTGCGCATCTTTTCCGTAGCATTTTGCACCAGATTCTCTGTTTCCGCTGCAAAACCAACCAACACCTGTTTTTCCTTTCGTTTTCCCAATTCCATTAATATATCCGGGTTACGCTCCAGTTCCAGTGTCAGTATATCCCCTGACTTTTTAATCTTTTGGGCGGCAACATTCCTGGGACTGTAATCGCCTACAGCAGCGGCTTTCACCACTACGTCCACACCGGGATAGTGTTTTATCACTTCATTATACATGTCACGTGCGGATTCCACTTCTATTAATTCAACACCGGCCGGCGGTTGAGGATGCAAAGGCCCGCTGACAAGTATTACGCGGGCACCTCGTTTTTTGGCGGCCCGGGCAACGGCAAATCCCATTTTTCCACTGCTGCGGTTAGTGATGAAACGTACGGGGTCAATGGGCTCCCTTGTTGCCCCGGCTGTAACTAAAACTGTATACCCGCGCCAATCTTGATCAACCAGAAGTTGATCTTCCACCTCTTCTATAATGCGACTGATTGCAGCCAATCGACCGGGACCTGTATCACCGCAGGCAAGTCGTCCGAAATCAGGCTCCACCAGAGTATAACCAAAAGCCTGGATTTTTCTAATGTTCCCCTGTACCGCGGGATGCCTGTACATAGCTGCATTCATTGCCGGACAAACAAATACGTTACTCTGGCAAGCCAGTAGAATGGTACTTAACAAATCATCAGCCATACCACAGGCCACACGGCTTAAAAAATGAGCTGTAGCCGGAGCGATAATGACCGCATCGGCAATGCGGGCCAAGTCCAGGTGGGGAAATTTCCACTGGGAAGAGGAATCAAACAGGTCCAGGTGAACCTTGTTACCTGAAATGGCTTCAAAGGTTGCCGGCCCCACAAATTCTCTGGCCGCCCTGGTCATCACCACGTGGACACCGGCACCCCGTTTGGTGAGGGCACTTACCAAATCCACCGTCCGGTAAGCCGCTATTCCGCCGGTAACCCCCACAACAATTTTATAACCGCCAAAGTTTTTTTGTTCCTGAGACATTATTTTATTCCTTGTTTTGTACGCCGGAATTTAATTTTGTCCTGTACTATTTCATTTAACGCAATTGTTACCGGTTTGGCGGAGGCTTTATCTTCCCCCTCATTCCCTTTTTCCACTTTATCTGTAATAACCCTTGCCCTTTTAGCGGCAATAACCACCAGTGAGTAACGGCTGTCCATTTTCTCCATCAGTTTATCCAGAGGGGGCTGTCCCATAGCCATATTGTTTGCCATATTACCACCTCGCAATAATTAATATTGATCTAGCCAATTGGATTTCGCAGCTTCCTCAACACTATCATTGATGACCAGGTAATCATACCTATTTAATAACTTTACTTCCTCTTTGGCCCAATTCAGCCGCATCTTAATTTCTTCCGGGGAATCGGTTCTTCGGGACTTCAATCTCGTGCCCAATTCCTCCGGAGTGGGGGGTAATAAAAAAATCAAGACGGCTTGCGGAAATTTCTCTTTAACTTGTAACCCCCCTTGCACATCTATCTCCAGTATTACATCCAACCCATCTTGTAAAGCATTTTCAACCGGCTCCCGGGGGGTACCGTAGTAATACTTGTAAACACTGGCCCATTCCAAAAGTTTATCCGTTGCAATCATTTGCTCAAAATCTTCCCGGCTGACAAAATAATAGTCCGTTCCATGCACTTCGCCGGGCCTTGGGGCCCGAGTGGTGGCAGAAACGGAATAATACAAATTATTGCGAAAAGAAGCTAAAGCCTGACGCACCGTACCTTTACCGGAACCTGAAGGCCCGGATATCACTATTAAGTTTCCCTTGTTGACCATTTTATCCCACCTGATTAATCGCTATCCCCGACAGGACTTGAAGTTGAAATGGAATCTTTGTTCACTAAACGATGTGCCACCGTTTCCGGCTGAACCGCGGAAAGAATGACATGATCACTATCAGTAATGATTACCGCTCTTGTACGCCTGCCATATGTGGCATCAACCAGCATCCCCCGGTCCCGGGCTTCGGTAATAATTCTCTTTATGGGAGCGGATTCGGGACTAACTATGGATATAATTCGGTTTGCCGATACAATATTGCCAAATCCGATATTAATAAGCTTTATTTCCATTTTTAATTTATCCTCCCTATTAGTATAATTCCATCATTCAATATTTTGAACTTGCTCTCGGATTTTTTCTAATTCACTCTTTACTTCCACAACGAACCGGCTAATGGTAAGGTCATTTGCCTTAGACCCTATAGTATTTATCTCCCTGTTCATTTCCTGTACTAAAAAGTCCAGCTTGCGCCCAACGGGTTCTTCGGACTCAAGGGACTCCAGCGCTTGATGAAGATGACTGTTCAATCTGACAACTTCTTCGGTAATATTTGAACGGTCAGCAAAAATAGCCACTTCAGCTGCCAAGCGATCTTGTTCAACGGCCCCTTCTTTAATCAAATCACTTAAGCGAGACTCCAATCTTTGGCGGTAATCAACCACAACCAAGGGGGCTCGTTCTTTTATTTCTTCATTTATCCGCTCAATAGAATTGATCCTCCCCTTTAGATCATTATATAACCTTTCCCCTTCCGTTTCCCTCATTTTAACCAAACTGGTTACAGCTTGTCTCAGAGCAACTTCCACAAAGGGCCACCACTCTTCCACATCTTCAGCCGGTTCTTCCACCACCAGAACATCAGGAAATTTAACCAAGTCTTGGAAGGAAGGCTTTCCGGGAAGTTCTAAAAGAGCCTGCAGTTCTTCTATTGCCTTATAATAAGATTCCGCCAATTTTTTGTCAACTTTTACCGTTACCGGTCTCTCTTCACTGTCTTCTATTGAGAAAAAACCGTCTATGCGCCCCCTGGATACAAATTCCTGTATAACCCGCTTGCTTTTATCCTCCAATGAAACCATTGAACGGGGCATCCGCAGGAAAATTTCGTTATAACGGTGATTTACCGCCTTGAGTTCCACGCTAAAAGTTTTGCCCTTTCCAAAGGCCTCACCGCGACCGAATCCGGTCATACTCTTGATCAATATTCCACCACCTGTAAAATTACTTGTTCCCATAATTATTTACCGATTGAATACTTTTTCTACTTTAAAGAAGCAATTCCTCCAAATAGAAAGAAAACTTTAGAAATTCTTTGGTATACCATAGGAATTGCTATCCAGCCTTTTATTTGGCAAATGATATTCTACCTTGAAATTACTTACTCGTAGTTTTCTGCGTTTAGTCGGTAATTATTTCGCCAGCGGGGGCAACACCCTGCGCTCACTTACTCAGCCTTTAATTGAATGAGCTCACTCCGCTCCGGGCGGCTCATAACTCGCTTCGCTCAGACAAGATTCGCCGCTGATCCTCCGCTCCGTTCTCCGGGTGTTGCCCCCGCCTTCTCCCGGTATTCGCTGTGTAAAAAAGCCATATAGCAACTTTTTCATTTCTCTGCTGGTGCCGCCTTCCGGCGGCATGGAGGTCTACCTTTTAAAACAAAAAGGCCCCGCCAAAGGGGCCACGATAGATATTGATATAGAAGTTTATTCCAAATCCTTTAGGAAGGCTTCAATCCGGTTTAGGCCTTCTTTTATATTCTCCATGGAAGTTGCATAAGAAAGGCGGAAACAGCTGTCATCCCCGAATGCAACACCCGGAACAATCGCCACCTGGGAAACGTCCAGTAGTAACGAAGCCAGGTCAGATGCTCCGCTGATCTTCTTCCCATTGTAAGACTTACCCATCAGTTCCTTTATACTGGGGAAAACATAAAATGCCCCCTTGGGAGTATTACAAGATATCCCCGGCATGGACTGAAGACGCTCCACCATATATTTTCTACGCCTGTCAAATTCCTCCACCATGGAGACCACTTGATCTTGTACTCCCTCTATAGCAGCCTGCGCCCCTGCCTGGGCTATGGATGCAGGATTGGAAGTGGAGTGGCTCTGCAAGTCAGTCATTGCTTTGGCGATGGGAGCCGGTGCTGCCGCGTAACCTATACGCCAACCCGTCATGGAATAAGCTTTGGATACACCGTTTATAATAATGGTCTGATCCTTGAGTTCCGGGCCGAGTTCTGCAATGCTTACATGTTTTTCCCCGTCATAAATCAATTTTTCATATATTTCATCGGATATAACGGCAATATTATTCTCTAAAATCACCTGTCCCAAAGCGACCAGTTCCTCACGTGTATATACCGCCCCGGTGGGGTTACAGGGACTGTTAAGGACCAATAATTTTGTCCGCTTGGTTAATACCGCCCGCAATTCCTCCGGTGTAAGCTTAAAACCGTTTTCTTCCCTGGTCTGGACCACCAAAGGGGCAGCCCCGGTCAGCTTAACTTGTTCCATATAACTTACCCAGTACGGAGCCGGGAGTATAACTTCATCCCCGGGCTGGCAAAGCACCATAAAGGCATTATATAAGGAATGCTTCGCCCCTGCCGAAACAATTATTTGCGAAGAATCATAGTGCAGGTTGTTATCTTCCTTAAACTTACGGGCAATGACCTCTTTTAAAGACAGCGTCCCGGCAACGGGAGTATATTTTGTCATTCCCTTTTTCAGTGCCTCCACAGCTGCCTGTTTTATGTGTTCGGGGGTATCAAAATCAGGTTCTCCGGCACCGAAATTAATCACCTTGAGGCCTTCGGAAAGCATTTGCTTTGCCTTGGCATCAATGGTAAGTGTAGGTGACGGGCTAATATTTCGTGCCCGTTCATTTAGTTCCATTTACCTCTCCTCCTAAAGCTTTACCGTTCCAATACTTTCCCTTAATCGTTCCACCGCCTCCAGCATACGATCCTTAGATACCGTTAATGCCACCCGGAAATACCCGGTCCCTTCGGCACCGTAACCCGTACCCGGAGTTACCACGATACCGGCCTTTTCCAGCACTTCCTCGGCAAAGGACTCGGATGTATAACCGGAGGGCACAGGGGCCCATACATAAAAAGTACCCTTGGGCTTTTCCAGGTTCCAGCCCATTTCATTCAGGGCATCCACAAATATGTCCCGCCGCTCCTGATAAACACGACACATTTTCTCAACAAATTCATCAGGCCCGGTGAGACCCTTAATTGCGGCATATTGTACTGCTTGAAACTGCCCCGAATCTACATTTGATTTAAGGCGGCCCAGGGCGTCCACCACATCCGGGTGACCCACCGCCCAACCGATACGCCAGCCGGTCATATTAAAGGTCTTGGAGACTGAATGGAATTCTATCCCAACATCCTTTGCCCCGGGAATTTGCATAAAACTCAAGGGCCTGTAACCATCATAGGCAATCTCCGAATAGGCTGCATCGTGGCAAACTAAAATATCGTTTTCTTTGGCAAAGGAAACCACTTCCTGATAAAATTCTTCACCCGCAGTGGCCCCCGTTGGATTATTGGGGTAATTAATAAACATCATTTTAGCCTTACGGGCTATATCGGAAGGTATTGCCGAAAGGTCCGGTAAGAAGTTGTTTTCGGCCTTTAAGGGCATATAGTGGGGCCGGGCACCGGCAAGAATGGCTCCCCCGGCATAAACAGGATAACCCGGGTCAGGCACCAATACAATATCCCCCGGATTTAGGTAACACCAAGATATGTGACCGATTCCTTCTTTGGAACCAATCAGGGATACCACCTCTGTTTTGGGATCCAGTTCCACACCAAAGCGCTTTTTATACCAATCCGCTACAGCACCGCGGTAACTTAACATACCCACCGAAGAAGGATACTGGTGGTTTGCGGGATTATCAGCCTCTTTTTTCAATTCATCAATAATATAATCCGGAGTGGCCATGTCAGGGTCTCCAATCCCCAGGCTGATCACATCCACGCCTGCCGCGCGTTTTTCCTCAATAAGTTTTTCGATACGGGCAAATAAGTAAGCCGGTAAATTCTTTACCCTGTCCGCTTCTTCGAACTTTTTTAATGTCATCAGTGTACCTCCTTGATGTATTAACCTTTTGTTTGCAATTTATTTGCCTTTGGGCTATACCCAGATAAAAATGACAAAAAGCATACAAATTATTTTAACCCCTTTAAAGGGTATTCTCCGGTAAACACCTCTTCGGCCGGGCCGGTCATATAAACATAATTTTGTTCAGACCACTCAACTTCCAGGGAACCGCTGGGAAGATGTACGGATACTATCCTTTCTGTATAACCGTTAATAATAGCGGCAACAGCCGAGGCACACGCCCCTGTTCCGCATGCCATGGTGGGACCTGCTCCCCTTTCCCAAACCCGCATGCGTATTTCCGAAGGGTTCAACACTTGAACAAATTCCACATTGGTCTTGTTGGGAAAAGCTTTATGTTTTTCAATACGCGGTCCCCAGTGTGATATAGGCACCTCATCAACGTCGGAGACAAAAATAACCGCATGGGGATTGCCCATGGACACGGCAGTTATCTTAAAATTATGTTCCCCTACTTTTAGGTTTTCTCCTACAACCTTTCCGGCAGGCCCCTCCATGGGAATATCTTTCCTGTTCAATTTTGGTTCGCCCATGTTAACTCTAACGGCAGATACCATACCATTTTCGTCCACGTAAACCTCCGGCACCCTAATACCCGCCTTGGTTTCCACCTGAATTTGTTTTTTCTTTATAATTCCTTTTTCATATACAAATTTACTTACGCATCGTATGGCATTCCCGCACATCTCGGCTTCGCTACCGTCTGAATTAATTACTTGCATACAAATATCAGAAGTATCACTGGGCCATATAAGAACCAGTCCATCCGCGCCTATACCGAAATGGCGGTGGCATACTTTCCGGGCCAGTTCTGATAAATCCCCGGGTAGATTTTCAGATGCAGCCTCCACCATTACAAAATCATTTCCCAACCCGTGTACCTTGGTAAAGTGCAACTGGATAGTCCCCCTTAAAAAGGAATCTTTCTATTATTTCACGTTATGGTACCAGTTTCCTCCCCAAAGAGCAATATATACTTTATTTTTTCAAAACATTAAGGGGGCGAATAAAACACCCCCTTTTTTCTCTCACACCCGCCTTTATATTTATACTTTTACATACATTACCTTTTCTCTAGCCCGCAGGCGAATATGATGCACCAGTGTTCCCAATATCATGGGTGTTAAGGTCACTGCCCCCACCATCAACCAGTGGTGCAATTGCAGCGGTACAGTACGGAAAACCGGCTGTAGAAAGGGAACATAGGTAACAGATAACTGTAGCGCTGCGGAGACCAATACCGCAATCAATAGGTATTTATTGGAAAATAGGCCCACCTCTAGAACAGATTGGTGTTCCGAGCGACATGCAAACACAAAGAACAGCTGAAAGAATACAAGGGTATTGAAAGCCATTGTCCTTGCAATATCCAGATTCAGGCCGCTGTTAATATAACTATAGATAAAGACACCCAGCGTGCCCGCGGCAAAGATAATTCCCATACTCATTATTCTCCAACTAAGGCCGTTACTGAACACCCCTTCCCCCGGATCCCGGGGTTTTCTGGACATAACTCCCTTTTCTATGGGATCTATCCCCAGGGCCATTGCCGGAAGGCCATCGGTTACCAAATTCATCCATAATATCTGAATGGGCAACAACGGCAGCGGTAAACCTCCCAAAACTGCCAGAAACATTACCAAAACTTCACCAACATTACAAGAAAGAAGATAACGAATAAACTTTCTAATATTATCATATATGCCGCGTCCTTCTTCAACCGCCGCAACTATGGAACTAAAATTGTCATCGGCCAAAATCATGGATGAAGCTTCCTTGGTAACGTCTGTGCCGGTAATACCCATGGCAATACCGATATCCGCTTCCTTTACGGCAGGGGCATCATTGACACCATCCCCTGTCATTGCTACCACATGTCCTTTATTCTTTAAAGCCCGAACTATGCGCAGCTTGTGTTTCGGTGAGACCCTGGCACAAACCGCCACCCTATCAATTACCTTATCCAGATCCTGATCACTCATGGTGTCCAGGTGATTACCGGTAAGCACCACATTATTCTTTCGATCCAAAATTCCCATTTCCTTTGCAACCGCCTCGGCGGTAACCTGGTGGTCACCGGTTATCATGACTGTTTTAATTCCTGCCCTTTTACAGGTATATACCGCCTTTACCGCGGAAGGGCGCGGGGGATCGATCATTCCGGCCAAACCCACAAAAACCAGATCCGATTCCAATTCCTTATCCCCGGGCAGTCCCCCTTCACCGAGGATTTCCTTGTAGGCCAAAGCCAGTACCCTGAGTGCCTGTCCCGCCAAGGAAGCATTGCCGTCCAGTATCTTTTTCTTTATTTCCGGGGTTAAAGGAATTTGCTCACCGTCCTGAAGGTAATATGAACAAGACTCAAGCACCATATCCGGGGCACCTTTGGTATACACAATGTTTTCTCCGTCTCTGTTATTATACACAACGGACATTCGCTTCCGCTCAGAATCAAAGGGAATTTCATAAACCCGTTTTTGCTCCTTTTCCAACCGCTCTTTCCATACCCCGGCCTTGGCGGCCATTACTAATAAAGCCCCTTCCGTAGGATCACCTGATATATTCCATGTTTTTTTTCTCAAATTTTGCTTGCCTCTGCGGAAAAGGCCTCCCACGGCTATATCTCCCCGCTGCAGTGCGGAATTGTTACAAAGGGCGGCAATACGCATAAAGGTATTAAAATCCTTTTTACTTACACCGTTCCCTTTGAATTCACCGTGTGGCTCGTAGCCTTCACCCGAAATGTCAACCGAAAATCCGCCGATGAATGCTTTTCGCGCAGTCATTTCATTTTGAGTCAGGGTGCCGGTTTTATCGGAGCAAATTACTGTGGCACAACCCAGTGTCTCTACAGCAGGGAGTTTTCTCACCACGGAATTTCTCTTTATCATCCGCTGCACACCCAGGGCCAGGGCCACTGTAACAATAGCGGGTAAACCCTCGGGAATCGCTGCCACAGCCAGGCTCACCCCTGCAAGAAACATCTGGTAAACGGGCAATCCCCTGTAAATGCCCACAACAACTACCAGAAAGCAAATTAGCAAGCAAAAACTCACCAGCCATGTCCCAACCTGTGCCAAACGCCGCTGCAAGGGTGTCTGCTCGGGCTCGGCTTCTTGAATTAGTCCCGCAATTTGCCCCATTTCCGTATTCATGCCCGTTGCTACCACAATTCCCTTTGCCCTTCCCCGGGTTACCACGGTACCGAAAAAGGCCATATTGGAAACATCCCCGAGACTTGTCCCACCGTCAATAACGGAGGCTCTTTTTTTAACGGGCAGGGACTCTCCGGTTAATGCCGATTCTTCAACTTCCAGATTAAACTCCTCTATTATCCGCAAGTCTCCCGGCACCCTGTCACCGGCCTCTAAAAATACTATATCACCGGGCACAAGTTCCGCAGAGGGAATTTTATATTCCCCTCCATTCCGCAGCACTTTTGCCTCTGGAGCCGTTAGCTGGCGTAGAGCCTCCATCGAGCGTTCAGCCCTATACTCCTGAATTAAGCCCAAACACGCATTGATTATCACAATAATCATAATGGTTATGGAATCTGCCCATTCCCCGAGAAGCCCGCTAATTGCCGTGGCCACCAGCAGTACTATAACCATAAAATCCTTAAACTGGTTTAAGAACATTTTCCAAAGCGAAGCACCCGGGGCCCGGGCCAATTCATTGGGACCGAACCTTTTCAGCCTTTCTCCGGCCTCTTTATCGTCCAGACCCCTTTGCGGGTCGCTTTGCAGTCTTTTCACTGCCTCCTCACTTGTAAGCTGGTACCAGTGTCCAGACATAGCCATTACCCCCTCAATTTGCCAACTGGTTATATAAAACTTATTCATACAGGCAAAAAAAAATGCCCTTTTTTTTAGGACAGGCTAAAACCCTTTTATGATGCTTCCATATAAAACACCGCTTTTACCGGTCAATCTTCCATGCTATACTTAACTCTGAACAACAGTAACAAAAAAACTCATCTTATACCGGAGTTGATACCCTATGCCCTTTGACGGGTTAATGCTGGCAGCAGTGCAAACCGAGCTTAATAAAACAATACTCGGGGCACGCATGGAAAAGGTCTACCAGCCAACAAAAACCGATATCATTATTAACCTGAGTCGTTACCGTGAGCGCTACAAATTGCTCATGAGCGCCCACCCCCGCGATGCCAGAATCCACCTAACTTTCCAATCAAGGGAAAATCCTTCCCAACCTCCGACATTCTGCATGGTTCTGCGCAAACATCTGGAAGGTGGATACATCAGGGAAATTGAACAGCCCGGGTTAGAAAGAATTTTAAAAATTCACGTGGACGCCAGAGACGAATTGGGTGGTCCTTCCCATAAGCAATTAATAATTGAAATTATGGGTAAGCACAGTAATATATTGCTGGTGGATCCCTTAAATGAACGGGTAATTGACGGTATAAAGAGATATTCCCATGAACTCAGTAGATACCGTGAAGTACTACCCGGAAGACCCTATATTTCCCCTCCTGCCCAGCATAAACTACACCCCTTTAAAGTAACTGAAGACGAATTCAGAGATATATTAATGGGCGGGTCCCTGGATGATAAAGTATTCAAGGTTCTCCAGTCCAATTTGGAGGGCTTCAGTACCATTATGGCCAGGGAAATTGTATTTCGGGCCCAACTTCCGGAAAACTTAACCCTAAATTATTGCGGAGAGCATGAAATGCGTGTGCTGTGGCAGGCTCTACAATCAGTAATCGTTCCCGCTTCCAAAGGAGAATTTATACCCACATTGATCCAGGACAGCAATGGGAAGCCTTTGGAGTTCGCAGCCTTTGACATTACAAGATTGGAAGGGTACTCCAGGCAGTATGACGACGCCAGCCGGATTTTGGACAATTACTTCACCGCTCTTCGACACTTGGATCTCTTCCGGGGCGAAATGCAATCCCTAAAGACTGTAATATCAAGAGAAATAAAGCGTTTGGAAAAGAAAATGGCACTTCAAACAGAAAGTGCCAACAACGCCGAAAAGGCTGAAGAATACCGTATTTTCGGTGAACTAATTACTGCTAATATCTACAGAATGAAAAAATGCGATAAAGAAGTTCAATTAGAAAACTTTTATGACCCGGAGGGTAAAACAGTAACAATTCCTCTAAAAGCGGGTTTGTCCCCGGCCGAAAACGCCCAGGCTTATTTTAAAAAATATGTAAAGGCTAAAAATACCCGGCAGGCAGCCATGGAGCAAGCTAGAAAAAGCACCGAAGAGTTGAATTACCTGCAGGGAATACTGCTTAATATTGAGCAAGCAAATAGTCTTTCCCACCTGGAAGAAATCCGTCAAGAACTAATGGAACAGGGGTACGTAAAAGACACTGGCGGGAAAGAATTCCGCAAGAAAAAAGAAAAACGGAAGATAGTCTCTTCTCCCCTGTCATATAAATCCTCCGATGGTTTTTTGATACTGGTGGGGCGAAATAATAAACAAAATGACAGGCTGACAATGAAAATGGCCAAGGATAACGATATATGGTTGCACACCAAGGATATTCCGGGTTCGCATGTAATAATTAAAACCGAAGGGTCGGATGTGCCCAACAATACAGTCTACCAAGCAGCGGTTATTGCCGCTTATTTCAGCCAAGCACGTCATTCCGAAAATGTTCCGGTGGATTACACCAGAAGAAAAAACGTAAAAAAACCCCGCGGCGCTAAACCCGGTTATGTTATCTACGAACAGCAGAGCACGGCAGTGGTTACGCCCGATGAAGAACTCATTTCTTCCCTAGCCTTGGAACAATGAAGGTAATTTTATTTTCGTTAATTCTAAAGCGCCGCCTTGGATACTATATATAATAGGGTCTCCACGGCTGATAAAAAACCCACTGGTAAAGGGGATAAGTACATGTCAAGTATACCTGACAGAGAGGATATTATTAAAACTCTGGAATCGCTTGTTCAAATAGCAGCTGTTACCGGTTTTGAAGATGATTTAAGGGAAAGCATAAAGAAAAAAGTAGCCCCTTATGCCGATACCAGGGAGGACCAAATGGGCAATTTTACAGCAGTTCGCAGGGGCACCGGAGACGGCTTGAAGATAATGCTATGCGCACACATGGACGAGATAGGATTTGTGGTCCGGTCCATTGACCCGCGGGGTTTTCTATACCTTTACCCCTTGGGCGGGTTGCCCGCCAATATCGGCCCCGGTCACTGGGTAAATGTCCATACCGACAGGGGACCAATCCCGGGCACCATTGGTATTCATGCACCCCATCTTCCGGTCTCCGGCAACCCGCCATTGTTTGTTGATATCGGGGCTGAACGCAGGCATCAGGCTATGGCCATGGGCATTAAGATAGGTGATCCGGTTACGGTTCAATACGGGTTCAGCCAGCTCAACGGGGAACGATTGATTGGACGGTGTATGGACAACAGAATCGGCTGCACTGTTCTTGTGACAGTGCTTAAAATGCTCTCACAAACTCACCATAAATCAAGTATATTTGCAGTTTTTTCCAGCACAGAAGAGCACGGTATGCATCCGGGCAATCCCCCGGCACAAATGCACGGAGCCAGGGGAGCCTATCTGGCGGCACAAAACATAAAACCTCACTTCACCATAGTTCTGGACAGCATTGCTGCCAGTGATATTCCGGGACTCCCAGAATCGGAAAAGCTCATTAGGTTGGGACAAGGAGTTGCATTACGCCTGGTGGATGATATGGCCATTATGAGGCCCAGAGTAAAAAGGTTTGCCCGGGCAGTGGCTGAAAGGAATAACATACGGATTCAAGAGGGTATTTCCCGTTCCTATACCGACGCCTCCATGGTCCAACTCCTGGACACCGCAGTCTGTACATTGGGGATACCCCTGCGTTACAACCACTCTCCGGGGCAGGTGGTGAGTATTTCCGACATTGAAAGTGCAATCAAAATGGTAACCGGAATAATCAACATGCTGGACACCCAGCCTCCCCACTGGTTGCAAATCCATAATACTGGAAATTAATATTTAGAATAATGCTACCCTACACTCATATAATAACCATACACTGTTACCCCTGTCCCCAAAGGAGGTTGGCTAATGGCTAACAGGCGCGGAATCATGTCCGACGAACTAAAGTATGAATTAGCCGATGAACTGGGGGTGGGAGATATTGCCCGAACCCAGGGGTTCGGAGCAGTATCTTCCAGGAACTGTGGTAATCTGGTTCGCCTGGCTATTCAGAAGGCCGAACAAATGATGATTCAGGGGAAGTAATAGTGTCAGGGGATGCTTTCCGGCATCCCCGCTTTTACATAACACATTATAGAAAGGATACAGGTCTTGACAAATCACAAATTTACAGGAATAATTAGGTAGCGGGAGACAACTTATAGTGCTACAATGGTGTGGCACTCACATAATGGAGTGTTTTCCCATAAAAAGATTCGGGAGGTAATTCTTTTGGCAGGAATTGTTGCCGCTTATGGTTCATCAAAGGATGCCGACTTGCGAGCAATGCTGGACAAGGTTAAACACAGGGGACCGGACGGTACTTTTGTTTCCAAATACGACCTGGTTGAAGACGAACTTGTAATAGGCGAAGCTCACCTTTCCCTTGCCCCCGGCAAGAGCAACTGTTGTACGGGTGACCGGCCGGGACAAATCCCGGCCGCGCTGGACGGTAGAATTTTCAACCGCAAAGAACTCACCGGTAAGGTGGGCGACTGCCGTTCAGACGCGGAATTAGCTTTGAAACTTTACCAAGAAGATGGTCCCTTTTTTCTTCGTTCCTTGGACGGAATGTTTGCCATGATTTTGGCACCGGAAGGTGCAGAACCCTTAGTGGCAAGGGACCCTTTGGGTATAAAGCCGTTATATTACGCGCATAAAAATGACACTGTTTATTTTGCCTCGGAAGTTAAGGCACTTGTGGGCTATGCCGGTGATATCAAGTTTTTCCCACCCGGGCATTACTTTACACCGTCCACCGGGTTTAAACCTTACATCGATTTTAAAGGAATCTGGTGGAAGAAACACAATTTGGACGAAGCCCTTAAAAAGATTCGAAACCTTTTAGAAGAAAGTGTTCTAAGACAGATTCCTTCGGAAACTAAACCTGCATCCCTTTTAAGCGGGGGAATTGACAGCAGTATAATTGCAGCCATAGCCGCCCGCCACGTGGATAATCTTAAAACCTTTTGTGTGGGTATGGAAGGTGCCAAAGATCTGGAAGCCGCTCAAAAGGTAGCTGATTTTATAGGTGTTGATCATGAACAGTTTACCTATAACAAGAAAGACATAGAGGAAATTCTCCCCGATGTCATTTATTACATGGAATCCTTTGACCCATCTCTAATTCGCAGCTCGGTAGCAAATTACTTTGCTTATAAACTGGTGGGAGATAACGCCCGGGTTATTTTTTCCGGGGAAGGCGGAGATGAATTGTTTGGCGGTTATATGTATCTAAAGGAATTAAATGGAGAAGACAGGCTGCACCAGGAATTGATCGGTTTCTTTGATGGGCTTCATAACGTTGGTTTACAGCGGGTGGATCGCATGTCCATGGCCCATTCCAAAGAATGCCGCATGCCATTCCTGGGTATGAAATTATTGCAATATGCAGTAACCCTTCCCCCGAAATGGAAAATTTATGGTGAAGAGAAAATTGAAAAATGGATCCTGCGAAAAGCCTTTGAGGGATGGATACCCGGTGATGTACTGTGGCGTGTAAAACAGGAATTCTCTCAGGGAAGCGGTACAGTGGATGTAATGAAAGAAATTGCGGAGGAACAGATTACCGACAGCGAGTTCCAACGCGAAAGGAATGCCATCGATCCGCCCTTGAGAAATAAGGAAGAATTATTAAATTACAGGATATTCCGTAGGTACTTCAATGATGATTCCGCAGTAGCCACAGTGGGTCGCTGGGTGACAACCTAAAACCGGTAATTCCTGATAATCGGATTGTTCAATAATTCAAGAAAACGGTGCCTGGCACCATTTTCTTGAATTATTTTTTTTTGAGAAAAAGAAAGAAGGATAAACAGCATGGAATACATGAAGTCTATCCTTCTTTCTATAAAGTATATTGGGTTGGTTACGGGGGTTTCTGTTCAAACCCTTTGCCAAACATCCACTTTGGGGCTATATAAATAGCTGAGAGACTTTCCCTCTCCAAAGTATTTATATTCCTTGACCATTCCGCCGGTATCAATATGGAGTTCCCCTGTGGCATCCCAGCGGGAACAAAAGATTTCATTATACAGCACTATAGCTGCTGGGGTATTACCACTTTCCAGGAAGGAAATGAACTTTTCCAATACCTGAATAGCTTTGTTTCTGTCGGCTGAATGATTCCAACAACCGTATTTCTTTTCGGATAACATTTTACGCATGATACTGGGATCATAAACCAGTAAGCTGTTGAACAAACCATGCACCTTGGGAGTATTATCGCACCGCCAATCCGGCAAATTATAAATTTTTATCCAAAGCTTGTACAACAATGAATATAAGGAAGGCCCGTCCAATACCGTTGCAACACAGGTATCATAACCGATGTAAACACCAAAGCGACCACATATCTCCCGGGCATGCAAACCAATTACTTGATTTCTGCTTAAAAGCGGCTTATCTTCATAAATACAGAACCTTTTTTCTTTTATCAAATCCGTGGGAATATTTTTTAATGCTTTGAAGCACTCGTCTAAAATGATTCTTTCCAACATATCGAACCCGAAGTCACATGCTTTTTCAATTCCTTCACTGTTCAAAGCCGCAAGGTAATACAACTGTTTTTTGCCCTCCCTCAGCAATCTCTATATATCATCATAACCCCTGCCGGGGGATATCTCAACTAGAGATAATGTCAGTCCTTAGGATGTTTTGAATGTGGCTTCGACATGTCACAGCCAATACCGGAAAAAACGATATACTTTGTCATAATAAAAAATAACCCGTATTTATACGGGTTATTTTTCAAAGGTTCTGCAAAAACCGGCATAACCAAGCGCATCATCTACAGTCATCTGCCAGGTGCAAAAGCGCATTAATGACGGCAGCGGCAATGGGGCTGCCACCCCTTGTTCCCGGCAAAGTTATGTAATCCAAATTGGAATCCAAAAGAGCTTCTTTGGATTCGGCCGCACCGACAAACCCAACGGGCACACCGATTATTAAGGCGGGACGACATATTCCCTGTTGAACCAGAGACAATAACTCAAAAAGGGCGGTGGGGGCGTTTCCTATGGCCACCAGTTGCCCGTCAATATATTTTGCATTTATACGCAGGGCGGCGGCAGCCCTGGTGATGCCCTTTACCCGGGCGCTCTCGGCAACCTGTGAAGAAGCAATATAACAGTGCACCTGTCCCCCCAGCTTCCCCAGCAGGCGCTCATTAATACCGGATCGAACCATATTAACATCTGTAAAAACATCGGCACCCTCTTTCAATGCCTTAATACCCCGGGTAACCGCACCGGGGGAAAATTTGATATGTTCAATAAGGCCTGGATCACCCGATGTATGAACAACCCTTTTAATGACCGTTTTCTCTTCCACGGGTAGATTGACATCCTGCATATATCCCTCTATTATTCGCATACTTTCTTCCATGATGGCGGCAGGATTCCAATTTATGTTGTACATCTATATCCCCCTAAATGAGTTCCGAGGCATTTTTTGCCCTGTCAATAATAATATCTGCAATTCTGTGATCGGCCCCAATATGGCCGGCCAGCACAAACTGAACGTCGGGATGGGTGGTTTTCTGCAGCAGCAATCTGCTGGGAATGTCCCTTTTGATATGATTACCTGTCACCAAAAATATAGGAACCACGACAATCTTTTTCGCCCCGGCGGATATTAGATTTTCCACTGCTTCGGCCAGATTAGGTTCGCCGAAGGAAAGGTAACCTACCTCATAAAGGGCTTCACCGTTTTTTTCTTTGACCAGCTCGCAAATGTCTTTGATCACCTGGTTGGCCTCTTCCCTGCGGCTGCCATGACCCAGCAGGAGAATTCCTTCTTTCATACTTTATCCTCCCATTTCTCAGATTTTAAAAATTGCTTTACCTGCTTAATTGCTTCCTCCGGACTTCCGGCTAATAATGGGTAATCGAAACGGGGACGCATCCATATTACAACCGGTATTCCCAGTTCCAGTGCGGCACTGATTTTTGTGTTTACCCCTCCGCTTTCTCCGCTCTCTTTAGTGAGAATCACGGTAGCACCGTAAAAGCGGAAAAATTCTTTATTCAGGCGCCGGCTAAAGGGTCCTTGGGCGGCCACTATTTGCTGTGGTCCTAGACCCAGTTTTCGGCACTCAGTCAATACCGCGGGATCCGGTAATACCCTGGCCACCACCTTCACTCCCGCTGCTTGAGCCCGGGAAATTATACTGGCTAAGTTTCTGCTTCCCAGGGTACTGAAAAGAACTGCCCCCGGCTGTATAGCTTTTTCCAGTGCCTCGTCAAGCCCCCGGGCCTTTCTAATTAAAGGATGTTGAGGGATCTTTGAAGCCGGACGCTCCAGCCTTATGTAAAGGATATTTTTTTCCCGGCACAAATCCAAAGCCATGCTGGTAATGTTCACTGCATAGGGATGCGTGGCATCCACCACCGCACGGATAGTGTCACCTTCCAACAAAGATGACAAACGGTCGTACTCCAACGATCCCACCAGTACTTTTTCCACCCCGGCTTCCCGGAGCAAATCCCCCCCGTATTCGGTTACCGCCGTTGCCATGACCCCTATTCCCGTCTTCACCAGCCCGGAAGCTACTTTTCGCCCTTCACTGGTACCCGCCAGAACCAATATCACAATTTATAACCCCTTGGAGTTATAAGATAACCCTTTTCTGCTATTGTTTGGGAATTACCAATTATAACCGTTGTCAGCATATCAATGTTATAATTTAGCATGTCTTTAAGGGTTGTTATAATTTTTTCTTCCTCTCCCCGCTTTGCTTTGCGAACAATTCCCACCGGCGTTTCCGGAGCACGGTGCCATAATATTACTTCCCTGGCGGTGTTTATATTGGTAGGCCGGCCTTTGCTTTTAGGATTATAAAGTACAATAACAAAATCCCCCAGGGCTGCCGCCTCCAACCTTTCCACCATTTTTTTCCACGGAGTCAGGAGGTCACTAAGGCTTATAACGGCAAAATCATTGACCAGCGGGGCACCCAGAATTGCAGCCGCGGCTGTGGCTGCAGTAACTCCGGAGACCACCTCCACGGGCACTTTTCCTGCTGCCACCTCCAGAACAATCCCCGCCATGCCATATACCCCGGGATCACCACTGGATACCATGGCCACAATCTTACCCTGCTCAGCTATCTCCAGGGCTTGTCTGGCCCTTTCCACTTCACGCTTCATACCGGATACAACTACTTCCTTATCGCCGGTCAAATCTTGTATTAGATCCAAATAAGTTTTGTACCCCACCACCACATCACATTCACATATAGCATTTACGGCCTGGGGTGTCATACATTCCCTGTCTCCGGGTCCCAGTCCCACCACCACAATTTTTCCTCGGCAACCGCCACTGTTACAGAATTCATTTTCCTTTTGGGAACTATTACCCTGCCCCGGTTGGAGGCTATTATTGCAGCAGGTTCGCATACTCCACCAACTCCCACCGTTTTTTTGACAAACTCTGATTCTTCATAAACTTCTTCCAGTTCCTCTATTTCCCCGCGGGATACTATTTTTAAGGGAACGCCGTAATGCTTTGCGGCGTATTTGATTCCCTCCTCATTTTTTTTAATGTCGATACTGGCCAGTGCCTTGATTCTCCATTTTCCCCCGGGAATATCCACCAATACCTTTTCTAACGCCTCTAAAATCAAATCTCCGGATGTCCCCCGGCGGCAGCCCACTCCAATGACCAAATTCCCGGGCATTAGATACAAGGATTTATTTGCTACCTCTTGAGGAGCACTGTCCACAATAACCTGCCAACTGCCTTCGGAAGCAGGCGTTGATGTTACAAACCCTTTAACGGCTTCCCGGGGCAGCGGCCAGCGGCTTTTTAGAAAAACGGGCTCACCTTCGGCCAGAGCACGATTTACGAATTTAACCCTATCAATAGGGAATGGAATACAGTTTAATTGACCGGCTAATATATCCACAGCCGGTTTCCCTTCCACATCGGTTGCTGTGGTAATAACAGCGGTTCCATCCAATATACCGGCCACTCGTCTTGCCAGTTCATTGGCACCGCCCACATGCCCCGAAACCAGGCTGATAGCAAATTTTCCGGTTTCATCCACCACCACAACCGCCGGATCCCTATATTTGGATTCAAGCAAAGGAGCAATGGTACGGACCACTATACCGGTGGCCATAACAAATATAAAGGCCCGGTAACGGTAAAAAGCTTCCCTTACAGTTTCTTTGAATGCATGGAAATACATGATATTACCAGGCAAACCGGTTATCGCAGTGTTTTTCTGCCGCAATCGAGCCGGTAAATACAGCCGGCCACCGGTTTTCTGAGCCAATTTCCCGGCCTTAAGCGCCCCTGCTGAGGTGAGGGCAAAAATAGCCATTTTATTCCCGGGCTTTTCGATATCCATGGCTAAACCCCTTGTCGTAAAGCTTGGACAGACCGCTAACGGTCAAAAATTCACCCACAAATATAAGAGCGGTTTTGGTGATACCGGCTTCCTTGACCAGCTTCGCCAAGTCCTTTAATTTGCCGTGAATAATTCTCTCCTCGGGCCAGGATACTTTCTCCACCACCGCCACCGGCGTTTCCGGTCCATACCCGGAACCCAATTCTTCAACCACGGAATCAATCATGCCCACGGAAAGAAATATAGCCATAGTTGCCTTGTGGCGGGCCAATTCCCGGAGTCTTTCGGTTTCCGGCACCGGAGTGCGGCCGGCCAGCCTGGTAAGAATAACCGTTTGGGTTCCGTCAGGTACTGTAAACTCGCGCCTCAAGGCCGCTCCGGCAGCCAAAAAGGAACTTACTCCGGGGATAATTTCAAAATCAACCCCGGCTTGCAACAACTTCTCCATTTGTTCACCAATGGCGCCATATAAACTTGGGTCACCGGTATGTAAGCGTACCACTGTTTTTCCCTGTTTGTCTGCCTCAACCATCAACCGGACAATAGTATCCAAATCCATACCGGCACTGTTTTCAATTGTAGCCTCTTTTTTACAATAGTCCAATAGCTTGGGGTTAACAAGGGACCCCGCATAGATCACCAAGTCAGCTTCACCCAGCAATCTATACCCCTTTAGCGTAATGAGTTCCGGGTCACCGGCGCCGGCACCGACAAAATATATCACTTGTTCACACCCTCCCAACCGTTTCGTTTCACCAGCATCGCCGAGAGATAATCCTGTTTCGTTCCCCTGAGGCTGTCAATATCAGTGGTGTAGAAACCATCATCAAACCCGTAACGGCAGGCAAAGGCCGCCTTATCACTCAGTCCTTTTGCATCAAGAACTTTTATTACCTTTTGCAGCTGTTTGCCGGCCTTTAAGATTATTACATTATCGAATTCGGTCAATACTTTGGCCAGTTCCTCTTCAGATTGCAAGGCCGGCACCACCGCCAGCTTCTCCTCCCCTTCCGCCAGAGGCATTCGCATCCAGCCGGAAACTGCATTAATGGCACTTATACCCGGAATTATTTCCACATCAATGGCGGGGTTAATTTTCCTCAGGAATTTCAGTAAATAAGTAAAGGTACTGTATAATGTTGGATCTCCCAAGGTAATAAAAGCTACGTCTTTCCCTGTACTTAATACCTCATTTATTTTTTCAGCGGCATTAACCTGATGCCTTTTCAATTCCTCCGGATCGCGGGTCATGGGAAGCAATAATTCTATAACTTCCCATTCCCTTTTTACCACCCCGGAGGCAATGGAGAGGGCCAAGCTTTCCCTTTCCCGCCTGGACTTAGGTATACAGAGAACATCAATTTGCTCAAGGACCCTCCGGGCCTTTAGAGTTAGCAACTCAGGATCGCCGGGCCCCACACCGATTCCCCAAAACCTTCCCGAACTCAACGCTTAAATCTCCCCTTTTTCACCGGATATTATTTGCACCGGGTTAATAGCATTCCATAGATGAACCCTGCCCCGGGAAACAGCTCTGGATACGCTCAGCCCAGTAATGCTAATATCGGTAAAGTTATTGTTTTCTAAAAATTTAATTACCCGGGGACCGGTATCCACCGTCACACTGGTTACCACCAGCCTTCCGCCGGTCTTCAGCTTATTCATAATTGCTTCTAGAATATCAGGCAGGCTCCCACCGCTTCCCCCGAGAAAAACACGGTCCGCTTCTGGTAACCCCTCTAAAGCGGCAGGAGCCTTTCCCATTATTACATCAATATTGTCCAGCTGAAATAGTTCAATGTTCTTTTTCAACACTTCCACGGCCTTGGGGTCCCTTTCCACCGCGAAAACCCTTTCACACCCTAAAAGAGCACATTCAATGCCCACGGAACCTGTTCCCGCCCCTAAATCATAGACCACGGCCCCGGGAAACAGACGCAATTGGGAGATACAAACCGCCCGTGTTTCCTGCTTGGTCATGGGCACCCCAGGTTCTCTCTGAAAAAAATCATCGGGAATACCGGGTGAAACAAAGGGCCATTTATCATTCATGCTCTATCACCACCACGGCGGGGGTTGGATCACTGGCCACCTCCGCTAGCCTGTGTAAAGTATACATGGATATCTCTTCATTTTCATAAGATAGATTTTTACCCACGGCAACCGGCAAGTCAGGACAGCCCTTTTTAACAAGATAAGCAGCCACCTCACCGGGAGTAAAATGATTATCCGTTAGCACAGCCACTGTAGTTCCACTGCTCACCAGCTCGAACAAACCCTCGGGAGGCCTACCGTGCAGGCTTATGATGGAAGTATTTTGCCAGGTTTTTTTAAGGCGGGCGAACATAAGCTGAACAGAGCTTACACCCGGTATAAACTCTAAAACTCCGGGAGGAAATTTTTTCGCCAGAAAGGAGGCCAGGCTGTATATTCCAGTGTCCCCGGAAACCAGAACCACCAGCCTTTCCTTGCGGTAATGCTCCTCGATAAATGCCACTACTGCATTCAAGTTTTTGTCCACCACAAACTGTTTCTGAGCCGGTCGCGCAAAGGACTCCAATAGGCGCCGTCCCCCTATAACAACAGAAGCCTCAGCTATTCTAACCGCTCCCGCATTTGTTAAATAATCAGGATGCCCCGGGCCTGTTCCAACTACGGTAATTCTGCCTTCCATCCCAGCTCACCCCCTAAAATAACAGCCTGTTTGTCATAGCCTAAAATACCCCTGGAGAAGGAATAAAGTATTGTTCCCACTTTGATCCCATTATCACAGAAATCCTCCGCCCGGATACTGGCCATGGACGCAATGGAAGTATAAACCTCCATCAAGTTCTCTCTTTCCAAAAGGTCAACGGATTCCTCCGCTGTATTTAGCTGCATTATCAATTTTACCACATCTTGCCTGGCTCCCAACAATGCAGCATGTGCAGCCAGGGTTTCCCGCCTGGCATCGGCAAGGCGGCTGTGGGTATGAAAGATACCGGCGGCAACCTTTAAAAGCTTACCCAGATGCCCCATAAGAATCACGCTTTTTATCCCCCTGCTTGCACATTCCTCCAGCATGGTCCCTATAAAGTTGCTGGTTTGAACTACGGCATCTGCTGGAAACCCTATTCTTTCAGCTCTATCAGCACCCATTCGCCCGGGGGTTAATATTAAACTGTTGTAGCCCAGGGCTAAAGCTTGATCTATTTGGGGAACAAGGGATCGTATGTAAGCATCCTCGGACATGGGCCTTACAATGCCCGACGTGCCCAGTATTGATATTCCGCCCTCAATGCCAAGACGAGGGTTCAATGTCTTGGAAGCCAGTTCCCCTCCCCCCGGAGCCTCAATGGTTATCACGGCCCCGCTATTTCCGCCCAACACCTTTCCAGCCTCCTGCTCGATCATGGCACGGGGTACGGGGTTAATGGCGGGTTCCCCCACAGGAACCGCTAATCCGGGTTTGGTTACCTTACCAACCCCTATACCCCCTTTTAAAACGATTTCCCCGGGTTGCAAGGAAACCCGGGCCATAATAACCAATCCGTCTGTAACGTCAGGATCATCACCGGCATCCTTAATAACCGATGCCACGGCTGCCTCACCGTCACATTTTACTTCTTTCACGGGTACAAGCAACTCTCCGCCCCCGGGAAGGGTTATATAGACTTCCTTTGGAAATACACCTTCCACCAGGGCCAGGGCCGCGGCCTTGGACGCCGCAGCGGCGCAACTTCCCGTGGTATAACCGGAACGCAATTCCCGGGACTTAGTATTCCTCCCCCCGGTCATTTTTTCTGTAATCAAATTCAATCTCTCCCAGTGGCACAATAATGTAAAAACCTATCGGCGGCAGTGGGATTGGAACGAAAATGCAGATGCAAGTAAGACGCCAAAATATTATCCCGGACAAATCCCTCCGTTCTTCCATCCGTGCCCCTGCCCCCGTATAACCTGTAAGCCGCGTTACTGTCCGGTAAACCTGTTAACTTGGAGTAATGAAATTCATGGCCCCGCAGCTCTTCCCCCGGGCGTGCCAGAATACTATCACACAAAGGTTTTGCGGTAACGTAACCGAGAGCCTCCAATTTTTTTTGCATTTGAACGCGGCCCGGTACCAGGCCAACACCATCATATGTATTTCCGTCAAAGTCAATAATTTTTTCCGCCAAGTACATTAATCCACCACACTCCGCATAGAGGGGGATACCGCTTTCCGCAGCTTGGCGAACACTCTCCCGCATACTCCTGTTACTGGCCAGGGCGGGTAAAAACATTTCCGGAAAGCCACCACCAATATAAATTCCATCTATTTCACCAGGTAGGCAACCATCATTCATTGGGCTGAAATAAAGCAAATCCGCCCCCAGTTCTTTTAAGTATTCCAAACTGTCCTGGTAGTAAAAGTTAAAGGCTGCATCCCGGGCCACCGCCAGCTTAACCCGGTACTTCCTTTCCGTTGTCCCTTTAAAAGTCTCTTTCAAAGGGGAAGCTTTCCGGGCCACCCCCAGCAATCTTTCAATGTCAACGTCTGTATCAATAATACCGGCCAAATCATCAACCAACCGGCCGAGCCCGTCATTCTCCGCCGCCGGCAATAACCCCAGATGCCGCTCCGGGATATTTATATGGGAGCGTCTTCTGACAAAACCAAGGGCGGGTATACCCATTTCTTCCTCGGTAACGGTTTTAAGGGTAGAAACATGTTTTGGGCCGCCCACGTTATTAAAAATAACCCCGGCGACCTCCAATTGAGGGTCGAATTCACAATAGCCTTTGATAAGAGCTCCACAACTTCTAGCCATCCCCCGGGCATTTATAACAAGTATTACCGGTACCTCCAGGAGACGGGCTATATGAGCAGTGCTGCCCCGGTCGCCGTTACCCATACCGTCAAAAAGCCCCATTACTCCTTCTATTACAGCAATATCACAATTACCGGCGTGAAGGTAAAAAACCTCCTTCACAACGGAGTCGCTTCCCATCCAGGCATCTAAATTATGCGAGTAAAGCCCGGAAGCGACCCGGTGCAAACCCGGATCTATATAATCAGGGCCCACCTTGAAGGGTTGTACCCTAAAACCGTGTTTTTTCAAAGCTCCCAACAACCCTAATGTAAGGGTGGTTTTACCGGCACCGCTATGAGTACCGGCGAGAATTATACGGGGAACAAACAAAATAAAACCTCCTACAGCAAAAAACTCCTCACCCGCAACGGATAAGGAGGCGTCATTTTATAAATAACATTGTACTAACCTACAGGCACAAAGTTAGCTCAGACTTACCTTTCCGCGAAGGTGTCCCGCGTTTAACAAGGCACGGGCAGGTTTCCTGGCTCCCGGATCATCCTCCCTTTACACCTTCCCGTCCGGCATACGGGTTCCTTAAAAGAAAAGCCTTTAGGAGCTTTATACCCGGTGTGCGAACAGTGGTTATTCGTAAAGATTGTTCCCGGTTACAGTGGCGGGACCGCTCGGGCTTTAAACCCGATTCCCTGTTACCCCAAAGGGGCACCCATACCTTGGATTTATGTAATTATGTAGACTGGATGGTTAAATTATAAGTTATTATCCAGAAAAAGACAAGGGTTACTTTAGGCAGCGAGCCTCTACAGTTCCTTGTATTTATGCTCTTTCACGAGTAATAGAACTTCCTGTTAATACGGCAGTGCCAAGGAAAGAGCAGGTACATAAGTAATTATCAAAATGTCAATAACCAGAACCAAAAAGAAGGGAAGAAGCGCACGGGTAATGGATTCAATACCTATCCCGGCAATATTACAGGTAATAAAGAGGTTAACACCCAACGGGGGCGTAGTCATTCCCACCGCAAGATTCACGATCATAATTATCCCAAAGTGCACCGGATCAATCCCCAGGGACGTGGCAATGGGCAGAAGGATGGGAGTCAAAATGACCAGTGCCGCGGAGGATTCAAAGAACATTCCTATTATCAAAAGCAAAGCATTGACCAGTAAAAGATATACCATAGGACTGTCTGAAATACCCATTACCACCGCTGCAATACTTTGCGGTACCTGTTCCCTGGTTAAAATCCAGCCAAAAAGAGAGGCGGAAGCAATTATTATCATAACAACGGACGTGGTACGGGCTGACCGGATAAGGATGTCGGGAATATCCCTAAAGCTGAATTCCCTGTAAATAATTCCACCCACCAGAAAACCGTAAACGACCGCCACCACCGCCGCCTCGGTAGGGGTAAAAACCCCACCATATATACCCCCTAAAATGATAAAGGGCATCAACAGTGCCCAAAACGCCCCCAGAAAGGACTGCAGCAAAGAAGCGGGTGAAGTTTGTGATGTGCCCTTATATCCCCTGCTCCGGGAAATGAAATAAGCTACCAACATAACAGAGCAAGCAACCAGAATGCCGGGAACAATTCCGGCCAGAAACATATCCGCAATGGATACCGAGGCCAATACACCGTATAAAATCATGGGAATGCTGGGGGGGATTATTACTCCCATTTCACCGGATGAAGCCACCACTGCCGAGGAAAACTCCTTTGCATAACCCTTCTCCTGCATAGCGGGTATTAAAACGGCACCCACCGCAGCCGCCGTGGCGGCACTGGACCCTGAAATGGCAGCAAAGAACATACACGTAAGTACCGCCGCCAGGGCCAGTCCACCGGCTAAGGTCCCCACCAGGGAGCTTATAAAATCAATCAGGCGCCGGGAAAGCCCTCCCTGCTGCATAAGATTACCGGCAAGAATAAAAAAGGGCACGGCCAGAAGCGGAAAGGAATCAACCGAGGTAACCATTCGCTGGGCAACCAGAGTTAGGGGAACGTCCCCCACCAATATGATACCCAACAGGGAAACCAAACCTATGGCCACGGCCACCGGTACCCCCAGGGCGAACAACAAAATTAAACTAATAAACAGAATTACCCCATGCGTTTCGCCTCTTTAGTATAATCGGCCAGCCAGGCCAGAGAATTAATGAGCATCAATAGCCCTCCCACGGGAACAGCAGCATACACCCAGGCCATGGAAATTCCCGTTGCAGCAGCCCTTTGGCCGGCAACCAAAATGGCAGTTTGGACCCCGTATACAATGAGTACTATAAAGAAAATTGCCGACAGTATTTGAATCAGTATTTCAAAGCGCAATCGCGCCGTACCGGAAAATTTACGGATTAAGGCTTCCACCCCGATAAGAGCCCTATTTCTTGCAGCCAAAGAAGCGCCCAAAAAGGTTATCCAAACAAGACAAAAAATAGCTATCTCTTCTGACCAAACCAGAGGTTCCTCCAATACAAACCGGAAAAAAACCTGGCTAAAAACCACCACCACTGTGACTGCCGATAAAAATGCAACCATTAAGGATATAATTTTATTTAGCAAATAAATGGCTTGAAAAACCAGTTGCATTTAAAAATCCCCCGCAATTATTCGGTATCCAATATTCTCTGTATTAGTTCCGGCCCAAATTCATTTTCAAATTCCTTATAAACCCCTTCAGTGGCTTCCATAAACTTCTCCCTTTCCGGACGAGTTATTTCCATGCCTTCCCTTTCCAATTTATCAATTTGTTCCTTCTCACTTTCAGATATCAAGCTTCTTTCATAAATACCCGCCTTTACGGCAGCATCTCTAATAATCTCCTGCTGGGCCCCGGTAAGGGATTGCATTTTATCTTTGGCTATCATTAATACTGCGGGAGAATAAACATGTCCGGTCAGCGCCAGGTGCCTTTGTACTTCATAAAGGTGATGGGAATAAATTATAGCCACCGGGTTTTCTTGCCCGTCTATGGTACCCTGCTGCAAAGCCGTGAAAACCTCACTCCAAGCCATGGGAGTGGCATCTACCCCCAGTTCCTTGAATGCAGCCACGTGAACTCTATTTTTCATGGTCCGCAACTTGAGCCCTTCCATATCACCCGGTGTGTTAATGGGTTTTTTAGAATTAGTCACATGTCGAAAACCGTTCTCCCAAAAGGCTAACCCAATTATCCCTTCCGGTTCAAATTTTTGCAAAAGTTCCTGACCGATTTCACCGTCTAAAACATTGTAGGCATGCTCTTTATCCCGGAATAAAAAAGGAAGATCCACAACGTTCATTTGCGGAACAAAGTTTCCCAGTGGCCCGGTGGAAGATAACACTATATCCACAGTGCCCAATTGCAATCCCTCCACCATATCCCTCTCATCTCCAAGGGAGGCATTGGGATAAATCTCCACCTTTACAGCACCACCGGTTTGTTCCTCCACCAGACTTTTAAATTTCTCCAGCCCCAAGTGATAGGCATGTTCTTCATTAACCGCATGCCCCACCCTCAGCTTCACCTGCCCCGTATCATTATCCGTTGTCCCACCGGCGCAACCCACAGCCAGTAAAGCTGCCGTCAAAATAGCCACAGTTAAAAAGACAATGCTTTTTAATCTGATCACAAATAACACCCCTTCTATGAAATGCCCCCGCCTGTTTCGGGCATAAGGATTTTGAATTCCTGCTTTTAGAGCTTTCGACCTTGCAAATGCAAATCCTGCAAGTATCAACATTTTGCAGGAATTTATGACAAAAACGCGAAACTCAACAGTACTTGCCTATTTTGCTTATATTTGAGGTGCCGTGATGCAACAATATGTCAAAGATTTAACAATGGTAATAGCCGGGGTGGTTATTACCGCCCTGGGTATAAACATATTTATACTTCCCCATAAGCTGCTGGCCAGCGGAGTAACAGGTATAGCCATCCTTGGGGAATATATTACCGGGATTGACACCTATATTATACTGTTTGCCTTGAACCTTCCCATATTCCTTTTAGGAGCTTTGGAAATAAACAAGCGCTTTGTACTTTTCAGTTTTATTGCCGTATCGGGACTTACTTTAAGTCTTCCCCTTTTTAACGGCCTGCTTGCTATAGACACTGACGATATACTCCTTGCCTCAATTTTTGGCGGTATCATAGTGGGAGCCGGGAACGGATTGATTTTTAGGGCCGGCAGTTCCTTTGGCGGTACGGATATAATAGCCGTTATTTTCAAAAAAAAGATGGATTTAAATGTAGGGGAATTCCTGCTTCTTTCCAATGTAGTAATAATTGGTGGTTCACTGATTGTCAACAGCGCCGAACTGGCCATGTATACAATTGTTTGTATGGCAGTGGCTTCCAAAGTTATAGATATGGTACAGTACGGTTTCAATTCCAAAAAGACAGCTATGATCGTCTCCAGCAAGGCTGAAGAATTAGCCCAGCAAATTGTAAACGAATTCGGCAGGGGTGCCACCCTGCTTTCCGGCCAAGGCGCATATTCCCTTACCGAGAAAAAAGTAATAAATTGTGTGGTCAACCGGTTTGAGCTTCCCCGGCTAAAAAACCTGGTGCGGGAAATAGATGCAAACGCCTTTATGACCATCACCGAAACCAATGAAGTAATGGGTGGGGGCTTTAAACCAGGCAGAGAATTTGAGTGGTACTCCAAGGGATGAAGTTTATGTGGGAGAAAAAAAATAAACGCCCCGGAATTAAGGGCGCCGGTATTTAAGACTTTGCTTGCTGTTGCTGCCGGTACATGGGATTGTTTTTTTCTATATAACTCAAGCAGGTATTCAGTAAATCAATGTGTCTTTGCATATCCTGTGACATTTCTTGAAACAGACCTAATCCTCCCAAAACTGTCCAACCACAACCAGGCACGCACCCAGGAGCCCCGTCTCCCCATACCCCTATGGCACAAAAAAAGAAGGACAAACCATTCATGGAAGTACCATGAAACAGTTTATCCTTCTCCAAATCAAGTCCATTTACTCCTATTCAGCTGAACCATACCCGAAAAAGGGCATCATACCAAATACCAACAGGATAAGAATCAGAAACAGAATGAAGCTTCCGTCAAAATAGCTACCTGACAAGGCAAAATCCTCCTTTTCTAATTAGTTTCAATATTATCCTATGTAAAACCGTTATAGGGCGTTAAACACATAGGGACAACAAAATAAGGAAGTTTTGCCGGCCAATTACTATTCCTGCATTTCGTATACAATCTGCCGGGCCGCCGACAAGGGATCTGCGGCTGCAGTCACGGGACGACCTACCACGATATATGTAGCTCCGGCCTTTATAGCATCCGAAGGTGTAACTATTCTTTTTTGATCCCCCGCCGCGGTGCCGGCGGGGCGAATACCCGGCGTTACGATAATAAAGGCTTCGCCACACGCATTTCGAATGGCGGCTGCTTCCCGGGCCGAAGCCACGACACCATCCATGCCGCTTTTTTGAGCTAATTGCGACCAGTATGTAACTAGATCCTGGATTTGTCCCTTAATTCCCAGCTGCTGGTTTAATTCCCTTTGACCTATACTGGTTAACACGGTGACAGCAATAATCCTGGGACGATCAATACCCAGCCGGCCTGCCTCTTCCCCCGCTGCTTCCACTGCAGCCTTCATCATTTCCGTACCTCCTGCAGCATGCACATTAATAATGGAAGCACCGTAACGGGTTAGTACTTTTACGGCTCTAGAAACCGTGTTGGGTATATCGTGAAGTTTTAAGTCTAAAAATACCCCGGCGCCCTTTTCCCTCAGCGAGCTGATTATTTCAGGTCCGCAGGAGTAAAAAAGTTCCATGCCCACTTTAAACATGCTCCCGTGGGGAGCAAGTATCCGTGCAAATTCCATGGCCTTGGCTTTACTATCAACATCCAGGGCTACTATTAGCCTTTCCTTTGGTTCCAATTCCTCACCTCTCCTTTCTTTTGCAAATAACTACCTTGAAGTGCACATGGGGACGGTTCTATTGTGCTAAAAGTTACTCTTAGTGCTCGGGTGCCCAGGTGGTTTCTTCCATTCGTCCGCAATTATTCTCGTAGAGCGGGAAAATGGTGACTGTCACCATTTTCTTGAATTATTTTAGGTATTCAGTGCGTGAGCGCCCCGTTGTAAGAGCAACTTTTTATTGGTGGGCCTTTCCAATAAGCTGGTTTATATCGGTATACCCCTTATTCCGTAGAAACCTTTCGATTCCCTCTATAATGTCCATTGTGACCCGGGGGTTGACAAAGTTTGCGGTGCCTACGGCTATGGCGGTGGCACCGGCCATAATAAATTCCAGGGCATCATCAGCGGACGTTATACCCCCCATACCGATAATGGGTAATTGCACCCTTTGATAAACTTGCCATACCGCGCGCACAGCAACCGGTTTTACGGCAGGCCCGCTCAAGCCTCCCATTATATTACCCAGAAGGGGCCGTGTGGTATGGATGTCAATTTTCATTCCCAGGAGGGTATTAATCATGGAAAGGGCATCGGCTCCGGCCTCGGTCACGCTTTCGGCAACCTGGACAATGCTTGTAACATTGGGAGAAAGTTTCACTATTACCGGCAGGTCTGTATTGGCCTTGACAGCTTTTGTTACTTGGGCGGCCGCCGCCGGGTCGCTTCCAAACTGCATGCCGCCTTTTTTTACATTGGGACAGGATATGTTTACTTCAATTCCCGCCGCACCTGAACCGTCTATCTTTCTGGCCAGCTGCCCGTAATCCTCGGGTGTATCGCCGGCAATATTTATAATAACCGGTACGTTTAAATCCTTAATCCGGGGTAGAATTTCCCCGGTTACTGTCTCAATCCCCGGGTTTTGCAGCCCAATGGCATTTAAAATTCCACACGGTGTTTCTGCAATGCGTGGTCCGGGGTTTCCTTGGCGTGGTTGTAGAGTTGTTCCCTTGACCACTAAAGCACCCAGGCGGGAAAGGTCGATGTATGGTGAATATTCCTCTCCGAACCCGAAGGTTCCCGATGCGGTGGTAACTGGATTTTTCATTTCTATGCCCGCCACGTTTACTCTCATGTTCACCTTCACCGTCATTCCCACACCACCTCCCTTGCATAAAAAACAGGCCCGTCCACGCAAACATGGCTGTAAAAAAACTCATCTTTCGTATTTTTTTTGGTCTTACAGGCACAGGCCAGGCAGGCACCCACGCCGCAACCCATTCTCTCTTCCAGGGAAAACTGCCCCGGCACGTTGTTGTCTTCTAAAATCATAGCAAGTGCCCGCAGCATAGGCTTCGGTCCACAGGCAAACACCTCATCCATCCGGCAAACCAAATCCGGCGGACACAATCCCGTTACCGGCCCGTGATAGCCGGCGGAACCGTCATCCGTCGCCACTTGTAAACGGTGTCCCAGTTCCTTAATATCCTTGACCATTAATAGGTGTTCGGCTGAGGAAGCCCCCAGGAACACATCTACAACGGTCCCCCTTTTGCTTAATTCTTGCAACAAAAAATAAAGGGGCGCTATACCGATTCCACCGCCCACAACCAAGACCCGAGAATCAGAGGGGGGCAGTGAAAAACCTTTACCCAGGGGCCCCATTACATCCAACACTTCAGAATCAAACAATCTGACCGTACCCCGGCCTGCTACCCGGTAAAGCAAGCTTACGGTACCCTTTTCGCTGTCCACGGAATGAATACTGATTGGCCTGCGGAGCAAAGGATCAGAGGTATCTGAACACCGTATATGAAGAAACTGCCCGGGTTGCGCGCTGCGAGCTATATCCGGGGCGTTTATTTTTAAAAGTTTGTAACCCGGCATTATATGCTTACGAGTTATTATCCTTGCATTTGTGTTTAGTTTCATGGGAATGACCTCCCGGGATTAGTAAGGTATTAACCCCGGGCCGACGGCCCGGGGTTACATTTTTTAAGAAAGATACTCCTGCAAGGGAATAATGTCCAGCTTGGTTCCTTCTTTAAATTCTCCCAGCACTTCTAGAATGGCCCTGGCAGTATCCAGTGAGGTTAGGGCCGGCACACCCATTTCCACCACGGCCCTTCTGATGCGGAAACCGTCCCTTTCAGGGGCTTTTCCTTTGGTTAAGGTATTGAGAACCAAATGTATCTTGTTTGCCCGTAAAAGATCTGCAATATGAGGTGAACCTTCCCGGACTTTATTTACCCTTTCTACCTTTAAACCTTTTTTCGCTAAAAACTCCGCCGTTCCTCCCGTGGCACAAATATTATAGCCCAGTTCCGAGAATCCCTTTATAATGGGATATGCTTCTTCCTTATCCTTATCTGCAATGGTTGCCAGAATAGTGCCCCGGAAGGGGAACACACACCCTGAGGCTACAAGTGCCTTATACAGGGCAGCGCGGTAGGAATGGTTTACTCCCATAACTTCCCCGGTGGATTTCATTTCGGGCCCCAGGGAAATATCCACCTGCAGCAGCTTGGCAAAGCTGAAGACAGGTGCCTTTACTCCCACGATGTCAGGTTCGGGGTATAATCCACCCTCATATCCCAATTCCTTTAGTTTTCTCCCCATAATGGCCTTGGTGGCCAGGTTAACCATGGGAATACCGGTGATCTTACTCATATAGGGAACGGTACGGCTGGCCCGGGGATTAACCTCAAGTACGTAAAGGTCTCCGTCATATAAAACGTACTGTATATTAATCATTCCCCTGACATCCAGCTCTTTGGCCAACCGGGTGGTATAATCCACGATTAAATCACGGGTGGATTGATCAATATCACTGGGCGGGTAAACAGCTATGCTATCACCGGAATGCACCCCGGCCCTTTCAACGTGTTTCATGATGCCGGGAATGAGTACCGTTTCCCCATCACAAATGGCATCAACCTCCAGCTCAACGCCCAAGAAGTATTTGTCCACCAGTACCGGGTGCTCCGGCGTCACCAGCACGGCATTATTCATATAGTTGCGCAGCTCATCCATATTATATACAATTTCCATGGCCCTGCCGCCCAGCACATATGAGGGCCGTACCAGTACCGGAAAACCAATCTCCCTGGCAATGACCTCGGCCTGCTCATAAGAAAAGGCGGTTTTCCCCGGCGGGCGCGGTATATCAAGCTTGTTAAGCATATCATCAAAGCGCTCCCGGTCCTCTGCCCGGTCAATTCCGTCCATTGAAGTACCCAGCACTTTAACGCCTTCTTTGGTCAGCTTTTCAGCCAGGTTAATGGCGGTCTGCCCGCCAAACTGAACAATAACACCTTCCGGTTTTTCCTTTTCCAGTATCCTTAAAACATCTTCGGGAACCAGGGGCTCAAAGTAAAGCCTGTCGGAGGTATCAAAGTCAGTGCTGACTGTTTCCGGGTTATTGTTGACGATAATAGCTTCCATTCCCTCTTCCCGCAAGGCCCAGACCGAATGTACACAGCAGTAATCAAATTCAACACCTTGGCCTATGCGAATGGGACCTCCGCCCAATACCACAACTTTGCGTTTATCTCCGGGGGTAGCTTCATCTTCACTATCATAGCAAGAGTAGTAATAGGGAGTCTGTGCCTCAAATTCAGCCGCGCATGTATCGACCATCTTATAAACAGGTTTTATATTATGCCCTGTACGCAGGTCCCGGATTTCCTTTTCGGTAACCCCCGCCACCTGGGCCAGATAAGCATCTGCCATACCCATTTGCTTGGCTTTTAAGAGACGTTCCGGTGTCAACGCGCTGATGCCTGATTTGCGAACTGCGGACTCCATGTCTATTATGTTCTTGATTTTTTGCAGGAAGAACCTGTCTATCTTGGACAGGTTGTGAATGTGTTCCAACAACATGCCCCGTCTAAAGGCTTCAGCAACTATAAATAACCTTTCGTCCTCAGGATGAATCAGTTTATGCTCAATTTCCTCATCGGTGAGATCCCCGGCCCCGGGTAAAATCAATCCTTGAACTCCTATTTCCAGAGAACGCACGGCCTTCATAACTGCCCCCTCGAAGGTACGGTCAATGGACATGACCTCTCCGGTGGCCTTCATCTGTGTACCCAGTGTCCGGTCCCCCAGGGCAAATTTATCAAAGGGCCAGCGGGGATATTTGAGCACAACGTAATCGATTGCCGGTTCAAAACAGGCATAAGTTTTACCCGTAACGGCATTTCTAATTTCATCCAGGGTCAGACCGATGGCAATTTTGCTGGCCACCTTGGCAATGGGATACCCTGTGGCCTTTGAAGCTAAGGCCGAAGACCTGGAAACCCTAGGGTTCACCTCAATTACATAGTAGTCAAAACTATGGGGATCCAGGGCAAACTGAACATTGCAGCCCCCTTCAACCCCCAGAGCCCGAATAATCTTCAAGGCGGCAGTTCTCAATATTTGGTATTCCTTATCACTGAGGGTTTGGGCGGGAGCGGTTACAATGCTGTCACCGGTGTGAATGCCCATGGGGTCCAGGTTTTCCATACTGCAGATGGTAATACAGTTATCGGCACCATCCCGCATGACCTCATACTCTAGTTCCTTCCAGCCCACAACACTTTTTTCTATCAGGGCCTGGTTAATTATACTGGCCTTTAAACCGTTACCTGCAATATTGATAAGCTCTTCCATGTTATAAACCATTCCGCCACCGGTACCGCCCAGGGTATATGCAGGGCGCACAACCAGGGGAAATCCTATTTTCTTGGCAAAATCCACTGCTTCCTGTACACTGGTCACAATGGTGCTTTCCGGCACAGGCTCATTAATCCTGGCCATTGTGGCCTTAAACTCCTCCCGGTCTTCAGCGCGCTTAATGGCATCCAATTGTGTTCCCAGCAGCTCAACACCCTCGGCCTGCAACAATCCCTTTTCAGATAACTGCAGTGCCATGTTCAAGCCCACTTGGCCCCCCAGTGACGGGAGCAACCCGTCCGGCTTTTCCTTCCGGATAACCTTCATCACAAAGTCTTCCGTAATGGGCTCTATATATATCCGGTCAGCCATATTGGCATCTGTCATTATGGTGGCCGGGTTACTGTTTATTAACACCACTTCCAGCCCCTCTTCCTTGAGGGCCCGGCAGGCCTGCGTTCCAGCGTAGTCAAATTCCGCAGCCTGGCCGATAATAATAGGGCCTGAACCGATAACCATTACTTTCTTCAAATCTTTTCTGCGCGGCATATCTATTTGCCCTCCCTTTGCTGCATCAAATCCATGAAATCATCAAAAAGATAATCCGATTCTTGAGGCCCGGGAGAGGCCTCCGGGTGATATTGGACCGCCATTATGGGCAGATTATTATGCCTGATTCCTTCCACCGTATCATCATTAAGGTTACGATGGGTTACTGTGACGTCAAGCCCCCGTAAACTCTCTTCGTCCACTGAAAACCCGTGATTATGCGAAGTTATATAAACCTTACCGCTAATAAGATCCTTTACGGGATGGTTAGCTCCCCGGTGACCGAACTTCATTTTATAAGTTTTTGCCCCCAGTGCCAGGGCAATGACCTGGTGACCCAAACATATGCCGAACATGGGAACCTTACCCACCAGTTCTTTAACGGTTTCTATAGCATAAGGAACCTTTTCCGGGTCGCCCGGCCCGTTGGACAAAAAGACTCCATCAGGATTAAGGTCCATAATCTCTCCGGCTTTACTATAGGGAGAAATCACCACAATCTCGCAACCCCGCTCCCGCAACCTGCGTATAATATTTTTTTTGGAACCGAAGTCCAGCAGAACTACCCTGGGACCTTCCCCGGCGATGGTATATGACTCTTTGGCGGCCACATCCGGAACCATTTCCTGTTCACTGAAATCCGGACAATTGCGCGCTTTTTCAATTAGTTCTTCAATATTACCGGTATTAGTGCTGATGATGGCACGCATAGTCCCGTAATTGCGGAGGTGTCGGGTCAAAGCACGGGTATCCACTCCGGATATTCCAATAACCCCTTCTCTGGCCAGAAAATCTGAAATCCTGTAACCGGCACGCCAGTTACTGGGAAATTCACATTCTTCCCGAACCACAAACCCGCGCACAAAGGAATTGGCAGCCTCGTAATCATTCCTGTTGATACCGTAGTTTCCTATGAGCGGGTAAGTCATAACAACGATTTGACCGCAGTAAGAAGGGTCGGTGAGCACCTCCTGGTAACCTGTCATGCCGGTATTGAATACCGCTTCTCCCCAACGCTCACCTTCGGATCCAAAGGCTTTGCCTGTAAAAAATGTTCCGTCTTCCAAGGCTAATATTGCCTTCACAGTACACACCTCCGCTGAATTTATGGTAGATCTATAACTTAACCCCGTTCACCAGTGTCATTACCGGCTGCCCGGTTAATTTCCAACCGGCGAAGGGTGTATTTTTACCTTTGCTGGCAAACTCCTCAGGATTTACTTCCCACTCTTTATCAGGTTCAATTAATGTAATATCCGCCGGCATTCCCACTTCCAGGCTTCCGGCATTTATTCCCAGTATGCGTGCCGGGTTTATTGTCAATTTGGCCACTGCTTGTTCAGGGGTTAAAATCCCCGGCTTTACCAGTCTGGTCCACACCAGTCCCACTGTTGTCTCCAGCCCCACCAGGCCAAAGGGGGCCAGCTGGTATTCCACCTCTTTTTCCTCCACTGCATGGGGGGCGTGATCCGAGGCAATTACATCAATTGTCCCATCCACCAAACCCTCCCTGACAGCCTCTACATCTTGTAACGTTCGCAGGGGAGGGTTAACCTTAGTGTTAGTATCATAACCCTGCACCATATCATGGGTAAGGGTAAAGTGGTGTGGTGTTGTTTCAGCTGTAACTTTGATCCCCATCGACTTTGCCTGGCGAATAATGGCCACTGAACCGGCTGTGCTTACATGGGCTATATGAAGGCGGCACCCGGTCTCTTTGGCCAAAATAACATCCCGGGCAACCATTACCTCTTCCGCGGAAGCCGGGATACCCTTTAACCCCAACATGGTGGAGATATCTCCCTCGTGCATTGCCCCGCCGCCCGCCAGGGTGGTGTCCTCACAGTGGGATATAATGGCGGCATCCAGCATGGAAGCATATTCCATAGCCCTGCGCATAACGGCCGCGCTCATAACCGGTTTACCGTCATCTGAAAAGGCAACGGCACCTGCTTCCTTTAATTCTGCCATGGGTGCCAGCTCTTTGCCCTCACTGCCCTTGGTAATGGCACCTATGGGATATACCTTTGCTTTTCCTGCAGCCCGGGCCCGGCTAAGAATAAACTCAACCACCGGCGCAATATCCGTAACCGGATGGGTGTTGGGCATACAGGCAACTGAGGAAAAGCCGCCCTTAATAGCTGCCAGGGTACCTGTTGCCACCGTTTCCTTAGCCTCAAAACCGGGCTCCCTGAGATGAACATGCATGTCCACAAGCCCCGGGGTTACTAATTTACCACCGGCATCAATAACTTGTGCACCGGGAGCAGATAAATTGCCGGCAATAGAAGCAATTTTACCATTTTCCACCAGCATGTCTTGTACCGACTGTTTTTCTGTAACCGGATCTATTAAGATACCGTTTTTAATCAACAGGGTCAATTTGTTTTCCCCCTCCCGCCAAGAGGTACAGAATCGCCATTCGAACCGCCACTCCGTTGGTGACTTGTGTTTCTATCAAGGACTGCTGCCCGTCCGCAACTTCACCGCTCAATTCCACACCTCTGTTTATGGGACCGGGGTGCATCAGCAAAGCATCCCGCCCGGCCAATTTTAGTCGCTCCCTGTTTATCCCGTACAGGTTGGCATATTCCCTCAGCCCGGGAAATAATCCCTGCTGCTGGCGTTCCGTTTGAATCCGCAATACAATAACGACATCGGCCCCTTCCAGGGCTTTTTCCACTTTATCAAAGACAGTACAACCCATGTTCTCAATCCCGGGGGGCATTAGGGTTGGAGGACCACAAACCCTTACATTGGCCCCCAACTTGGAAAAACCCCAAATGTCTGAGCGGGCTACCCTGCTGTGGGAAATATCTCCGATGATGGCCACTTCCAGCCCCTTCACGGTACCCTTAGCCTCACGCACGGTGAACAAATCCAACAGTGCCTGGCTGGGATGCTCGTGAGCCCCGTCTCCGGCATTTATTATTGAGGCCGGAACCGTCCGGGCCATTAATTCCGCCGCACCGGCCATGGAATGCCGCAGAACCATTATGTCCGCACCCAGAGCTTTCACCGTCCGGGCTGTATCCATAAGACTTTCTCCCTTTACAATGCTGCTGGCGGAACCGGAAATATTTACACTGTCTGCACTGAGATACTTCGCGGCAAGCTCAAAGGAAGTGCGGGTACGGGTGCTGGGTTCGTAGAATACATTTACCACGGTACGCCCCCGGAGAGTAGGAACCTTCTTCAAAGGGCGGGAAATAATTTCCTTCATGGGTACGGCGGTATCCAATATACATTCAATTTCTGCTGCTTCCTTATTCTGTAATCCTAAAAGATCTTTTCCCTTCAGGGTCAAATGTATTTCCCCCTTAATTTTCATTAAAAAAACCTCGTTTCGGTAAAACCCGAAACGAGGCCGGCTAAAGGATAATAACCATTGAAACCCTCCCTTGCCGGCCTCACTGGACCCCTTAAAAGGATGGTATGGCAATTAAGTTTTTTCCAGTATTAATACCCCGTCATCACCGTCAATTTCCTCCAACTGCACTGCAATTACTTCTTTACGGGATGTGGGAACATTTTTTCCGACGTAATCGGCTCTAATGGGTAACTCACGATGACCCCTGTCCACAAGGGCTGCTAACTGTATAACACTGGGTCTTCCCAAATCTATTACAGCGTCCAGTGCAGCCCTAATGGTCCTACCTGTATATAATACATCATCCACCAGTATAACTTTTTTATCCTCCACCGAAAAACCTACTTCGGTTTGATGTACAACGGGCTGGTGACTGAGGGTTGAGAGGTCATCCCGGTAAAGGGTAATGTCCAGTGTTCCCACCGGAACTGAACTTCCCTCTATTTCTTTAATACGCTCCGCAAGGCGGGAAGCAAGCGGTACACCCCGGCGGCGTATCCCTATTAAAACCAAGTTTTCCGTACCCTTATTGCGTTCAATTATTTCATGGGCAATGCGGGTGAGGGCCCTGCGTATCCCTTGCCTGTCCATTATCCGGACCTTTTCATGCATTCCTTTTTCCATACCCATGTGCTTCACACCCCCGGCACATCAATGATCAAAACTAAAAAACCTGCTTACACCGGTAAGCAGGACATAGAAAATGTGAGTTATTCCGAATAAAGCATCTCTATGAACCCTTACCGGCCTCTCGGGACCGATTTCAAGGTGCTTGATTGCTCTCTAAATATTAACAAATCAAAATGCTGTAGTCAACAATTTTCTACTTATTTTTAAAGAGTTTAATCCAACTCACCTGTTACATCTTATTTATACCCAAAAAAATTAATCCTACTCCCGTTATAATCATTACCATCCCCCCCAGTGAAACCTTACCGGCCAAACCCACCAAGCCCAGGCTGGTTACAGTAATCAAAACAGTGGGACCCACCAGGGCCAAAACAGAGTTAATTTTAAAAGCGGTTTCCACCCGCCCGAAGTAAAGCATAAGCAGGGCAGCGGAAAACTCCACACCGGCTGACAAAAATCGAATTGCAGCCATGGAAAACACAATTTTATCGAAAACATGGAACACAAGCAATCCCCCCGGCAGGCTGAATGATTACGTTAATTTACTTATGCCCGGGGAGGTATTTTAATGCATACCCTTTGGTAAGCCGTGACAAAATATGTTTGCTTGGAAAGGACGTGAGAATTTTGAAAAAAGGCGCCGGGGCAGCAGCATTAGCCGCCCTGTCCGGAGTTCCCTTTGTGATGGTACTGGGCAACTCAATGATAATCCCGGTTCTGCCCCAAATAAAAGAAGCATTGGACATCAGCCAGTTTAAAGTAAGCCTCGTCATTACTCTCTTTTCCGTGCCCGCGGGGATAATAATACCCTTCGCAGGCTTTTTATCGGACCGGTTCGGGAGGAAAAAAATTATTATCCCCGGGCTTGCTTTATACGGTTTGGGAGGTATAGTCGCCGGAATATCCTATTGGATTTTGGGCCAGAATTCCTACGCTTTATTAATAGCCGGTCGTATTATTCAGGGGTTCGGAGCCGCAGGAACAGCGCCCATAGCAATGGCCCTGACCGGAGATCTCTTTACCGGCAAGGAACGTAGCCGGTCCCTGGGGATAATTGAGGCCGCCAATGGGTTCGGAAAGGTGGCCAGCCCCATTTTGGGTGCGCTAATAGGCCTGATAACATGGTTTGCCACCTTTCTTTTCTTTCCCATATTGATTGTTCCCGTTCTCCTTGGGCTATGGTTCTTAGTGAAAGAACCCAAGGGAAATCAGTCTGATACGGCAATAGGTGAATATTTGAAGTCCTTTGCCAAAGTATTCGAACAAAAGGCCGGAATGCTGGCGGCATGTTTCATTGCCGGCATGACAGCGCTATTACTTCTCTTTGGAGTTCTGTTTTTTCTCAGCGATTATCTGGAAAAAACATTTCACCTAACGGGTGTAATAAAAGGAGCGGCCCTGGCTGTCCCGGTTCTTTTTATGAGCACATCTTCTTTTATTACAGGTATGATAATTAAAAGAAAAATTGTTTTAATGAAGTGGCTTGTAGTTGTGGGACTATCATTAATTACCTTATCCCTGGGATTACTGGGTGCATTTCAAAACACATACCTTTTTTTCGCAATGATATCCCTGGCCGGCATAGGAACCGGTCTTGTATTACCCTGCCTTAACACCCTGATTACCAGCGCTGTCAAATCGGAACGGAGGGGTTTGATTACTTCTCTTTACGGTAGCGTGCGTTTTTTCGGCGTTGCAGCAGGCCCACCCATCTTTGGCCTCCTGATGGGTTGGGGACAAACACCAATGTTTTGGACGGCAAGTAGTCTTGCAATTGTTGCCACTATTATTTCTCTGATCTTTATACGGGCTGCCGAAATTAAAAAAGCCGGCGAATACCCTAAAGCCGAGGAAATTACCAGGGAATTGCCGGTTATAATACCTGAATTTATTTTTCAACCGGCCCGAAAACCGGAACCTGATACCGAATAATGGGGTCAGGCGGACTTTAACGCTCTCTCTGGAAATCACCGGGTCACCCTGATACAATAATTTTTCATCCTTTGCTGGTGCCGCCTTACGGCGGCATGAAAGACTAACCCGTAGTTTTAGACTACGGGTTGATTACTGTGACTTGGTAATTATTATCGACAATTTCGTCTTTTAAGTCCTCCCTAATTACATTTCTAGGATCATATTCCACCCGGACCGTTTGGGTACTTGTGTCCACCGCAATATCCAAGACTCCTGAATACTTGTGTAGGGCATTCATTACGTTTACTTTATCTTCCTCGCTGCACATGTTATGGATTAACCTTTTTTGATTATATTGTTGGCATTACCATTGGCTCCATTGCAGCCACATTGACAATAACTACGCAGGATCCCTTTCTTCCCGGGTTATTAGGCTTGATAATATGGGGGCTGCTTCCCATACTAATAGGGTTACTTACATTAAAATGGGTTCCGGCAAGAAAAATAATTGAGGGAGAACCTGTGGTTATCATCCAAAACGGGAAAATTGATGAGGAAGCAATGTCCCGGCAGAAACTTAATTATGACGATCTGCTGATGCTTCTGAGGGAACAGCAAACTTTTAACATTCAGGACGTAGAGAATGCTATTTATGAACGCAACGGAAAGCTTACCGTACAAAGGAAAAGTCAACAGCAGCCGGTAACCCCGGCAGATTTAAACATAAGCACACAATATAAAGGACTTCCCACAACCATCATTGAAGACGGAACCATTCTGACAAACAGGCTTAAGGAAATTAGTCTCAGTAAAGACTGGCTTTCAAAAAAACTGCAAAGGGAACACGGTATTAAAAACATAGACGAAATAAGCATTGCCCAGTTGGATACCCAGGGAAACCTTTATGTAGATAGGAAAAACATCAATCCTGAAAACAAGACAAAGTAATCAAATTATACGAAAAAGATCAAGGCCCCGGAGGACTTGATCTTTTATTAGTAATAGTTAAGTTACCCCTTAACCACTCCAATGGGGAACAGTTTTACCAACGGCTCAACCAAGTCGCGCTGGTTATCCATCACCAAATCAATATTTTTATATGCCTGTTCACACTCTTCCGCCACATCTTTTTTACTCTTTTTTACAAGACTAATGTCTTTATTTTTCATTTCAGACAATACCGATTCTACAGTAAACGCTCTTTTTGCCGCGTTCCTTCCCATTAAACGACCTGCACCATGGGAACAAGAATTAAAAGACTCTAAATTGGCAAGGCCTCTACAAATATAAGACGGGGAACCCATGGAGCCGGGGATGATTATTCCGCTCCCCACCGCTTTGACGGCTCCTTTGCGGTGTATAATTAATTTTTCTCCGCACACTTCCTCTTGTGCGGCATAGTTATGATGAATATCGTATATTTCAAGTTCAGCGGGTAAATTAACATGCCGCCTGATTACCTCCAGTATTGCCTTCATCATATTTTCTCTGTTAGCACGGGCAAAGTTCAGGCAAAAATTCATTGCCTCCCAATATTCATATCCCTCGGAAGAATGTAAAGATAATCCCCAAAGCTGCCATTTATCGGGTACATTATAGACATTTTTTTCTCTGGCAATCCGGTTGTAATAATCGCATACCTTATTGCCGATATTCCGGCTCCCCGAGTGTAACATTACCCAAGCCATACCCCTTTGATCCTCTTGCAGCTCTATAAAATGGTTTCCCCCGCCCAGAGTTCCAAGCTGGCGGCGAATATTGTCATACTCAGATTGAAGAATTGGAATATCGGGTACATTATCGAAAATATTATGCTGCCGGGGATTTTTATGCCAGCTGAATCCGGTGGGAATCATGGAAAAAATCTGCTGCAGTATCATTTCCCGGAAATCTCTTATATAATCCACTTTACACCGGAGGCAAACCGCAGTCATGCCACACCCGATATCCTTACCCACTGCGTTGGGGACAATGACATCCTCAGTAGCCATTATTCCGCCAATGGGCATTCCATACCCGGTGTGCGCATCCGGCATAAGACATACATGATGACGTACAAAGGGTAAACACGCCATATTGCGGGCCTGGTTCAAAGTAGCTTGATCCGGGTCAGAGGACCAACACTTTATGGGCACACCGGAAGTGGTGATAACTTGCAATAGCCACCCTCCCCTTTAAAAGCAAGTCCCTAAAAGCAAATATCAACAAACTTTAGTCCTTTTTCATGTTCTTTTGATATGCCTTCCAACCGGGACACCACCGGGTATGCCAGTACCATAATTTTCCTAGTAATGACCGGGGTTTTTTTTCTGCATACTTGCGCCATTTGCACTCTTCACAACGTGAATTCAAACCAGGCACCTACCTTGAAAAAAGTCTCTTGTGTCGTTTATAAGATAATTACTTCGCCGGAGCGGTCAGCACCCTGCGCTCACTTACTCGGGCATTTTAATTGAATGAGCTCACTCCGCTCCGGGCGGCTGCATAACTCGCTTCGCTCAGACAAGATTCGCCGCTGATCCTCCGCTCCGTTCGCTCATCCCTCTGCTGGTGTCGCCATACGGCGGCATGGACGGTAGAGGGATCCCAATCTTACTTGCCAGTTATTATATTGGGCACTGAAATGCAAAATCCTTCGTCAATGGTACTTTAATGATAAAGGATTTTTTGAAATGCCCTTAGAAACTTTATATAAATTAACTCTTTATGCTCGATATTGATGGAGGGAATATTAGTTTTTCATAACAGGAGGTCTTTTATGCTGGTACCTGACTTTATATTACGAAGTCGTGATAATTTCGGTGAACGCACCGCCGTAATTTTTCAAGACGAAGAAATAAGCTATTTAGAACTTGCGGAAAAAACCGGGCGCCTGGCAGGGGGACTAAAATCTCTGGGCATAAAACCCGGTGAATACGTTGCTGTTTTAATGCCTAACCACTTGGATTTCGTCACTGCCTACTGGGCCCTTAACTTTATAGGAGCACCGGTTGTACCGGTTAACCCGCTTCTTAAAGGGCCTGAAATCAAGCATATCCTTAATGACTGCAAAGCTGTGTCCATCATTACCTCAGCTGTTTTTGCCGCGCTTCTTCAATCATTAAAAGCGGATCTACCCCACCTTCGTCACATAATCGTAAACGGGGAAAAAGCCGGCACTGACCATGTAGATTTTAATGAATTGCTTGCCCACCCCGTGGATTTAACTCCCCCGCCGGTGAACGAAGATGATGTATCTGCTTGTTTGTTTACCTCCGGCACCACCGGCAAGCCCAAAGGAGTCATGTTGACCCATAAAAATCTAGTATTTGATACGGAAATGGTAACAAAGGCAATAGGAGTAGACCATCGCGAAAGATATTTGGGCGTGCTTCCCTTTTATCACGCCTTTGCCGGAACGGTTTGCATACTTGCCCCGGCCTGTACCGGCGCGTCAACGGTTATTATGGAACAATTTCTCCCCAAGGTTACAGTTAAAAATATTAAACAACACAAAGTCACAATCTTCCCGGCCGTGCCCGCAATGTACGCAGCTATCCTGCAGACAACACGCTATGCAAGCCCAGAAGATTTTTCTTCCCTCCGCATGTTCGTATCCGGAGGGTCTGCCATGCCTTTGGAAATGATGCGTACCCTGGAGAAGAAATACGGAGTTATTGTTCTGGAAGGAAACGGGCCCACCGAAACATCGCCCATCTCATATGTTAACCGCTTGGAGCTCCGCAAACACGGCTCGGTGGGGCCACCGCTGCCGGGCGTGCAAGTAAAAATAGTGGATGAAAATGATATGGAACTTCCATTAAATACAGTGGGTGAGATAACTATTAAAGGTGACAATGTAATGAAGGGTTATCTCAACCAACCGCAAGCCACCGCCGAAAGCATGCGCAACGGGTGGTTCCACACCGGAGACCTGGGCATGATAGACGAAGATAATTACGTTTATATAGTCGACAGAAAGAAGGATCTTATAATCGTCGGCGGTTTTAATGTTTACCCCAGGGAGGTGGAGGAAGTTCTATATACTCATCCCGCGGTGGCGGAAGCAGCCGTGGTGGGGGTTCCTGATAAAATGCGGGGAGAAATCCCCAAGGCATTCATTGTTCTGAAACCTGAACAACAAGTTACGTCCCGGGAAATTATCAATTATTGCCGCGAAAACCTGGCCAATTTCAAATGCCCCCGGCAAGTCGAGTTTAAGGACGAACTCCCCAAGGGAGCAAATGGAAAAGTGTTAAAAAGAGAGTTAAAGGTAGACGCCCAGGCCGCTGGCGTAATAAAATCAGAATTCTAACCCGGCGCGAAGGGGCAATGAAAAATGAAAGCTGATGCCCCGGCCACTTTCGCTTTCCGCCCATATTCTTCCACCATGGGTTTCTATGATATATTTACTGATGGCCAACCCCAGTCCCGTTCCGCCGAAATTACGGGAGCGGGACTTTTCCCCCCGGTAGAAACGCTCAAAAATATGCGGCAAGTCATTGGGGGCAATGCCGGGGCCATCATCACAAACCGATACAACCAATTCAGCATCCCGCACCCTGGCACCGGCTGTTATTTTAGCCTCCCCTTCGGAATGCCTCCTGGCATTTTGGACAATATTATCTACCACTTGTTCAATTTTATGTTTGTCAACCTCCACCGGTACCGACGGCAGAGGTCTTTCGACCATAAAGCTATCCCCCATTTCCAATTCATAACCGGAAAAAATACTTTCCAACAGCTCTTTGCTATCTTCATTCCGTAAATTAATGTCAACATTGCCCAGGTCCAACTGCGCAAAACGGAAAAGCTCATCAATCAGCCTGTCCAATTTTTCGGTCTTGTCCTTGATTACCGCCAAATAACGTTCAGTCATTTCCCTGTCCGTGACAACTCCATCCTGCAGTCCTTCCACATATCCCTTGATTGAAGCAATGGGTGTGCGCAGGTCATGGGATATGCCCGCCACCATTTCTTTCCTGGACATTTCAATGGCGTGTTGCTTTCGCAGGGATTCCCTAAGTTTTATCCTCATCTGCTCAAAGGTGCGGCTGAACCGGCCCAGTTCATCCTTTGCCCGGTATTTTATTTCATGATCAAGATTCCCCGAAGCAATATTCTCAGCCGCTTCATTTAAAACTTGTAAAGGGTTTAATACCGATCTGGAAATGTAAAAAGTAAAAATCACCACAAGTACCACCAGTGTTATTATTCCCAAAATTAGGCTAAAAAACATGGACCTGAATCCGTGAGCCAAAATATTAAAAAGTCGTGAAATTTTACGTAAAACCCCGTATAATTAAATTATCGAGAGATAATTCTAAATTAGTTTTTCACCAGCGGGGTGTATAAATTGA
>JAALLP010000015.1_pt1 | contig 62170 bp, 60 predicted proteins | sample 7245951 | NCBI WGS metagenome assembly JAALLP01 (sample SAMN13049199, study PRJNA578106) | oil field metagenome | isolation source: filtered produced water from oil reservoir B6 | place: USA:offshore Texas | collected 2016
ACAAATTTTGATCTTTGCACGGGTTGCTCCATTTGCCAATTGGCTTGTTCGGAAAAACAATCCGGAGGGTATAACCCTCGCCTGGCATTACTGAAAATACGTCATATTAATGAAGGTTTAATTCACGAACCGGTGGTTTGCCGGCAGTGTTCTAATTCCTATTGTCAAACCGTTTGCCCGGTAAATGCCGTGGAAAGGGATGATGAGACAGGGGCCGTTTTAATTGACCGGAATAAATGCACAGGGTGCGGGTTATGCGCCAAATACTGTTATTTCGGGGTTATTCGTTTAAGCAACGAAGAAAAAAAGGCTGAGAAGTGTGATCTTTGCGGCGGCTCTCCGGCTTGCGTCAGGGAATGTCCCACGGGCGCGCTGGAACTGGTTTATTCCGGGGGGGGTGATAATAATGATTAAAGGTTATATGGGAAAGTTTTTGTACATTGACTTGACTAAAGAAGAAGTACGGGAAATACCCCTGCCCCAGTGGATGGCCGAAAAATATATCGGTGGTAAGGGCTTTGGAGCAAAGATCCTTTATGATTTTTTGCCCGCCGGAACCGACCCCCTGGCCCCGGAAAATATAATTATGTTTATGGCCGGACCGTTAACCGGGACCGCCGCTCCGTCAATGAGAGCATGTGTGGTAACCAAATCACCGCTTACCGAAACCTTCCTGGATTCTTATTTCGGAGGACATTTCGGGCCGGAAATTAAGTATGCGGGGTATGATGGATTGATAATAACCGGTAAGGCTGCCCGGCCCGTTTACCTATGGATAAATGACAGTGATGTGGCAATTAAGCCCGCATCTCAACTCTGGGGACGGGATGCCCTGGAGGTAAACGCCGCTATAAAGGAAGAGTTGGGTGACAATACCGTTAAGGTAGTAAGTATAGGCCCGGCGGGGGAAAATGGAGTAAGGTATGCCCTCATCAACTGTGAGTATAACAGGCAAGCAGGCCGTGGCGGAACCGGGGCGGTAATGGGATCCAAAAACTTGAAAGCAATAGCCCTGCGGGGTACCAAGCAGGTGCGGGTAGAGGATACAAGCGCTTTCAGAGATGCCATTGAAAAGGCTAATGCTGAATTGAAAGAAAGTCCCGACGTACAGGCACTGGTGGAGACGGGCACAGCTTCCGCAGTTCCCTTCGCCAATGAAACAGGGCTTCTTCCCTGCAGGAATTATAAGGACGGCACCTATGAGAGTGCCAATAAGTTGAGTGACATTGGGCAGTCCAAATATCTATGGCTGAAAAGCGCCGCTTGTATGGGATGTCCCATCCGGTGCAGCAAAATGGGAGTTGTTCGGACCGGCAAATACGCCGGCACTATATCAGATATAGTTGAATACGAATCTGCGGCTCTCATTGGCTCCAACCTTTTGCCATGGAAGCCTGTGAAAAGGGTCTAATTGAACCGCCTGAAGATATCAAATTAGAATTCGGCAGTGTTGAGGCCGCTGAATATCTCATCAAGGCAATTACCTTCCGGGAAGGTTTCCTGGGAGAGCTTTTGGCGGAGGGTGTCAAAAGGGCCGCTGAAAAGCTGAAGGGCGGTGCCGAAGAATTTGCAGTACACGTAAAGGGCTTGGAGTCTCCGGCATGGGGGCCCAGAGGGGTGCCCGGCATGGGCCTGGCTCTCATGACCGCTGACCGGGGAGGATGCCACCAGAGGGGCTTCCCCGTGGCCTACGAGGCCGGGGGAGAAAAATGGAACGGCAAGCCCGTGGAGCCCCTGGGCTTGGAGGGTAAAGCCGAGATAGTGGTACAGCTGCAAAATTATCTGGCCGGAACCGATACGCTGGTTAAGTGTGATTTTGGCGGTTTCGGTGTGCAGCCCGCCACGTATGCCAAACTTTTGTCAGCCGCTACCGGGCGTTCTGTTAGTGAAAGCCACTTTGACAATGTAGGTGAGCGCATTTGGAACCTTACCAGGTTATTTAATTTAAGGGAAGGAATTGATTACACCCAGGACCGTCTTCCCGCCAGGTTTGTAAATGAGCCTCTTCCCAGCGGCCCCAATAAAGGGCATAGAATTACAGAAGATGATATGAAATACTTGCGCACTGATTATTATAATGTGCGCGGGTGGGATGAAAAAGGTGTACCCACCGGAGCAACACTGGACAGGCTTGGTATGCAAGATAACAATAAATTTAAACTGTAAGGCAGCTATACTGCGGCAAATAAATGCCGTTTAAGAAAGAAAAATATTTGGAAATGGAGGGTTCCGTCTATGATGGACAATTATTACAAGGTAAGAAGTTTTGAAATTCCCACTGTTATGAAGCATGGTGTGGGTGCTGTTAACCAGTTACCGGAATCCGTGAAGGAACTTGGAATTAAAAAGCCTTTGATTGTAACCGATCCCGGTGTTGTTAAAGCCGGCCTTTTGGATAAGGTTATTGCCCCCCTGGAAGAAGCAGGCATTCCTTATGCGGTTTATGATAAAGTTATTGCCAATCCCCCCATTGAAACCGTGGGTGCCGGCACCAAAGCATATCATGACAATGGCTGTGACGGGCTCATAGGACTTGGCGGGGGGAGTTCCATGGATACCGCCAAGGGAATAGGCGTGGAAGTAACCCATGAAGGTAATATCCTGGATTGGGAAGCAGAAAAAAGGGACTTGGAGAATAGGATAGCCCCCCTTATTACCGTGCCCACAACTGCGGGTACCGGCAGCGAAGTGACCATGTGGGCCGTTATTACAGATCCTGCCCGCAAGTTTAAGTTTAATGTAGGCGGACCGCTTTTGGCAGCGCATATTGCCGTTGTGGACCCGGTTTTGCATACATCCATGCCACCTCATGTAACCGCAGGTACCGGTATGGATGCCCTCTGCCATGCCATTGAGTGCTATACATGTCATTATGCGCAGCCGCATACCGATGCCGTGGCCCTGCTGGCCATTGAATACTGTGCCAAGTATTTACGCCGGGCAGTGGCCAACGGTCAGGATATCGAGGCTCGTTACTACATGGCCATGGCGGCTCACCTTGCGGGTATCTCCTACGGCAGTGAGAGTGCCGGTGCGGTACACGCCATGACCCAGACGCTGGGTGGAATTCACCCTGAAATTCACCACGGGCCTGCTGTAGGGGCAACCCTGGGTCCGGTTATGGAGTATAACTGGATCGGCGAGCCTGAAAAGTTTAAGCGGATCGCCGTTGCCATGGGTGAAGATATATCCGGTATGTCAGACAGGGAAGCCTGCCTGGCGGGTATAGAAGCGGTTTACGAACTGGCGGAAGATATTGACATCCCCAATATCGCCGACCTGGGAGTAAAAGAAGAGGAAATTCCGGCCCTGGCCAAAGCCGCCATGGGAGATCCCCAGACGGTGGGCAACCCCAGGGACCTGGATCTGAAAGGGTATGAGTGGATTTATAAAAGGTGCTTTGAGGTTTTATAGAAAATACCTGAGGCAGGTTTCCATTAAGGAAACCTGCCTTATTTGTTTATGCAGACGTCCATGCCGCCGTATGGCGGCACCAGCAGAAAGATGAAAAAAGAACCGAGTAGGGTGACCCGGTGATTTCCGGAGAGAGCGGAGCACTGAGTAGCGGTGCATAGCCCGTCAAATCCCAAGAGCTATGACCCCGTAAGGGCGTGAAGAAGAAGGCAAGCAGTCTGCAGCAAGCGGCTTTCCGGGAGATACTTACCCGCTGCACGAGAATAATTGCGGAGCGAACGGAGGAAACCACCGGGGCACCCGAGCAGTACAAGTAACTTTAAAGTGGTTTTTTCAAGGTAGACGCACATGCCGCCGGACGGCGGCACCAGCAGAGGAATGAAAAAGTGACTAAGTGCGTTTTATATACAGCAAATAGCGGGGAAAGGAGCGGGCAGCACCCGGAGCGAACATACGCAGATCAAATCAAAAGAGCGAACGGAGCGGAGGATCAGCGGCGAATGCTGTTTGAGCGAAGCGAGTTATGCAGCCGCCCGGAGCGGAGTGAGCTCATTCAATTAAAATGCCCGAGTAAGTGAGCGCAGGGTGCTGCCCGCTCCGGCGAAATAAGTACCTTTATAAGTATGGCCATCGTGGAAGTCACAGTAGTACCCATCGGTACAACTTCTCCGGGACTTAGCAATTACGTATCAGGATGTCTGAGGGTATTGGAACAAGAAAAGAATGTCAAGTACCAGCTAACTCCCATGGGTACCATATTGGAAGGTGAGCTGGATCATTTACTGGAAGTAATTAAGCGAATGCACGAACAGCCCTTTAATGAAGGTATAGGCAGGGTAACCACCACAATTCGTATTGATGACCGCAGGGACAAGAATATATCCATGGATTACAAGGTTTCCTCTGTGAAAAGCAAGCTATAAAAACTGTGCCGGAGAGTGTGGGTATTGCGATATTATCTGCAGCTTTTAGAAAACCTTAAAAAGGGAAATATTGCCCCGGTTAACCTGTTTTACGGGCCCGAAGGTTACCTGCGGGAGCAAGCAATCAGCGAGTACAAGAGAGAATTGGTGGCCAGTGAGCTGGCGGACTTTAATTTTGACTTGCTGGACGGGCCGGAAGTTACCGAGGATGATGTTGTGGCAGCAGCATCCTCGCCGCCGGTGTTGGGTGAAAAACGTCTCGTTGTTGTCAGGCGGGCGGGTTTCTTTACGTCATCACGGGCCGGTGCAAAGGCAACGGGAAAGTCCGGCAAAGGGAGTTCACCCTTGGTGAACTATATTGCCCGGCCATGCCAAACCACCTGTCTCATTTTGGAAACCGGAGAAACAGTGGACGGCAGAAGGAAGATTTTCAAGGAGATAGCAAAGCTGGGAGGGGCTGTGGAGTTTAAAAAACTCACAAAACCCGACCTTATTAAATGGATCAACCAGATGGGCAAGCGAGAGGGTGTAGAGATTTCCCGGCCGGCGGCGGAGTTACTGGTTTCCCGCTGTGGGTCCGACATGTACGCCATAAAAAACGAAATGAACAAGCTCATTGATTATACCGGCCCGGCGGGCTGTATTAATGAAGATGATATATTGTTTGTGGTGACTGACCGGGGAGAGGAGAATATTTTCGCCGTGGTGGACGCCCTGGGAAACAAAAACTACGCCGAAGCCTTGGAGGGGATACGTTACCTGTTGCTGCGCAAAGAATCCCCCCAGGCCATATTGGGTATGCTGGCTCGACAGGTGCGGCTGATTTTACAAGCAAGTGAATTATCCGCTGCCGGGGTTTCCTTTGCAGAGATAAGCAGGCGGATGAAGGTGCCTAATTTTGTGTGTAAAAGGGCCCTTTCCCAGAGTAAAAATTTTGAGCAAAAAGAACTGGTAAATATTCTCCGGGGAATGCTGCAGGTGGACGAGTATGTAAAAACAGGCAAGCAAGATTTCTATGCCGCCTTGGAGATACTGTTTATGGATTCTTGCATTAAATAACAAAACCACCCTCCCATGGGTGGTATTTGCTTAGCCTGCAATCTTTTTAAATTGTTTAACCAGGCGAGACTTTTTCCGTGCCGCCTTATTTTTATGCCAGACACCTTTTGTCACTGCTTTATCTATAACCGCTTGTGCATTCTTGAGTCTTTGCAATGCTCCGTCTTTGTCATCGGTATTAAGGGCTTCTTCAAAACGACGAATTGCGGTTTTCACCATTGATTTTACCCTTTTGTTCCGCAGGGTCCGCTTAGCGGTAATGCGTACTCTTTTTTCTGCTGATTTCGTATTGGGCACTGTAAATCACCTCCTTAACAGGGTGAATTTTATCATGCTACGAAAAAAAAAGCAAGAGCCGCCGGTATACCCGCGGTTTTTTTTGTTTATTCTAAAAATATGTTGTAAAGGAAGGGGGTGAAAATATTGTCAAATTGGGTAGGGTTAGCCATTAGATTTGTTGTTTCTGCACTTGTATTAATGTTAGTAAGCTGGCTTGCCCCTGGATTTGTAGTGCGCGGAGGTTTTACCGGTGCACTTATAGCAGCAGTGGTTATTGCAGTTATAGGTTACCTGGCAGAAAGCCTACTTGGTGATAGAATATCGCCGCAGAGCAGGGGATTGGTGGGCTTTATTACCGGCGCCGCGGTCATTTATTTGGCCCAGTTTATCATTCCTACACTGCTCAGTGTAAGCCTGGTGGGAGCACTTATCTCCGCTTTTGTAATTGGCATAATAGATGCGATAGTTCCCACGGTTGTACGCTAATTTGACGCCCTGCCTTAAGGTGGGGCGTTGATATTTCATAATCGTAATGCCGGGGGCATAGTATGTACAAACTACTTTAAGGAAGTGACGGTATGTATCCCGCTTCTTCGTATTATTACCGCAGGCGCCTTCCCGGCAACAACCGAAAGAGGATTTCAATAATCTGTCTGGTTGCGGCTTTAATGGTATTTACTGGGTATGGTCTTTTGAAGCTGGTGAATGCCCGGGATATTGCCCTAGATTTGCCGGCTGTCATTCTGGGACAAAGGGGAGAAAACGCCTTGAACCTAATGTATTCAGCTGTGCCCCTTTTGGCCGTCTCTCAGCCCCTAGATAACCAGTCAACAATACAACTGGCCGATATCTTTATAGGGAGCCTTGGTCGTGTTTTTAGATTGGACAGGCACAGCCCCGTGGCTTTATTGGAGGGAGAACTGCCCGTGCCGGTGAATGCCAACCCTGAAGCAGTCCCGGCTGTAAAGCCCGAGCCGGTTCTTTCCCGTCCCCCTACCCCGGTTCCCGGGGAACAACAGCAGCAATCCCGGGAACCGGTGCTTTCGGGGGAGTGCTTGGTTGCTGTTTACAACACTCATACCGGTGAAACATATGCCCTTACTGACGGTATGGAAAGGTTGCAGGGGAAGAGGGGTGGTGTGGTAGAGGTAGCCGCCGCCTTTCAGGAGGTACTGGAGAAAAAGTTCGGTATCCGCGTGGCGCGTTCTGAGGCCATAAATGACGAAGTTTACAAGTATTCCTATGCAAAATCCCAGGAAGTTCTCGAGAAGTTGCTGGAAGACAACCCTGAAACAGTTGCGGTGTTTGATATTCACAGGGATGCAGGCAAGTCCAGGGAGGAAAGTATAGTGGAAATTGACGGTGAAATATTTGCCCCTGTATTGATAATAGTAGGTTCGGATGCCAGGGCCGAGTTTCCCGGATGGCAAAATAATTACAGGTTCGCCCAAGAGTTGGCCTCGGAGATAGATAAAAAGTATCCCGGTTTGTGTTTGGGGGTCAGGGTTATGGACGGGCGCTACAACCAGTTTTTACATCCCAGAGCCCTTCTGCTGGAAATAGGAAGTGTCAGTAACTCCACGGAAGAAGCTGTTCGTTCCGCAAAGCTGCTGGGGGAAGTGTTGGGTCCGGTTATCCTGGATATAAAGGAAGATTCGGGAGTTGAATAAAAGGGGTTTGTAAAAGGGAATCATTGGTAAGTAGGAGGGGAAATGCATTGACTGCAGCAAGACATGCCATGATATTATGCCTCGGGCTTTTCCTGGGGTTATTGGGATACGGTTTGCAAACAACTTCAGTGAATTATAACAATCTGGTAACCTCCGGGGAGCCGCTGGAGATAATAACGGTGGAAGGGGCAGGCGGCACGGTGGATATCATGGGAGAGGAATTTGAATTTCCCCGGCCCGGGTTGGAAGCTGCACAGGAACAATTGAATTCCTCTGTTAAACATGTAAAGGAAAGGGCCGGCAATGTTTACCGGTGGTTAATGGATGAATATAATCAATTGTTAAAAGGACCGGATTTGAAACATTAACTTCCGCTTTTAGGGTCCTTCTCATTATCAGGTTCTTGGTGTTATAATATGTTGAGTTGACCCGGAACTAGGAGGGACCAATATGGAAAGAAGACAAGAGCGGATACGCAACTTTTGTATTATAGCGCATATAGACCATGGTAAATCAACCCTGGCGGACAGGCTTTTAGAAAAAACAGGAGCTCTTACGGCCAGGGAAATGTCGGATCAGGTCCTGGACCAGATGGATTTGGAACGGGAACGGGGAATTACCATTAAAATGCAGGCCGTTCGCCTTGACTACCGGGCGGAGGACGGTAAAGATTACGTGCTTAATTTGATAGATACCCCGGGGCACGTTGATTTTAACTACGAAGTGTCCCGCAGTCTTGCCGCCTGTGAAGGAGCATTATTAGTGGTGGATGCCGCCCAGGGGATCGAGGCCCAGACCCTGGCCAACGTTTACCTGGCGCTGGATCATGACCTGGAAATTATACCGGTTATAAACAAAATCGATCTCCCGGCGGCGGAGCCGGAGAGGGTTAAACAGGAAATAGAAGATGTAATCGGGTTGGATTGCTCCGATGCCATTTTGGCTTCGGCAAAAAACGGCACTGGAGTAGAAGAAATTTTAGAGCAAATTGTAAAAAAAGTACCACCCCCCACCGGTGATGATATCGCTCCCTTAAAGGCATTAATATTCGACTCCCATTATGACAGCTATAAAGGTGTTATAGCCTACCTGCGGGTTGTAGAGGGAACCATGAAAAACGGTATGAAAATAAAGATGATGCAGACCGGTAAGGAATTTGAGGTTAACGAATTGGGAGTATTTCTGCCCGCGGCAACACGCACCAAGGAGCTTTACGCGGGGGAAGTGGGTTTTGTGGCGGCCAGTATGAAAAACGTTAAAGATACCCGGGTGGGAGATACCATTACGGAGGCTCAGAGGCCCGCTTCGGAACCCTTGCCGGGGTACCGGAAGGCCACGCCCATGGTATATTGCGGACTTTACCCCGTGGAGGCGGCGGATTATGAGGATTTGCGGGACGCCCTGGACCGGCTGCAATTAAATGACGCCTCCCTCATATATGAACCCGAAACGTCGGAGGCGCTGGGTTTTGGATTCAGATGCGGCTTCCTGGGGCTTTTGCACATGGAAATCGTCCAAGAACGGCTGGAAAGGGAATACGGGCTCAACCTTATTACCACCGCCCCCAGCGTTGTATATGAAGTACATACCACCGACGGTGATGTAATGCATATCGAGAATCCCACTAATATGCCCCCGGCGGGCAAAATAGAGAAAATGGCCGAGCCCTATGTCAGGGCCACCGTAATGGTGCCCGATGATTACGTGGGACCGGTAATGGATCTTTGCCAGGACCGGAGGGGTACTTTCAAAAACATGGAATACCTGGGCGTAAACCGCGTGTTAATAACCTATGATTTACCCCTGAGTGAAATTATCTTTGATTTCTTTGATCAATTAAAATCCCGCACCCGGGGCTATGCTTCCCTGGATTATGATGTTTCCGGTTACAAAGAATCAAACCTGACCAAAATGGACGTTCTGGTAAACGGTGACCCCATGGACGCCCTTTCCTCAATTGTGCATAGGGATAAGGCTTACCAGCGGGGCAGGGCGCTGGTGGATAAATTACGCAAATTGATTCCCAGGCAGATGTTTGATATTCCTTTACAAGCCGCCATCGGGAATAAAGTTATAGCCAGGGAAACCATCAAGGCGCGGCGCAAGGACGTACTGGCCAAATGCTACGGGGGTGACGTTACCCGCAAACGCAAGTTGCTGGAAAAACAAAAGGAAGGCAAGAGAAGAATGAAACAGGTGGGCAATGTTGAAATTCCCCAAGAAGCCTTTATGGCTGTATTAAGTGTAGACGAGTAGTAAGCCGGTAAAACAACCATTGCTTTTCAGCAGCGGTTGTTTTATTGTTATTGACCGGGCGCCCACCCACTCGGCCCATGCCGCCGTATGGCGGCACCAGCAGAGGGATGAAAATAAGTTAATAAGTTAAGGGTCTGACCCTCCGGGGGAGTGTAGTTAATGAAAGAAACAGGGTTGTATATTCACGTACCCTTTTGTATCAAAAAATGCAACTATTGTGATTTTGTTTCCTATCCCTACCGGGAAGAGGCCGTGGGCGCCTACCTGAAAGGACTGGAGCGTGAAATGAAGCTTTATGCCGGTGAACCTTCATTTCAGGAAAGACAAATATCCACCCTTTATATTGGCGGTGGTACGCCCACCTGTTTACCTTCTTTTAGTTTGGGGAAAATTATACAGGATAGCTTTAAGTATTTCAATTTGCAGTCCGGCGCTGAAGTCAGCGTGGAGGCCAACCCGGGCACCTTTAGTAACGAGCTTTTGCAAGTGCTCCTTTTGGCGGGAGTAAACAGGCTAAGCCTGGGGGTGCAGTCTTCTTTGGATGATGAACTTCATCTTCTGGGGCGCATTCACGATTTCCGCCAGGCGGAGGAGTCTTTCAATTCGGCCCGGGCGGCAGGGTTTAATAATATAGGGGTGGACTTAATATCAGGTCTCCCCGGGCAATCAGTCTCCCAGTGGAAAAAGACCCTGGAAGCGGTATTGGCCCTTGAGCCGGATCATGTTTCGGCTTACGGTCTCCAGCTGGAAAGGGGCACTCCTCTGCACCGGGATGTCAGTCGGGGTAAAATTGCCCCCTGCAGTGAAGAGGAAGACCTTAAAATGTTTTGGGAAACCATAAATTTTCTTACCGGGCACGGGTTTGAACATTATGAGATCTCCAATTTTGCCAGACCCGGAAGGCAATGCAAGCATAATCTAATATACTGGCGCAATCAAGAATACATTGGCCTCGGTCCGGCGGCACATTCGTACATAGGCGGCTGTCGTTATGAAAATAAAAGGGCTATAAAGTTATATAGAGAAGCCGTTGATGCCGGGCGTTTTCCTATTGCCCGGCGGGAACCGGTGGATATTCGCACCGAGATGTCTGAGACGGTTTTTATGGGACTTCGTTTAATGAATGGCTTAGATTTAACCGGATTTGAAAAACGCTTCGGTTGTTCTTTTAATGATGCATACGGTTTTCAGGTGGAATTATTAACCAAAGCCGGTTTGTTGGAATTGACCGGTGACCGTCTAAGGTTAACCCCGCGGGGATTGCCTGTGGCCAACCGGGTTTTCATGGAATTTCTGTAGGGACGCTGCGTTTCTAAAAGTCCAAAAGAAGGGTATTCAATGGCTGTAATTACTTGACAAAAGTCAGCTCCGGTGCTATGTTTTATTTGAGGTTTAGCACTCATGTGGTGCGAGTGCTAACAAGGGGGTGTTTGCGGGATGAAACTGGACAATCGAAAGCAGCAGGTCCTGATGGCTATAATTCAAGACTTTATTGCCACGGCGGAGCCGGTTGGTTCAAGGACCATTGCCCGCAAATATAAACTAGGGGTCAGCCCTGCTACTATACGCAATGAAATGGCGGACCTTGAGGATATGGGCCTGATTGAACAGCCTCATACTTCCGCCGGGCGGGTTCCCTCTAACCTGGGTTACCGCTATTATGTGGATAACTTAATGCAGCGGGGAGAGCTCACCAAGGACGAAGAGGACATTATTAAAAACGGTTATGAGAGTAAGCTAAAGGATATCGGCCAGGTTATCCAAGGTACGGGAGATATGTTGTCTCAGCTTACCAATTATGCTGCGGTGGTTATGACTTCCCAGAGGGGTAAAACCGCCTTTAAACACATTCAGCTCATCCAGATGAGTGAAGGTCAGGCCATGGTGGTGGTGGTTACCGAAATGGGTGCTGTTCACCACCGAATGATCGATATTCCCGAGAGCATTACCGCTGCGGATTTGGAGACAATATCCAGTGTGTTGAATCGGAAGTTGCAGGGCCGGGCCATGGACGATATAAGGCTTACCTTAATTAAAGAAATCTATTTTGAGCTGGTCAAGCAGAAACATGTTTTAAATAAAGCTATGGACCTTATTAATGAAGGTTTGACGCTGGAAACAGAGGATAAAATTTACCTGGGCGGGGTATTTAATATCCTTAACCAGCCGGAATTTCATAATGTGGAAAAGGTTAAGACGCTGCTAAGCCTGTTGGAACAAGAAAACCTGCTGCACAAGTTAATGTCCGATGTTTTTGATAATGACGGTATTATGGTGCGAATCGGCGGAGAATTGAGCAATGAGCAGATGCAGGAGTGCAGCTTGGTTATAGGAACTTACTGCCTGGATAACGAACCCATGGGTTCTATAGGGGTACTGGGCCCCACACGGATGGATTACGCCAGGGTGGTAACCATAGTGGAGCACATGACCAGGAATTTATCTCTGGTTATGCACAGGTTGATTAAGGGACGCGGTAGATAATGAGGGAAAACCTGAGCTTATAGCAGCAGGCAAAACCAGGGGCAGAGGTTGACGAACAGTGCTTCCGGGGGAAATTGAGAGCATGTTTCAAGAGGTGATTATAGTGAAGGAAAAGCAAAATGAAAAAGTTGAAGATAAGGTGATAAACTTCCAGGAAGAGGATAATAAAGAAGGTGAAGGTTTTAAGGAAACAGATACCGTTACACCCGGCGTTGAGGAAAAAGGGGTAACAGGCGGGGATGCTGAAACCGTGGAGGAAGAGACACCCACAAGTGGCCGGCAAAGTGAAATAGAAAAACTTAAACAGGAACTGGCAAAGGAAAAGGCCAGGGCCGATGAATACTATAACCGCCTTGTTCGGGTGCAGGCCGATTTTGATAATTTCCGCAAGAGAACCCAGAAACAGAAGGATGAATTTTGGAAATATGCTTCCGAGCCGCTGGTAACAGCACTTTTACCGGTATTGGACAATTTCCGGCGGGCGCTGGAAACCCCGGCGGGGGACGGTGAAAAGTTTTCTGAAGGGATTAAAATGATTTACCGGCAGCTGCACGAAGTTTTGGAAAAAGAGGGTCTGGAAGCAATAGACGCCAAGGGTGAAGAGTTTGACCCCAATAAACACGAGGCTGTAATGCAGGAAGAAACAAATGACTACCCGGATAATACCGTTATAGAGGAAATGCTGCAGGGATATTTCTTCAAGGATAAGTTGATAAGGCCGGCCATGGTAAAAGTGGCCCGCTCTTCATAGGATTAAAACTTAAAAATTTCCATAGACAGGGAGGTTGTAACTTATGGGAAAGGTAATAGGAATTGACTTGGGAACAACCAACTCATGCATGGCAGTAATGGAAGGCGGCGAGCCCACGGTTATCCCCAATGCCGAGGGGGGGCGTACCACTCCTTCTGTTGTGGGTTTCTCCAAGACAGGAGAGCGCCTGGTGGGCCAGGTGGCTAAGCGACAGGCTGTGAGTAACCCGGAAAAAACCGTGCAATCCATAAAAAGGCACATGGGCTCGAGCCATAAAGAAACAATAGACGGAAAGGGATACACCCCGGAAGAAATATCAGCCATGATTTTACAGAAGCTAAAAACAGATGCTGAAGCATACCTGGGTGAGACAGTGAGCCAGGCGGTCATTACAGTACCTGCTTACTTTACCGATTCCCAGCGACAGGCCACCAAGGACGCCGGGAAAATTGCGGGTCTTGAAGTATTGAGGATAATAAACGAACCCACTGCGGCTTCACTGGCATACGGTCTGGATAAAGAGGAAGACCAGACCATACTGGTATTTGACCTGGGTGGGGGAACCTTTGACGTATCTATTCTGGAATTGGGTGAAGGTGTTTTTGAGGTTAAAGCCACCAGCGGTAACAATCGTTTGGGCGGCGATGACTTCGACCAGCGGGTTATGGATTACTTGGTCAGCGAATTCAAAAAAGAAACGGGAATTGATCTAAGCAAGGATCGCATGGCCATGCAAAGGGTGAAGGAAGCAGCGGAAAAGGCCAAGGTTGAACTGAGCGGAGTCACCACCACCAATGTTAACTTGCCTTTTATTACAGCCGATGCCGAGGGTCCCAAGCACTTGGATGTAAACATATCCCGGGCCAAATTTGATGAGCTAACCGCTGACTTGATTGAAAAGACCATGGGACCCACCAGACAGGCCATGAAGGATGCCGGGCTGGAACCGAAGGACATAGATAAGATTCTTTTGGTGGGTGGTTCCACCAGGATACCCGCGGTACAGGACGCCATCAAAAAATACCTGGGTAAGGAACCTCACAAAGGAATTAACCCCGATGAATGTGTGGCCATTGGTGCTGCAATTCAAGCCGGTGTTTTGGCCGGAGAGGTCAAGGATGTACTTCTTCTGGATGTTACACCCCTGTCCTTGGGGATTGAAACGCTGGGTGGAGTATTCACCAAGCTTATTGAGCGTAACACCACAATCCCCACATCCAAGAGCCAGATATTCTCCACGGCCGCGGACGGGCAGACAACTGTGGAAATACACGTACTGCAGGGAGAACGCCCCATGGCCGCGGACAATAAAACTCTGGATAGATTCCAGCTTACCGGTATTCCCCCGGCACCCAGAGGAGTGCCGCAAATTGAGGTCACATTTGATATTGATGCAAATGGTATTGTTAATGTTTCAGCCAAGGATAAAGGAACGGGTAAGGCGGAAAGTATAACCATTCAAGGGGGTTCGGGGCTCAGCGACGAAGAAATCGATCGCATGGTCAAGGACGCCGAAAGAAATGCCGAGGAAGATAAAAAGCGTAGAGAAAAAGTGGACCTGGTCAATCAAGCGGATAGCATGATTTACCAGGCTGAAAAGACAATTAAAGATAACAAAGATAAACTAGACCCCGCAAAGGTGGAAAAGGTTGAAAAGGCCAAGGAGGAATTGCAGGAAGCCATAAAGGGCGATGACCTGGAAAATATCAAGGCAAAACTGGAAAGTTTGACTCAGCCCCTTTACGAGCTTACCTCGGAGATTTACCAGCAGCAGGATAACCAAGGCCAGGGCCCCGAACACCAGGAAACTACAAAGGACGAGAACATTGTAGATGCAGATTATGAAGTTAAGGATGACGAAGAGAAGAAGGATAAGTAACAGGATTTTTAACCCTTGCGTAGAATGAAAATGTACTGTATATATTTTATAAGGGTCCATAAAGAAAGAATTTAACTGTTATAGTATTTATTAACCAGTGGTATTGCCGGTGGAAGGAGGGCGTTTGATTTCCGCTTTTAACGGACTGCGCCCTCCTTATGGTGTTTATATTTGGAAAGGTGGTGAAACAGTGGCCAAACGTGATTATTACGAGGTGCTCGGGGTATCCCGGGACGCTTCAAAGGATGAAATAAAAAAGGCATACCGGAAACTGGCCCGTAAGTATCACCCCGATGCTAACCCGGATGATAAACAGGCTGCCCAGAAGTTTTCCGAGGCGACTGAGGCCTATGATGTATTAATGGATGATGAAAAGCGGGCTGCCTATGACCGGTTTGGTCATGCTGCAACTGACGGGCAGGGTGGTTTTGAAGGCTTTGGTTCGGACTTCGGAGGCCTCGGCGATATTTTTGATATGTTTTTCGGGGGAGGAAGGCAGAGGCGCGGTCCTCAACGGGGTTCCGATATCCGGGTAGACTTGGAGCTATCCTTTGAGGAGGCTGCATTCGGTCTGGAAAGGGATATTAAGGTGCCAAGAATAGAAGATTGCGGTACCTGCGGAGGTAACGGTGCGGCACCGGGAACCAAGTCACATCCCTGTGTACAGTGCGGCGGTACCGGCCAGGTGCAGTTTGCGCAAAATACACCCTTCGGCCGCGTGGTACAATCTCGCACCTGTGACCGCTGTCACGGCAAAGGAGTTGTTATAGAAAAACCATGTCCCACCTGTCACGGATCGGGTCAGGTTAGACGCAACAGGAATATTCACATAAAAATACCGGCAGGGGTTGATAATGGTTCCCGTCTCCGGGTATCCGGGGAAGGTGAAGCCGGCATGCAGGGAGGTCCCAGGGGTGACCTTTACGTTTATATAAGGGTTAAACCGCACAAGTTTTTCAAACGGGAAGGAAATGATATTATCTGCGAAATTCCCATTTCCTTTGTGCAGGCGGCCCTGGGAGATGAAGTGGAAGTCCCCACTTTAGAAGGCAAGGCCGGTCTTAAGATTCCCGAGGGTACGCAAACCGGAACGGTTTTCCGCCTGCGGGGCCATGGAATCCCTGATGTAAACGGATACGGAAAAGGAGACCAGCATGTGCGGGTAAAGGTGGTTACACCCACCAAGCTTACCGATGAACAGCGGGAAATATTAAGAGAATTCGGAAACAGCATGGGCGAAAAAACCAAGGAAGAAGAGAAAGGTTTTTTTGGAAAAATGCGCGACGCCTTCATGGGGTAGGCGGTCGCGTGAAAAGCAGTAAACGAAAAAAGAAACCTAAATGGATTAAAGGATAGACCCCTACCGCCGGAAGGCGGCAACTCTCAGGGTGACCCGGTGATTTCCGGAGAGACCGAAGCACTGAGTAGCGGCGCTCAGCCCGTCAAATCCCAAAAGTCATGACCCTGTAAGGGCGTGCAGAAGAAGGCAAGCAGTCTGTAGCAAGCGGCTTTCCGGGAGACACTTATCCGCTGCACAAGAATAATTGCGGAGCGAACGCAGGAAACCACCGGGGCGCCCGTGCACTAAAAGTTACTTTTGAGAAACTTTTTTTCAAGGTAGACACCCATGCCGCCGAAGGCGGCACCAGCAGAGAAATGAAAAGTATCGTATCAGGGTGACCCAAATATCGGGGTAAGGAGCTGGCAGCACCCGGAGCGAGAGACGGTAACGGCATGATACCTGTCGGAACAAGGTCATGGTAGCTTTGCCGTTGCGGCGCAACTTCTTATGTGCAAAAGCCAATGTGTCAAAAAGAGCGAAGGGAGCGGAGGATCAGCGGCGAATCCTGTTTGAGCGAAGCGAGTTATGAGCCGCCCGGAGCGGAGTGAGCTCATTCAATTAAAGGCTGAGTAAGTGAGCGCAGGGTGTTGCCCCCGCCGGCAAAGTAATTATCTTATAAAAAGCTACTTGAAAGAGGCTTTTTTCAAAACAAAAGAAGGGTTTATATGCCAAAATGGGTGGAAATAGCAGTATTTATAACGGAAGAATGGATCGAATCCACTAGTTATGCCCTAATGGAAACCGGCGCCACCGGAGTATCCATTGAAGCCCCGGGTTTAATGCGAAAGCTGTCCACGGCAGAACCGGAAATAAGGCCCGGTATTTTGCCCGGTATGGATGCGCCGGCGGTGGTAAAGGCATACTTTCCAGAGGGGACAGAAAAGGAAAAGCTTCAGCACTTGACAAAATTAGTAGATCAAATGAAGTTGCCCGTGATTCGGGTGGAAACCCGGGAAATTGACGAGAGGGACTGGCAGAACGCCTGGAAAACATATTGCAAAACCATAAAAATTGGCAAAAATTTGGTTATAAAACCAGTATGGGAAGAATATAGTTCACGGGAAGATGATATTATTATCCAAATGGACCCCGGCCAGGCCTTTGGCACCGGAACACATCCCACCACCGCTATGTGCTTGGAAATGCTGGAACAGCATATCAAAAGCGGTGATATCGTTGTGGATGTAGGGACCGGTTCGGGCATTCTAGCTGTAACTGCGGCTCTCCTGGGGGCGAAAAAGGTATTGGCCCTGGATACGGATCCGACAGCGGTGCAAATGGCCGGCGAGAATGTACGGCAAAACGGTGTTTCTTCATTAGTCGAGGTTCGGAAGGGAAACCTTCTGCATAATGTAGAGTGGCATTTTGATGTTGTAGTTGCCAACATCATATCCTCGGTTATCAAAGAACTTACCCCTGCTGCCGTTAAAGTGCTGAAGGCAGAAGGATATTATATAGCTTCAGGTATTATCAAAGAACGGTTGCCGGAAGTTCTTGATGTTTTAGAACAGCAAAACCTTATGGTCAAGGAACTCCGTGAGCAAGGGGAATGGGTTGCGCTGCTTGCTGCATTCATGTAAAGCCTTTGGGTATAGCGGTGTTTAAAATATGGTTTTTTGGAGGGCTTATCCATGCCACGATTTTTTGTATCGCCTGAGCAGGTAAAATCCGGACGCATTACCATTGCCGGGTCGGATGTCCGGCACATTTCCAAGGTATTGCGAATGGATGCGGGGGATATAATTACCGTATTGGACGGTAACGGTAAGGCTTATGAAGCCCGGATTGAAAAAGTAACCAAGGAAAAGGTAAGATGTGAAGTGCTGGAACAGGGGCAAGCCGGCGGAGAACCTCCCATAAGGGTTACGCTGGTACAGGGGATTTCCAAAGGTGAGAAAATGGATCTAGTGGTGCAGAAGGGCACAGAAATTGGTGCTACAGCTATAATTCCCGTGATGTGCCGGCGTTCAGTGGTTAAATTGTCCTCCAAAAAAGCGGCGGAAAGGCGGGATCGCTGGCAGCGTATTGCCGTGGAAGCCGCCAAACAGTGCCGCCGCTCGGTTGTACCCCGGGTGGCAACTCCCACAACCTGGAGGGAAGCTCTGGATGATATCCCCGAAGGGGCCGTGAGCCTAATGCCCTATGAGGGTGAAACAGAGCGCAAAATGCGGGATGTATTACATTTAATGAATCCACCTTCCGAGACCATTATTTTTATCGGTCCCGAAGGCGGAATTCATCCTGAAGAATTCGAACAGGCCCAGAGGAGAGGTGTTATTCCCGTAACTTTAGGACCGCGGATTTTGAGGACGGAAACCGCGGGGCTGGCCGCCCTTACTCTGGTGCTGTATCAATGGGGAGACCTTGGTGGTGCACTAAATGGAAAAAAAGACTGTGGCCTGCAGTACGCTGGGGTGCAAGGTTAATCAGTATGAGTCCTCCGCCATAGAGCGGCTTTTTGCTGAAAAGGGATATGAGATTACGGATTTTGATCATCATGCTGATGTATATGTCATTAATACCTGTACCGTAACCCACATGGGTGATAGGAAATCGAGACAGCTTATCCGCCGTGCGACACGGCTAAACCCGGATGCCACCATAGTGGTTACGGGTTGCTATGCTCAAACTGCCCCCGGGGAAATACTGAATATTCCCGGTGTTGATATTATAGTGGGCACCAGGGACAGGTCAAAAATTGTAGAGTTGGTGGAAGGGGCATTAAAGGGTGAAGGGCCCGTAAATGCAGTAACCGATATTATGTCAGCTGATACCTTTGAAGAACTGCCCCCGGCACTGCTGCAAAACCGCGTGCGCGCATTTTTAAAGATACAGGAGGGTTGTGACAATTATTGTTCCTACTGTATCGTTCCCTATGCCCGCGGGCCGCTGCGCAGCCGGAGCATGGAAAGTATACTGGAAGAAACCAAAAAGCTTTTAGATCAAGGGTATAAAGAAATAGTTTTGACAGGTATTCATACAGGTGCATACGGGAAAGATGTTTCCGGGGAATTAAATTTGGCGGTTTTGGTCCAAAAGATTTCCCGGCTAGACGGGCTATGCCGCCTTCGCTTAAGCTCACTGGAGCCCCAGGATGTTGATTATGACCTAATTGATGTCCTGGCTTCTTCCCCCGTGGCCTGCAGGCACCTGCACCTTCCCCTGCAAAGCGGGGACGACCGGGTGCTGGAGCGGATGAGGAGAAGGTATACTACGGAGCATTTTGTTAACCTTGTGGAAAAAATAAGGCATAGTATGCCGGGGGTTGCCATCACCAGTGATATTATGGTGGGTTTTCCCGGAGAAACCGAAGAAAACTTTGAAAACAGTATTAACTTTGTCCGGGAAATTAGGTTTGCCGATCTTCATGTCTTTAAATATTCCCCCCGCCGGGGTACGGCAGCGGCTTCTTTTAAGAACCAGGTTCCGGCGGAAATAAAAGAAAAAAGAAGCAAAAGGTTAATACATGAGGGTGAAGTTTTAAGACGGGAATTTTTATCCTCCCATGTGGGCAAAAAATTAAATGTTTTGGTTGAACAATCCCGGGCCGAAGGTAATAACTTATATGAAGGGCTAACAGATAACTACATAAAAGTGGTTTTTCCTGCAAAACATTCAATGCGTGGAAATATGGTGGAAGTGTTGGGAGAGAATATTGAAGGGGACTATTTAACCGGCATAATAATTTAAATTTATATTTACAGGCAGGATTTAATCTGTATTACGTTGAATAAATGGTCACAATAAGGCTGGTTTTCCCATTTTTATGGGAAGGAGGTGGCAGAATGGAAGATTGCATCTTCTGTAAAATTGTAAACAGGGAGATTCCCGCCGATATCGTATACGAAGATGAAAATATAATGGCTTTTAAAGATGTAAACCCGGCAACTCCTACCCACCTCTTATTTATTCCCAAAAAACACATTCCTACCTTAATGGATGTTGTAAATGGTGAAAATGCTCAATTGATGGGCGAGCTTCACCGGGCAGTTGCCCATGTAGCCCGGGAAATGGAGTTGGAAAGTGGTTTTCGTCTTGTGTCCAACTGTAATGAAGATGCCGGACAGATTGTGTTTCATGTTCATTACCACCTTTTGGCCGGAAAATCACTGCATTGGCCACCGGGCTAATTGACGTGGTAAGGGTTCTGTTGTACAATAACTAAGTATTGTTCAGATGGAGGTTGTGTTTTAGGTTTATGTTGTGTGATAGTATTATCTACCGGCGGAGGGGGGGGAAAAGCAGTGGCAGTTGTCAAGGTTGGAAAAAATGAAACACTGGACAGCGCCCTCCGACGCTTTAAGCGAACCTGCCAGAAGTCGGGCGTTCTGGCGGAAGCACGTAAGCACGAACATTATGAAAAGCCCAGTGTTAAAAGAAAGAAAAAGTCTGAAGCGGCCAGAAGGGCAGCTAACAAAAATAGAAGGAAATTTAGGTAAATTGTGGTGTAACCATTACATTTCCTTTGAGGAACGCTTTTGAGTAACCAGCCTTTACGTTTCTCGCGGAAAAGAGCAGTTTACAGTGCCCGGTTCATGCTAGTTGCATGTGCCGGGCATTTCAAGTTCTTGATTGCTTGGAGGGAAGCTGATGTCACCTGATCTGGTACCCTGGCTTGCTGCACTATGTTTTTTACTGGGAGTATTTGGCTTGGTATTGGAAATTTTTATAGTCCCCGGTTTCGGTATTTCCGGTGTTGCCGGTTTGCTTTTATTAGGATGGGGAGTCCTCTTGTTGGTGGTTGATGTGACTCAAGCCGCGCAAGCGTTGGTGATTGCCCTTGTCGCTACCATTGTTTTGTTTTTTGCCGGGATCAAGGTGGCAGCCAAGTTGAAATTATGGCAAAGGGTTTCCTTGGGTTCAAGGCAATACAAGGAAGCGGGATACACTGCACCGAAGCCCGGTCTGGCCCGTTACCTGGGTAAAAGGGGAACAGTGGTTACTCCCCTGCGCCCGTCCGGAACGGTTGAAGTCGAAGGGGAAAGGTTGGATGTGGTTACCGAGGGGGGATTTGTACCCAGGGATGCAGAAGTGGAGATAATTAACGTTGAAGGTAGCAGAATCATTGTAAAATGGATAAAATAATAGAATACAAGCAGGTAAAGATAGTTATAACTGGAGGCCTAATAAGGCCGGTTGAATCCTTTTGGAGTTACCTTGATGGGCATGATGCCTTTTTTTGAGGAGGTTATAGTAATTGAGTTTAGCAACTGTTTCTTTTTTGTTAATGGTTATTATAGGTATTGTCGGGGTTGTAATTATACTGAGTTTTATTCCCATAGGATTGTGGATATCCGCCCTGGCGGCAGGGGTCAAGATCGGTATTATGACCCTTATAGGTATGCGCTTTCGGAGGGTGCCCCCGGCTAAAATTGTTAGCCCGTTGATAAAAGCGGATAAAGCCGGTTTGACCGTTTCGGTGAACCAGCTGGAAGCCCACTACCTGGCCGGCGGTAATGTTGACAGAGTGGTGGATGCTCTGATAGCGGCCGAGAGGGCGGATATTAACCTGCCCTTTGAGAGGGCCGCGGCTATTGACTTGGCCGGGCGTGATGTACTGGAAGCTGTTCAAATGAGTGTAAATCCGAAGGTTATTCAGACTCCCTGGGTATCGGCGGTGGCCAAGGACGGCATTGAGGTAAAGGTTGTTGCCAGGGTTACCGTAAGGGCTAATATAGACCGCCTTGTGGGCGGTGCAGGGGAGGACACAATCCTGGCCCGGGTGGGTGAAGGGATTGTCACCAATGTAGGTTCCTCCAACAGCCACAAGGATGTTTTGGAAAACCCGGACTCCATTTCCCACACCGTGCTGGAAAAGGGATTGGACGCCGGGACAGCCTTTGAGATACTGTCCATAGATATTGCGGACGTGGATGTGGGACGCAATATCGGTGCCAATCTGCAGACCGACCAGGCTGAGGCCGATAAGCAGATAGCACAGGCCAGGGCCGAGGAGAGACGGGCTATGGCTGTGGCTAAGGAGCAGGAAATGAAGGCCTACGTGGAAGAAATGCGGGCCAAGGTAGTGGAGGCAGAGGCCGAAGTGCCCAAGGCTATGGCCGAGGCTTTGCGCCAGGGAAAATTAGGAGTAATGGATTATTATAATATGCAGAACCTGACGGCAGATACAAAGATGAGGGACAGTATATCCAAGGCCGGCCAGGATTCTGAAGAATCAAGTTACGGGCAAACGATTCAATCTGAGTACGGGCGTGAAAAATAGATGGAAGGTATTATTTGGTTAATAATAATATTCTTTATCATCCAGAGGGTGATATCCAGAGCGGGGAGATATAAGCCCTTTCCCCCGCCCGGGCAGCGTGTTCCGGAAGAATTCCCTCGGGAGGAAGACGATGCACCACTGAAGGGGCCGTGGAGTGCTCCCACCGGGACGGAGGAAGCCGCGCCCGATGCTCCCCTTCCCGGTCCATGGGATCCCCGTCCCCGGGAGCAGCCTAAGGCTGCTCCGCCGGAAAAAAGGGAGACCCCTAAGGTGAGAAAGCCGGAAAAACCACCGGTTCGGGTTGTAGATACCGGGAAAAAACGGGAACCACAGAAAAGACAGAAACAGGAATTGGTTTTCCGTGCCGCAAAAAAACAAAAGAAAAAAAGCGAGCACCCGTTGCATAAATATCTTTCTGATCGTGATGCCCTTATAGCTTCAGTTGTATTGGGTGAAGTGATAAACAAAAGGGGCGGGAGAAGTCTTTATCGCAGGGGATAAAGCTGCAACTACCGGAAAGGGCAACATCCGGAGCGGATTGAGCTCCTGTAGTAAAAGGGCTAGTAACGAGCGCAGGGTGCTGCCCGCTCCGGCGAAATAATTACCTTTTAAACTAAACCACGAGAGAGTTTTTTCAAGGTAGAATTCAAGAGATGGATATTACTTTGCCGGGGCCGGTGAGTTTGTTGTTGATTTCATACATATTGGAAATTTTACCTGCGGCCAGCTTATTCTTGAGGCGGTAGTACTCCAGGCACGTTCCACAGGCCAATATAGTGGTGCCTTTCTCTTCCAAACTTTTTATGTAAGGAAGTACCTCGGACCCTTGTGAGACCAAGTAGACACCACTGTTTAAAAATATTAATGCCTCGGGAAACGGATCGCTTTCGGTCAACGTCAGCATAAGGCTCTTCATCAGGACCGCTCCCAGGTCCGGTGAACCTTGCCCGAAGCAGTTTGAGGAAATAAGGTATACCGGTCCCGGTGATTTCTCCTGCTGCATTTGTTTGGGCCGGTAACCCTCCCCGGGTTGCTCGTCGCTAGCTTCAGCCTTAGTAATGGTTAGATAAAAGCAGCCATTCTCCTCTTTTTCTTCCACCCGGTAACCTGCGTTTTGGGCAAATAGTGTAACATTATTTCGGGCGACAGGGTTATCCACTATGGTTGTAACTTGCCCCGCGGGAATTGATTCCAAAGCTTTTTTTGTATTGATTACGGGCTGCGGGCAATTAAGCCCCCGGCAGTCAACTTCTTTTAACATTTCCATTTTGCCTCCTCATTTAGAACATTATGTCGATCAAATAATCACCTTGTTTTAATACCCTTCCAATTATCGCGGCACTATCAACTCCGGCACCGGCCAGCTTCTGCATTAGCCGGTCCGCTTTATCTTGGGGAATGGCTATTAGCAGCCCGCCCGAGGTCTGCGGGTCGAAAAGTGCCAGTTCCAGCTCTGATTTGATTTGTCCTTTAAAATTCACCTTTTCCTGCAGGTATTGCCGGTTGTTATACGCGCCGGCCGGGATCATTCCCATTGCAGCCATATCCATGGTACCCGGTAGAAGGGGAATTTCTTTTGCCCATATCTCCATGCTTACGTCGCTGGCTTCGGCCATTTCTGCGGTGTGCCCCAGTAACCCGAAGCCGGTAATGTCGGTACAGGCCCGGGCACCTGTGTTGAGCATAACTTCAGCGGCATCTTTGTTGAGCAGTCTCATTGTTTGAGTTGCCCGGTTAATTACCTCTTCCCCGGCCAGATCACCTTTAACGGCGGTATTAATGATTCCGGTGCCCAGTGGTTTTGTCAATACCAACAGGTCACCTGCACGAGCGTGTGAATTGGCAGTTACTTTGTCCGGGTGCACAACTCCTGTAACCGCCAGGCCGTACTTGGGTTCATCATCCTCCACGGTATGCCCGCCGGCAATTATTGCTTCAGCTTCCAACACCTTGTCGGCGCCTCCGCGTAATATCTCTGAAAGCATTTCCCGGGGCAGGCAGTTGGGATAACATACTAGGTTTAAAGCTAGAAGGGGTTTTCCCCCCATGGCATAAATATCACTCAACGCGTTGGCTGCCGCAATTTGACCAAACAGGTAAGGGTCGTCCACCATGGGAGGAAAAAAGTCAACTGTATTGATGAGTGCTTGATTATCATTTAGCTTGTAAACGGCGGCATCATCCGACGTTTCCAAGCCCACCATAAGGTTGGGGTGTTTAAGAACAGGCAATTGCCGCAGTACCTGCGACAGGGCTTGAGGCCCCAGCTTGCTGGCTCACCCGGAGCTCTTTGTCATCCGGGTCAATCTATTTTCCGGTCTGCTCATTTTAATATCAGTCCTTTTTTAAATTATCCAATTATGTTCTTCAATGCTATTGTGCAATATCCTTTATATAGGTTATAAAACAATTTTATCGTTGAGGCTCGGTCCATTAAATTTCTTAAATTAATAAGCATTTCTGTAAACTGTAGTCTTTTCTAGCGGGGTATCATAACATGCACAATTATGGTACAATTTGTGGTGTGTTGGGCAAAAGTAAACTGCGAGGTGATAGGTATGGCAGATCAGTCAATTGAAGTGATGGTTTTCGGTCTTGATGCGCCGGCTCAAACCGGTGGGTGAGGTCCTTCCCCCGCCGCCGGGTGCGGTTCGCAAAAGACCATGAAAGAAGAAGCAGCTGAATTAGGAACGGAATTGGAAAAGACCTTTGGCTCCGAAGTAGCATTTAAGTTCGTGGATGTGACTACACCGGATATTAAAGAATACCCGCAGGTAGCTTCAATTCTCAGCCGGGTACGTCTTCCTTTAACGGTAATTAACGGGCAACCCCGCTTCCATGGCGGGCTGTCGGCGGAAATGATCGGTGAAGCAGTTAAGGAACTTCAACAAGACAATGGTTAACCATTATTAGCCACTGCTGGTAATCTTTCCTCCCCTTACCGCATACATCTAGGGTAAGGGGGGATTTTTTTATGGCCTGGCGTGACATGAAAAGGAGATTCAAGCAACAGTTCTCAGAGATACTTGAGATTCCTGGTGAGGTTATGCTGGACTTGCCTAAAATTGTTTTGGTGGGAAATCTTCAAGTATTCTTAGAAAATCATCGCGGAATTACAGAATACACCCCTGAATTGGTGCGTATAGCCGTGGGAGAAGGTGAAATAGAAATAGCCGGGGAAGGGCTGCAGCTGCGTAATATCTTACCTGAAGAGATGTGTGTTGAAGGGCAGATAAAGAGTATAGTTTTTTTGGGGGGTAAACTATGACCCTGTTTAAAATTATATCCTTGCTGACCGGCTATGTTACCGTGGTTGTGCACGGCTCTTCTCCCGAAAGGCTGATAAATATGGCATCCACCAGGGGCATTTGGCTATGGAATATCAAATGGGTCAGCCGGGAAAGTATTATGGCCAGTATTCGCCTCAGCGGTATACGCCCGCTAAGGCATATAGCCCGGGAAACCGGCTGCCGTTTCTCCATTGAAGACCGTTTTGGATTGCCCTTTTTCCTATCTAAAATGCGCAGGCGCAAGACCATGGTGGCCGGAGCAATCATATTCCTGGTCTTGTTGTACATGCTTTCATCTTTTATATGGTTTGTGGACGTCACCGGCAACACCACCGTTAAGGATGCGGAGGTCATAGAAGCTGCCCGGCAAGCCGGTTTGACCGTGGGGGCTTTAAAGTGGAATATAGATATTGCCCGGGTGGAAGATGCTATTCAAACAAATTTGTCCAGAGTATCCTGGGCCGGTGTGAGCATTAAAGGGACAAGGGCGATTGTGGAGATAGTGGAAAGGAAAATGCCACCGGAAGGGGTGGTACAGGGACCTTCCAACATTGTTGCCGTAAAGGACGGTTTAGTAAAAGAATTACTGGTGTTAAAGGGACACCCGGTGGTCCAAGAAGGTGAAACGGTGAATGCCGGGCAGATTCTAATATCAGGTGAAATACCTCCTCCGGAATTAAGTGAAGAAACCGGTGAAAACCAGGGGGAAGAATCCGGGGAAGAGTCCCCGGAGGCGGGACAACCCAGTTGCGTTCGTGCCCAGGGAATAGTGCGGGCCCGGGTATGGTATGATGGATATGCCGAGGTGCCTTTGGTGGAAACAGGTACCAGTGCCACCGGAAACCAGGTTTCCCGGGTATGCCTGGAGATAGGTGATAAGGAAATAATTTTGTGGGGACCGGAAAAAATACCCTTTGAGCAATATAATCGCCAAGTTGATACTAAAAAATTACCCACCTGGAGGAATATCAATATTCCCGTAGAAATCAATACGGAACGATATCTTGAAGTTAAGTCCTTCAGGGTACAAAGAACTCTCACACAGGCACGGGATATGGCCTTGAAAAAGGCTGTGGAAGATGCTAAAAAAAAGATACCCGGTACCGCTCAAATTGTTAACCGGAAAGTTGAGCCGGTGGAAGCGGGTGACCGGAGGGAAAATATGGCCAGAGTTAAAGTTGTAATTGAAACTCTTGAAAGTATAGGTACGGAAAAGCCATTCAAACCCTAAGGAGGGGCCGGTCGTATTGACTGATTATACTGAGACAAGAGTTGCGCTAGATGATTTAGGAGCTGCGGCTGAAATATTTGGCAGGCATGATGAAAACATATCCTTTATAGAAAAGGCGCTAGGGGTTCGGGTAGTTGCCCGGGGAGAAGAATTAGTCATTCTAGGTTCACCGGAACAGGTGAAAATGGCTGAAAAAGTACTGGAGCAATTACAGGATTATTACCGCGCCGGAAATCGCCTTACATTACACGAGATAAACTATACTATAAAGGCGGTAAAAGCAGGAATGAACAACGCCCTGTCCTCCTTGGCCCGGGATGTTACCCTGGTTACCCCCCGGGGCAAGCAAATAAAGCCCAAGACTGTAGGGCAACAAAAGTACATTGAAGCAATACGCAAACACGACATCGTTTTCGGTGTCGGACCCGCCGGGACCGGCAAAACTTATTTAGCGGTGGTTATGGCTATAAGGGCTCTAAAAAACAAGGAAATTAACCGGTTGGTTCTTACCCGGCCGGCAGTTGAGGCCGGTGAAAAACTGGGGTTTTTACCCGGTGACTTGCAGGAAAAGGTTGATCCATACTTGCGCCCCCTGTATGATAGTTTGTATGATGTGCTGGGCATCGAAAGCACACAAAAATACCTGGACAGGCATATTATAGAGATTGCGCCTTTAGCGTACATGAGGGGGCGTACCCTGGATGACGCTTTTATCATTCTTGACGAAGCTCAAAACACAACGCCGGAGCAGATGAAAATGTTCCTGACCCGAATCGGTTTTGGTTCAAAGGCGATTATTACCGGAGATATTACACAGGTGGATTTACCAAAGGGACAATCCTCGGGATTGATTCACGCAGGGAAAATTCTAAAAAACGTTTCCGGCATAGTCTTCCACCACTTTACCGGAGAGGATATTGTCAGGCATCCTCTGGTTCAGGAAATCGTCAAGGCGTATGATTCCGGCAAGGAGGCGCAGGTCACCAAAGAGGAGTGAAATAATGTTTCCTCTCAAATTGCTGTGGGGGAAAGTTCAGGAAATCATTTCTTCCCTCGCGGGGAAACGTAAAGTTCGCAGAGGCATCGCTGCGGTGCTTCTTTTTGTTTTACTTACATTTCTGGTATCTGTGAATTGCGTTTCCCAAAAGGTTAATTTGCAGGTGGGTCAGGTTTCACCCACTGACATTTTTGCGCCCCGCAGTATTATTTTTGAAGATGAGGCAAAAACCAGAGAAGCACGGGAACAAGCCAAGGAAGCCATAGTAAAACAATATAGAGTAGACCCCCAGGTGAGTGTGGGGGTGCAGGAAGATATTTCATCGGTAATTGCGTCAATTAGGGAGATTCAGCGGAATGAAGCTTTGACTGAGGAAGAAAAGATTGAACGCCTTGGTTCGGAAATAAACTTTGCCCTTTCGGAAAAGGTCTTGCAGGATTTAGCCCGCAGTGCACCTGAAAGCCTGCAGGGATTGGAATCGAGTCTAAACAGCCTGGTGGCCCAGTCCATGGAACAGGGTATTACCTTTGAAAACCAGGATCAAGCAATAGAATTGCTTGTGGGTCAGGTTAACCACCTGGGTTTAAGTCCTGCTTATTCTACCCTTGCGGAGGGTTTGATACGCAAATTTGTTCGCCCGAATAAATTCTTTGATAAAAATAAAACGGAATTGTTGCAGGAAACAGCCATGGAGGCTGTCCAGCCGGTTATGGTTTCCATTAAAGAAAATGAAAAAATAATCGGTGAAGGAGAAATTGTTACCGAGGAACACGTGGCCAAGCTGGAAGCATTGGGTTTGACAGGTACCTCTTCACCTTTAAAATCCATCGCCGGTGCTGCTTTGCTGGTTGCCTTGTTAATGACCGTTGTTTTGTTTTATATATACCAGCAAAACAGAATAATTTATAAGAATGCCGGACACCTTTATCTATTAGGTTTGATAGTCGTTGTGGTGCTGGGGGTGGGAAGGGCGCTTATGGCCATAAATGTAGCCCAGTGGCCTCAATTCGGGGCGCTCTTCGCCTATATGATACCGGTGGCCGCAGCGGGAATGCTCATCGCCATCTTGCTTGATTCGCGCCTGGCTGTCCTGGTGGTTGCCGTAATGAGCTTCCTGGTGGGCATAATGACCGGTGGCCAGATTAGATTCGGCGTGGTGGGCTTGATCGGTGGTATCACCGGTGTTTACGGAGTGAGCAAGCTAAGCCAGCGGGGTGACTTGGCCAGGGCCGGGGTGATAACCGGAGCGGCAAACGTACTGGCCATATTTACCATGGGTCTTATTTCCGATACGCCCATGGGTCTTTTGGTAACATCCAGCCTGGCTTTGGGAGCAATAAACGGTATACTGTCATCCGTTTTAACAAATGGCGCATTGCCTTACCTGGAGAGCACATTTGCCATTACATCTTCGGTAAGATTGTTGGAATTATCACACCCGAGTAACCCGGTTTTACGAAGGCTTCTCACCGAAGCACCCGGTACGTATCACCATAGCATTCTGGTGGGTAACCTGGCTGAATCGGCTGCCGAGGAAGTGGGCGGGGAAGCGTTATTGGTACGGGTGGGGGCTTATTATCATGATATAGGCAAGCTAAAAAGACCCTATTTCTTTATTGAAAACCAGTTAACTTCCGACAACCCCCATGATAAGATTGCTCCCAGTCTAAGCACCCTTATTCTTACTTCGCATGTTAAAGACGGTGTGGAACAAGCCAGGGAAGCGAGACTACCCCAAGCGGTTATTGATATAATTGAGCAGCACCATGGTACAAGCCTGTGCAGTTACTTTTACCACAAGGCAGCGGAAAATGCCAACAGCGAAAATATTTCTGAAGATGATTTTCGTTATGAGGGTCCCAAACCCCAGAGCAAGGAAGCAGCCATAGTAATGCTGGCCGATTCAGTTGAAGCCGCAGTAAGGTCCATGAAAAACCGCACTCCCGGTAAAATAGAAGGAGTTGTACGCAAAATAATAAAGGACAAGCTGCTGGACGGTCAGCTTGACGAAAGCGATTTGACTCTCAAGGATCTGGATACCATAGGGAATGCTTTTCTTAAAGTATTATCGGGAATATTCCATTCCCGCATAGAGTATCCCGATGCCAAGGAAATGGAAAGGAGAAAATCCAAGCGTGCCGGTTCTCGTAAACAATCTGCAGCAAAAAGTGAACGTAAATAACAGGCAAGAAGACCTGGTAATTAAGGCAGCGGCGGCGGTGCTGGAAGAAGAGGGTTACGATGATGAGGCCGAAGTTAGTATCGTCTTTGTGGACAACCCCCGAATCCAGGCACTGAACAAGCAATATAGAGGGGTGGACAGTCCCACCGATGTGCTGAGTTTTTCCATGCAGGAGGGCGAGAACATTCCCGGCGAGGACAGCCTCCTTGGTGATGTAATTATCTCACTGGAAACCGCAGTTCACCAGGCGGAGGAATTCGGGCACAGTGTTGACCGGGAAGTTGCTTACCTGGCGGTGCACGGTGTACTGCACCTTCTGGGCTACGACCATATGAAAGAGCCGGACAGAAAGCAAATGAGGGAAAAGGAAGAAGCCATAATGCAGAAAATCAATCTCTCCAGATAAATACCCATGCCGCCATACAGCGGCACGTATGGTTAGGATGCCCCGGCTTTATGAGATGTGGGAGGCGGGAAGTTGGAAGTGGGCAATCCCAGAAAACGCAGGAAAGCGCCGGTTCACCCAGGTCAACAAGTCACTTCAGGGTGACCCGGTGATTTCCGGAGAGAGCGGAGCGGCTATTACCATGGATAATTCCCGTAAAACCATAGGATTTTCCCACGCTGTCAGAGGTATAACCTATGCCCTAAAAACCCAGATTAATATGCGGATTCATTTTATTGCTGCTGCAATGGCCCTGCTGGTAGCATGGGCTCTGCGCATCAATGGTTTGGAATTATTATGGATAATAATGGCCATATTTATGGTAATAATCACGGAACTCATTAATACCGCGGTGGAAGCCATTGTGGACCTGATGAGCCCGGAGTACCACCCCTTGGCCCGTGTTGCCAAGGATACCGCTGCCGGTGCTGTGCTTCTGGCCGCCATTCATTCACTGCTGGTAGCTTTTTTTGTTTTTGGGAGGCGTATCTTATGAGTCCTGAAAAACTCATTCTGCATGCTCAAAAAGCCCGGGAAATGGCATATGCACCTTATTCAGGTTTCAGTGTCGGGGCGGCATTGCTGACAGAGCAAGGAAGTATTTATACCGGTTGTAATGTGGAAAACTCTTCTTACGGTTTAACGGTGTGCGCTGAACGTATAGCGGTGTTTAAGGCTGTTTGCGCGGGAGAGCGACAATTTAAGGCACTGGCTATTTTCGCCGGAACGGAAAGCTATTGCAGCCCGTGCGGTGCATGCCGGCAGGTGCTTTTGGAGTTCGGGCGGGAAACTGAGGTATACATGTCCAATGATAAGGGAGAATATAAGGTAATGACGGTTGGGGATTTGGTACCCGAAGCCTTTGAATTAAACGTTTAATAATTTGAGTGAGTGTTCAAGAGGGTGAGGTAAGCTTGGAATTAAATAAAAGCGAATTTAAATCGGGTTTTGTATCAATAGTAGGTCGTACCAATGTGGGGAAGTCCACACTTCTTAATAAGGTAATCGGCCAAAAAGTTGCCATAATGTCCGATAAACCTCAAACAACAAGGCATAAGATAAGTCTTGTTTTAACAAGCGACGATGCGCAAATAATCTTTTTGGACACTCCCGGGGTGCACAAACCGCAGCATAAACTGGGGCAACATCTGGTGGATGTTGCTTTGGGATCTTTGCAAGAAGTTGACGTGGTATTGTTTATGGTAGAGGCACTCCCTCCCGGCCCCGGAGATAAGTATGTGCTCAAACGCTTGAAAAAACTAAAAGGACCTCTCTTTTTAGTCATCAACAAGATAGACCTGGTTAACAAGGAAGAGCTGGCAAGGGTTATGGACATTATGCGGCAGGAGCATCAGTTTAACGAGATAGTGCCGGTTTCCGCCTTGACCGGGGAAAATGTGGATTTATTAATAAAGCAAATCACAAAATACCTGCCTGAAGGACCTAAGTATTACCCGGATGATATGATTACCGACAAGCCGGAACGCTTTATAATGGCTGAGTTGATCCGGGAAAAAGTGTTACACTTAACCAGTCAGGAAATACCGCATTCCGTATCGGTGGTGGTGGATGAGGTAAAGAAACGCTCCGATGAGCTGGTGGTGGTAAACGCTACCATATTTGTTGAAAGGGATTCTCAAAAACGAATAATCATCGGAAAAGGCGGCAGCATGCTAAAACAAGTGGGTCAAATGGCCCGCAAAGAAATGGAAATATTACTTGGTTCCCGTATCTACCTTGATATCTGGGTGAAGGTCAAAAAAGACTGGCGGAACCATGAGGGACTCTTAAGAACCCTGGGATACTTTGAGGAGTAAACTTCTTGCTGCATGCGGACCTTCCCTGTTTGAACACAGAAAGTTTCGTAGTAGGGTGACCCGGTGATTTCCGGAGAGAGCGGAGCACTGAGTAGCGGCGCTCAGCCCGTCAAATCCAAAGAGTCATGACCCCTTAGTGCGTGAAGAAGTAGGCAAGCAGTCTGTAGCAAGCGGCTTTCCGGGAGACACTTACCCGCTGTAAAAGAATAATTGCGGAGCGAACGGAGGAAACCACCGGGGCGCCCGAGCACCAAAAGTAACTTTAACAGTAAAAAAAGTTTTTCACAAAAGAAGGATATGCACACTTGCTGTTGAATAATAATACGTTTTTCCTAAAACCCCGTGTTTCTACTGTCAATTTTTTTTTGTCCAAAATCAATTGACTAATCAATTACAAGGCATGTAGGATTAACAAAGGTGATTATTCATTGCTGACAACTGGGAGGTGTCACTGATGCAGGAGTGGAAACTTCAAATGCAAAATCAAGTGAATACTTTGGAGAAACTCGAGGAATTTATCAACGTCACCCCGGAGGAACGAAAGGCCATTGAGACCATACATACAAAATGGGGTACTACCCCTTATTTTGCAAGTCTAATGGATCCTGATGATCCCAACTGTCCTATACGTAAACAGGTGGTTCCTTCCCTAAAGGAAAAGGAAAACCGTTACGGTATAGAAAACTACCTGGTATATAAAGAAAACCGTGATAACGGAGAAGAGAGGCCCGACACCATTGCCCGGCAGTACCATGATCGCATTGCATTTACGGTAATGAACACCTGTGCCAATTACTGCCGTCACTGTTTCCGGAAGGAACTTGTGGTTGATGAATCCCTTAAATTGAACTTTGATGTCGATGAGGGACTTAAATGGATAAGGGAACATTCCGAAATTCGAGATGTATTGATAACCGGTGGCGATCCATTGCTGCTTTCCGACGACAAGCTGGAATATCTCATCAGAAATCTACGGGAAATTCCCCATGTTGAAATGATTCGCTTTGGGAGCCGTTTACCGATAGTGCTGCCCCACAGAATTAATAAAAAACTATTAAAGGTTTTGGGAGGCTACCACAGGGTACCCATCTGGCTCAACACCCAGTGCAATCATGCCAAGGAGATTACTGAAAGAACTGCTGAGGCGGTATACGACTTAATGTCGGTGGGGGTAAATGTAGGGAACCAGGCCGTGCTATTAAAGGGTATCAATGATGATAAAAAATCCTTCAAGGAATTACACCAGAAATTACTGACGGTACGGATTAGGCCTTATTATGTATTTTACTGTGAACCCGCTCCGGGGATAGATCATTTCCGGACGCCGGTGGAAAAGGGTGCGCAGTTGATCAGGGACACTCTGCGGGGGCATACAACAGGACTGGCGCAGCCAATGTACGTGGTGGCCACCAATATCGGTAAAATTCCTTTAATGCCCGATTATTATATTCAGGATAAGAATGAAAAGGAATATACATTACGGAATTATAAAGGACAGATTACCACCACTCCCAATATCCCTGAATAGCTTAAATTTCATAAACTGAATAAAGTTAGAAAGAAAAAAGGACTTCACCTCCTGGTTTGTCGAATAGATATCTTATATGTCGACTTACGTTCCAGGGGAGTGAAGTCATTATATTTTACGGGCTACTAAGGTAAAAAGAGTTACAAGAAAATGAGGTGTATATTTTGAATGATGGTTTAAATCTCGATTGGGGAGTAGCGATTAATTCCCTTCCCATCCTTATGTCCGGTATAAAATGGACTATTATTATTACCATTGTAGGTTTGCTCTTTGGTTTTTTTATTGGGGCGCTGATGGGTTTGGCCAGAACATCTAAGAGCAAACTCATTTACGCATTGGGAACAGTTTATGTGGAAGCAATACGCGGTACACCCATACTGGTACAGGCTGTCTATCTTTATTTCGGAGTCAACCAAATACTTCTGCAAACAATGGGCTTTAAAATAGAGCCTATCCCGGCCGGTATTATAGCCATCAGTATTAACTCCGGCGCGTATATCGCGGAAATTGTGCGGGGGTCCATCCAGTCTATCCACAAGGGACAGGTGGAAGCCGGGCGTTCCTTGGGATTAAGCAAATTTAAAACCTTTTACTTTATTGTCTGGCCCCAAGCATTTAAAAGAATGATTCCTCCTTTGGGCAACCAGTTCATAATCAGTTTAAAGGACACATCTCTGTTTTCGGTTATTGCCGTGGGGGAATTGTTAAGACAAGGGCAATTGGTGGTTTCTTCCACATTTGCTGCCTTTGAGATTTATACCTTTGTGGCTGTGCTTTACTTGTTTATGACGCTGTCTATTTCGGGCGTTTTGAGATACGTTGAAAGGAGACTGGATGTAAGTTGATTATAAAGGTAGAAAACCTTCATAAATATTTTGGTGAGCTGGAAGTCTTAAAGGGTATAGACCTTGAAATTGCAGAGCAGGAAGTTGTGTGTGTGATCGGACCCTCCGGTTCGGGAAAGAGTACCTTTTTACGCTGTATTAACCTGCTGGAAGATATCACCAGTGGGAGGGTGATTGTGGACGGTTATGACCTTACCGATCCCAAGACCAACATAAACAAGGTAAGGACCGAGGTTGGTATGGTTTTTCAGCAGTTTAACCTTTTCCCCCACATGACGGTTATGCAAAACATAACTTTGGCTCCCATTCAGGAACGTAAGATACCTAAGCAGCAGGCGCAAAAGGATGCATTGGAACTGTTGGATAAAGTGGGTTTAAGGGATAAGGTGAATGTGTATCCGGATAACCTTTCCGGTGGGCAAATGCAGCGGGTGGCAATAGCCCGGGCATTGGCCATGAACCCCAAAGTAATGCTTTTTGATGAGCCCACGTCGGCTTTGGACCCGGAGCTGGTGGGTGAGGTGCTGGCGGTGATGAAGGATTTGGCCAGGGAAGGAATGACAATGGTTGTGGTAACCCATGAGATGGGCTTCGCCCGGGAAGTGGCGGATAGGGTTATTTTTATGGATGAGGGTATTATTATGGAGGAGAATACACCGGAGGAAATCTTTAAAAATCCAAGGCATGAGAGAACAAAGGCTTTTCTGGGTAAGATCCTTTAAAATAAAAAGTGGTTGGGATTTGATCCCAACCACTTTTTTCAGCTTGTCCCAACTAAAGGTTCAGTACTTAGGCTTGAGGAATTTGCTTTGGCTGCTGCCCGAACCACTTTTCGTAGATGTCTCCATAGGTTCCGTCTTCAAACATTTGCTGCAGCACACCGTTAACGTCATCAACCAGATCGCTTCCTTTGGGGAAGGCTATGCCGTATTGCTGACCTTGAAGGATGTCTCCCACAGGCTTGACTTTGCCTTTACCTTTGTTACTTGCGTAGTACATAACGTTGGGTGAGTCGAAGACAACTGCATCGGCGCCTTCGTTAAGGAGTTCCATGTAGGCCCCGTCAATGTTGGGGAACGGTATAACTTCCTTAACTCCTTCAATATTTACGGAGTAATCATAGCTTGTGGTACCGGTTTTGGTGGCTACTACTTTACCGTCAAGGTCGTCTACGCTTTGAATTTCTTCTTCGTCTGCGCGGACAAGAACCAGAAGACCGGCATCATAGTAAGGAACTGAAAAGTCAACTTTTTCTTTGCGCTCTTCTTTAATGGTCATACCTGCAATGGCTGCATCAATGGAACCGGATTGCAGAGCGGGAATAAGACCGTTAAAGTCCATGGGCTGTAATTCGTACTCAAGGTTGAGCTCTTCCGCGATTTTTGCCCACATATCGATGTCGAAACCTTCATATTCTCCTGTATCCTGGTTCAAAAATTCAAAAGGAACAAAGGATGCGTCCACACCTACAACCAGTTTCTTGGAAGTTTCATTCCCGGTTTGGTTCTCATTGTTTCCCTCTTCATTTCCGGACCCGCATGCCGCCACTGCGGTCATTACCAGGACCAGTAAAAGTACTAGGCCTACCTTTTTAAAATTCTTCATTCCGTTTAAAATGCCCCCTTTTTTTAATTGTTTCCTAACTAAATTACTATTTATTAAAGTTACCACATTATTAACAGATTTACAATATAGAATAGTATTGTAAATAAACCATTGTCCTTCACTGCTTTGTAAAATAATAATATAATTCCTTGACACATATAGTAAAAATTGATAGATTTAAGTTTGGCTTATAGTAAAATAATAGATATGATGTGGCTGGCCTTCTTCAGCTATTAGCCCGGAGAAGGCCTTGTTTACTTTAGGAGGTGGTAGCGTGGACGCTGACCCTAGCAGGCGATGTGTGTTCAATAAAATAAGGGTTGCCCAGGTTTGCCACCGCTGTAAACGGAAACCGGGTCACCCGTAAAAGGGAGGTGGGCCCGATGTCCTATAAAGATACAAAGGATGTCCACGAGTCAATAATTTCCTGCCTAAATGAAGTGTCAACCGAAAGACTTCGTTTGTGTCTTGAGCAGTTCCATGCCGCAGATATTGCAGAAGTTATGGATGCGGTAAATATAGCCCAGGGCGTCAAGGTACTGCGATTAATGGATGCCGGCAAGGCAGCCACGGTTCTCATGGAGTTGGAACCGGAAGTTGTACCCAAGCTGCTGGAGGGGTTGGGAAGGCAGCGTACAGCGGAGATCTTTTCCGAAATGTTCACCGACGATGCTGTTGACTTGCTGGGGGAACTGCCTGAGGACAAACAAAAAATGATCCTGGACTTTATGCATGCTTCTGATGCAAAAAGTGTTAGGGAACTTTTGAAGTACGGAAAAGAGACGGCCGGGGGTATTATGACCACGGAATACGTGGCCATATCCAAGGATATAACTGCCGGCCAGGCAATTGAAGTGCTTAGAAATATAGCCCCGGATGCGGAAACTGTTTATTACCTTTATGTAGTTAACAACAGTAACCAACTGGTGGGGATTATATCCCTCAGGGAACTTATTATTCCCCCCCCTGACTCGTTAATCAAAGACATAATGCGCCCCAATGTTATCAGCGTGCATGTGCGAACCGACCAGGAAGAAGTTGCCCGCATGGTGGCGAAGTATGACTTTCTGGCTATACCGGTTGTTAACGATAATAATGAATTGCTGGGTATTGTTACGGTGGACGACGTGTTGGACGTTATTGAAGAAGAAGCCACCGAGGACATTATGTTAATGACCGCCAGTATGGACAGCGAGGGACAGGAATTCGATGTCGGGGCACTGCAGAGGGCAGCCAGGCGTTTACCCTGGCTGATTGTATTGCTCTTCGGCTCTCTGCTGGCGGGAAATGTCATTGCGGGTTTTTCCTCAACATTGGAGCAAATAGCCGCGCTGGCCTTTTTCATTACGGTGATGGCCGGTGGCCCGGGCAACGTGGCTACGCAGTCTCTGGCCGTAGTGGTCAGGGGACTAGCCACCGGTGAAGTTACTTCCCGGGGGATCATCCCCATCATTATAAAAGAAGTAAGGGTAGGCCTACTGGTGGGCTCCATTTGCGGAGTGATACTGGCGATAATAGGATATATATGGATGGGCTCGCTGGAATTGGGGCTTGTGGTTGGTTTGTCCCTTGCTTTGAGCATGACTGTGGCCACAATACTGGGCAGTTTCTTTCCCCTGGTCATTAGCAGTTTCGGGGTGGATCCGGCCCTGGCTTCGGGACCATTTATCACTACCTTAATGGATGTTACCAGCATGTTGATATATTTTTCACTGGCCAGTTTAATATTACTGTAAATAACGGGAAAGGGACAGGAAGCTTAAATAAGAGCAAAGCCTGTCCCTATCTTATTATTAAGTTAAGCCTTTCCAGCGTTTGACTATATCATTTTCGATTTTTAACATGTCCATTACTCTTCCCACCGTTTGTTTGACTATATCGTCAATGGTTTCCGGTTTATGGTAAAATGCCGGTACCGGCGGCATTATGATAACTCCGAGGCGGGAGAGTTTGAGCATATTTTCCAGGTGGATGGAATTGAGAGGGGTCTCCCGGGGTAGAAGTATAAGCTTGCGTCCCTCTTTTATGCAGACATCGGCCCCCCTGGCGATAAGATTGTCGGTAAGCCCGGTGGCGATGGAGGCCAGGGATTTCATGCTGCAGGGTGCCACCACCATACCTCTGCAGAGAAAGGAGCCGCTGGCAATGGCGGCAGACATTTCCGCATCTCCGTAATTATGAGTCGCTAAATTGCGTACTTGTTCCGGGGTGTAATCTGTTTCCAGGCAAATATTTTTTTCGGCCCAGCGGCTCAAAACCAGGTGGGTTTCAATATGAAGTCGCTTAAGCTCCTGCAAAACCGTTATCCCGTAGATGGAACCGCTGGCTCCCGTAATTCCCACTATTATGCTCATTTTTTATATCCTCCCGTAAAGGACAATTAGGTATGGAAAGCTGTATAATCAAAGTATAACATCAAAAAGGGGCAAATCCACAATGAAATTATATAAAGTGGACGCTGTGGTGTTAAAATCGCGGGAAATGCGTGAGGCCGACCGTATCTTAACCTTGTTTTCCCGCCAGCGGGGAAAAATACGGGCAGTGGCTCATGGTGTTAATAAACCTTCCAGTAGAAAAAGGGGTGCGGTTCAGCCCTTTTGTTATTCCACTTTCCTTCTTTATCGTGGTAGGGAGTTGGATTCTGTCAACCAGTGTGAGGGGGTTGAGGCTTTTCCGGGCCTGCGTTCCGACCTGGACAAGCTTTTTTATGCCAGCTACCTGGCTGATTTGACTGATGCCGTTACCATGGAGGACGAGGTGAGCGGGGAATTATTTGCTTTGCTGTTGACAATATTGCATTTAATCTCCCGGGACGAGGCTGATATTGAGCTTTTGGTGAGGGCTTTTGAAATAAGATTAATGAGTATTTCCGGTCTCAGGCCGCATTTGGAAAGTTGTGTTGCCTGCGGTGCCCAAATTGAATCGGAAACAGCAGGTTTCAGCAGTGGTGGCGGGGGCGCTGTTTGTAACCGGTGTTCCGGTGGCGTGGAAGGTGTCAGGTCTTTGCCCCGGGGTGCTTTGGAAGTATTAAGATTGTTATTACAGTGGGATCTTAAAAAGATGGGGCGGGTAAAGGTATCCCCCCGCATACGGCGTTATCTCAAGCAGGTGATGCGGGATTATATAGGATACCATGTGGAAAAAAAATTTGCAGAGGTTGGTTTTTGGGAAAAGCTGTATGAACATTGACTGTGTATAAAAATTCCCCTGCATGGGTTTAATAAAGTTAGTGTAAAATATTGTTGTGAAACAAAGGAGGGATCAGTTTCGTGAGCAGTGATTTGGAAAAAATTGATATAATCAGGGCCAGGACGGGCGTGGGTTACAATGAAGCCAGGCAAGCGCTGGAAGATGCCGGCGGTGACGTTGTTCAAGCACTGATAAACCTGGAAGAAAAGAATGAGCATTTTTGTAAAAGAATGAAGGGTTCAAGAGAAGATGTCATGGGTAGGGTGAAGGATCTTTGGAACCGGGGACAGGAAACAAAGATAAAAGTTAAAAAGGGTGAACGTACTGTTCTTGAAATCCCGGCCACTGTAGGTGCCCTGGGATTAATCGGGGCCGCCGTCAGTAGTGAAGTGGCTCTGCTGGGTGTTCTTGGCGGGGCGGCAGCCATGGTAAAAAATTACCGGCTGGAAATAGACAAAGGGACTGGTGATAAAGAACAAAGGGATCCGGAAAACAAAAATTACTTTGGGCCCGGGGATATAAGATGATCTCCCCGGAGTCAGAAGATTTGACTTTACACCGTAAATTTGGTAAATTAATCGAAAATAATATTCAGGCGATGATGGAAAGAGTAGGTGTGCTGAGCTCCACAGAGAGCCGGGAATGGTGGAAACCGGCGGGTGAAACTCATTGAAAGGGGTTCCTGAGCCGCAAGAGGAAAGTCGCCCTTTGGGACGATGAGTAAAGCTTGCATTTATGAGCGGGCAATATGTTATTTTGCCAAGCAGGGTGGAACCGCGGGAGAATGCCTCCCGTCCCTGGCTATAGTGCCTGGGGCGGGAGGTTAGTTGCGTCTGGAGGGATATTCAAATATGATAAACATTGATGATTTTCTAAAGGTGGAAATGCGCGTGGGCAGAATCACAAGTGCTGAAGATTTTCCAGAAGCGCGAAAACCGGCTTATAAACTTACTGTTGATTTCGGGCCCATGGGTACCAGAAGGTCCAGTGCTCAAATTACTGAAAGATACACCAAGGAAGAACTTATAGGAAGGTTAGTGGTGGCAGTAACTAACTTTCCCCCACGCCAAATAGGCCCCTTTTTGTCCGAAGTGCTGGTATTGGGAGCCAATGACGAGCAGGGAAAGGTTGTTCTGCTTCAACCGGACCGGGATGTGCCCCTGGGGGAGAGAATTTATTAACGGGATTTTCTTCGTTTCGCTAGGCAATTATTCAGCCGGAGCGGGTAACACCTCGCGCTCACTACCCGGCCTTATACTTTAAATCACTAAAAGACAGGGGGTATAAAGTTGAACTTTCAAGATCTTATCCAGGCCCTGAACAATTTTTGGGCCAAGGAAAAATGTATTATTCAGCAGCCTTATGACATAGAAAAGGGTGCCGGCACCATGAATCCCGCTACAGTACTGCGGGCGCTGGGGCCGGAACCTTGGAGAGTTGCCTATGTGGAGCCTTCTCGCAGGCCCACCGACGGTCGTTACGGTGAAAACCCGAACCGGCTGCAACACTACTACCAGTACCAGGTTATTCTTAAACCGTCACCAATTGACGTGGTGGAAATTTACCTGGAAAGCCTGCGGGCTATTGGAATCGACCCGGAGGTTCATGACATTCGCTTTGTAGAGGATAACTGGGAGTCCCCCACCCTTGGTGCCTGGGGGTTGGGCTGGGAAGTCTGGCTCGATGGTATGGAAATAACCCAGTTTACTTATTTTCAGCAGTGTGGCGGTATTGATTGCCACCCGGTAAGTGCCGAGATAACTTACGGCTTGGAGAGGCTGGCCATGTACATCCAGGAGAAGGACAATGTTTTTGATATAGAATGGGTGGAAGGTATAACGTACGGTGACGTGCATCACCGGGGAGAAGTGGAGCACTCCCACTATAACTTTGAACAGGCCGATACGGATATGCTCTTTAAACTGTTTGAAATGTATGAGGGCGAAGCGTTACGTGTGGTGGAAAAGGGGTTGGTACTCCCGGCTTACGATTACGTTCTTAAATGTTCCCATACTTTCAACCTGTTGGATGCCCGGGGAGCTATCAGCGTTACCGAAAGAACCAGCTACATCGGGCGGGTGCGAAATCTGGCCCGGGCTTGTGCGCAAGCATATGTGAAGCAGAGGGAGGAACTGGGTTATCCCTTGCTGAGAAATGAGGGGGCTTAAAATGGCAGCGAACTTTCTTTTGGAAATAGGTGTGGAGGAAATGCCGGCGAGGTTTCTCAACCCGGCGCTTAACCAGTTGAAGAGCTTGGCTGAGTCCAGTTTGCAAGAAAACAGGCTGAAGTACGAAGAGGTTCATACCATGGGCACGCCGCGCCGTCTCACTCTTTTTGTGCGGGGGCTGGCTGAGAAACAGGAATCCCTCAAAGAGGAAGTAAAGGGACCTGCCGAAAAGGTAGCCTTTAAGGACGGAAAGCCCACCAGAGCAGCCGAAGGGTTTGCAAAAAGCCAGGGGGTATCTGTCCAGGACCTGATTACAAAACCTGTGGGGCACGTGGACTACGTCTTTGCCGTGAGGCAGGAAGAAGGACGCCCTGCTGAAGATTTGTTGAAGGAAATTGCTCCGGCATTGATAACCGGGTTGCATTTTCCCAAACCTATGCGCTGGGGAGGTTTAGAATTCCGTTTCGCCCGACCTATACGCTGGCTGTTGGCCCTTTACAGCAGCAGGGTAATTTCCTTCGAGCTGGCGGGTCAGCAAAGTGACCGGGTTACATACGGGCACCGTTTTATGAGTACGGGTCCCGTTACCATAGAAAGACCGGAGGATTACTTGTCCAAGCTGGAAGAAGTATATGTGCTTGCCGAACCTGGAGAGCGCAAAGAAAGGATTCGTAAGCAAATTGAAGAACTTGTCCGGCAAGCCGGCGGAAAAGTAATGAATGATGAGGATCTCCTGGATGAAGTGACTAATTTAGTGGAATACCCCACTGCCTTAATGGGTAGTTTTGATGCCGGTTATCTGGAACTGCCCCCGGAAGTATTGATAACTCCCATGAAGGAACACCAGCGTTATTTTCCGGTACAGGACAGTGAAGGAAATCTTTTACCCCGTTTTATAGCGGTTCGCAACGGAGGGCAAGAGCACTTGGATGTTGTAAGGGCTGGTAATGAGAAAGTTCTCAAGGCCCGTCTGGAGGATGCCGCTTTCTTCTGGCAGGAAGATTTAAAAGAAACCCTGGCGGCAAGGGTGGATGATTTAAAGAAGGTTGTCTTCCAGGAAACACTGGGGACTATGTACCAAAAGGTTCAACGGATTGCAAAACTTTCCGGCCACTTGATCAAGTTTCTGGGGGGAGATGAGCAGGCTGTCTCCGTTACCCGGCGTGCCGCCATGTTGGCCAAAGCCGATCTGGTAACCAATATGGTTTATGAATTCCCTGAATTGCAGGGGATTATGGGGCGAGAGTACGCGCTTTACCAGGGAGAAAAGCCGGAAGTGGCCCAAGCAATTTTTGAGCACTATTTACCCAGGCATGCCGGTGATGAACTACCGGATTCTTTACCCGGTAAAGCTTTGAGCCTGGCCGACAAAACAGACACGCTGGTGGGATGTTTTGCCATCGGTATCCAGCCCACCGGTTCTCAGGACCCTTATGCGCTCCGGCGCCAGGCGCTGGGAATATGTAATATAGTTTTGGATTATGGTCCGGGTCTTTCCCTCAAGGAAATGGTCCACCGGGCTTACGAGGGTTTGAAGGAAACAGTGGATTTACAGTACAGTGAAGAAGTTGTTTGGGGCAACTTGCAAGACTTTATCAGGCAGCGTCTCCGGGGCCTGATGACAGATATGGGGCTACGTTACGATACCGTGGAGGCTGTACTTGCCACCGGTTTTGATGATATAGCCGGTGTTTACATGCGGGGGCGTGCGGTGGAAGAGTTTAGAAGAGGGTCTGAGTTTGAAGCATTGCTCACCGCTTTCACCCGTGCTTCCAATTTAAGCAAGAAAGCCCCGGCTTTGGAAGTAAATACGGGCCTTTTGCAGGATGATGCCGAAAAAAAATTATATGAGGCTTATACCGGGCTGGTGGAAGAAGTCCGTCCTTATTTGAAGCAACAGGATTACCCCCGGGTGTTGGAAAATATTGCCCGCCTCCGGAAACCGGTGGATGAATTTTTTGAGCAAGTGATGGTTATGGTGGATGAACAGGAGGTAAGGGAAAACCGCTTGGTACTGTTGAGGAACATCGCCCGGTTTATTGGTTCGGTGGCCGATTTCAGTAAAATAGTGGTGGAACGTGATAACGAAAAATAGACATACTAGTTAAGCATTTTATGCCAATTGGTGTGTAAAATAAAAAAATAAAGAGTAAAAAATTTTTCATTCCACCAAGAAGGGAATTTAATGTGGATATATAATATATATTAATTATAGTAAGTGCTTAATTAGTATAACATATTTGCTCTCATAAGGGGCGATGGTTTTGGAACTTACCAAGCGGCAGGAAAGGATTCTGGAAATAGTAAAGAATGACGGGCCCATTACCGGTGAGCAAATTGCTGAGCGGCTTAATCTAACCAGAGCCACACTAAGGCCGGACATGGCTATTTTGACCATGTCCGGCCTTTTGGAAGCAAGACCCCGCGTGGGTTATTTCTACAGTGGAAAATCGCCGTCAAGGGTACTGGGGGATAAACTGCATAAAATTAAGGTTGCCGATATAAAATCGGTGCCGGTGGTTGTACCCGAGCAATGTACGGTATATGATGCCGTTGTTACCATGTTCATCGAGGACGTGGGCACACTTTTTGTTGTCAAAGAGAGAGGGTTTCTGGAAGGGGTAATTTCCCGAAAGGATTTGCTGAAAATTACTCTAGGCGGGCAGGATATTCATAAGCTGCCGGTGGGAGTCGTTATGACCAGGATGCCCAACATTGTCACCATAAGTCCCGAAGAATCCGTATGGACTGCCGCCCAAAAAATTATTATCCACGAAATTGACGCCCTTCCGGTGGTACGCCCGGTGGGTGAGCAAGGAGAAGATTCAAATGGCCCTGACGGGTTTGAAATTGTAGGAAGGGTTAGTAAAACCAATATAACCAGGCTATTTGTTGAACTGGGAGAAGGTAATGATTAAGGAGGGGTTTCCCATTTCCACAGGGGTTAAAAATTCGGTACCCATCGTATACATACTCTCTGATTCCATAGGGGAAACAGCGGAACTTGTAGCCCGGGCGGCTGCCAGCCAGTTTAACGGTGGCAGCACGGAAATCAGGCAGGTACCGTATGTTAATGATCCGCAGGAAATCCCTGAGATTGTGAAAGAGGTAAGGGATAACGGCGGTATGATCGCATATACCTTGGTTTTGCCCGAGCTCAAGGAAGCGGTGGTTAGAGAGGCTCAAAAACTCGATATTATTACGGTGGACATTATGAGTCCCATGTTGGATGCTATAACTAAGCTGCAGGGCAGACCACCCAAAAGGGAACCGGGGCTGGTCCGAAAAATGGACAGAGAATACTTTCGCCGGGTTGAAGCCATAGAATTTGCCGTTAAGTATGATGACGGCAAAGACCCCAGGGGGATATTGAAGGCCGACCTTGTTATTATCGGGGTGAGTCGTACCTCCAAGACACCTCTTTGTATGTATATGGCCCATAAAAAAATTAAGGCCGCCAATGTGCCGCTGGTGCCCGAAGTGGCACCCCCGGAAGAGGTGTTCAACCTGGACCCGCATAAACTTATAGGGCTCACCATAAGGCCTCAGCTTTTAAATGAAATTCGCAGGGAAAGACTTAAAACACTGGGATTAACATCCAATGCTGATTATGCAAGTATGGAGCGTATATTGCGCGAGCTGGAATATGCAGAAAATATTATGAAGAGGGCCGGCTGTTCCATCATTGATGTAAGTAACAAAGCAGTTGAAGAAACGGCCAGCAGGGTATTGGAAATATATTACAGGGGGGAAAGGCATGTCAAGTAAAAAATACGTTTATTTGTTCGGTGAAGGGCGGGCGGATATGAAGGACCTTCTGGGGGGGAAGGGAGCCAATTTGGCCGAAATGACCAATATCGGTTTAACCGTACCCCCGGGTTTAATAATAACCACCGAGGCCTGTAATGAGTTTTATGTAAATGAAAGACAATTCCCTCCGGGTATGGAGGAGCAGGTCCGGGACAAAATGCAGGATTTGGAAGAGAAAACAGGTAAAAAGTTTGGGGACCCGGAGAACCCGTTGCTGGTGAGTGTGCGTTCCGGTGCACCCATTTCTATGCCCGGTATGATGGATACGGTCTTGAATTTAGGGTTAAATGACGATACCGTACAGGGATTGGCCGCCGCATCCGGTGACGAGCGCTTTGCAATGGACTGTTACCGGCGTTTTCTCAATATGTTTGGGGATGTGGTGTTGGGTATTGAACACCGTAAATTTGAAAGATTCCTGGAAGATAAGAAGGACCAGTGCGGTGTAAAGTATGATAATCAACTGACGGCAGAAGATTGGAAGGACGTTATCAAAAACTATAAACAGTTAATTGAAAAGGAAACCGGAAAGCCTTTTCCACAGGATCCCATGGATCAGCTCTTTAAGGCTATTTATGCTGTGTTTAACTCCTGGAATACCGACCGGGCCGTGGTATATCGCAAAGTAAATAAGATTCCTGATGATCTAGGTACCGCGGTAAATGTTCAAACCATGGTTTTCGGCAATCTGGGTAATGATTGTGGCACTGGAGTGGCATTTACCCGCAATCCCTCAACGGGTGAAAATAAGCTCTACGGAGAGTATCTCATAAACGCTCAGGGGGAAGATGTAGTTGCCGGCATAAGGACACCACAGCCCATTGCCACCATGAAAGATGAATTACCCGATGTATACGAACAGTTCGTTAAGACGTGTAATCTACTGGAGAATCATTACCGCAACATGCAGGATATAGAATTCACCATTGAGCGGGGAAAATTATATATACTGCAAACCAGAACCGGAAAAAGGACAGCCCAGGCTGCTTTGAAAATAGCAGTGGATATGGTCAATGAAGGGTTGATTACCAAGGAAGAGGCCGTTAATAGGGTGGAGCCTTCTCACTTGGATCATCTTTTGCACAGGCGCATAGATCCCGATGCCAAACTTGAAGTGATTGCCAAAGGATTGCCGGCATCACCCGGCGCCGCGGGCGGGTTGATTACCTTTGATGCTGATGAGGCCGAAAAACTGGGACAGGAGGGTAATAAAGTCATACTGGTTCGTACGGAAACGACTCCGGATGATATTCACGGCATTGTTGCCGCCCAGGGTGTACTCACTTCCCGGGGGGGAATGACCAGTCATGCCGCGGTGGTGGCCCGGGGAATGGGTAAGCCGTGTGTATGTGGTTGTGAAGCCTTACGAATAGACTACGAAGCGGAACAATTCCTGGTGGGAGAAAGAGTCTTTAATAAAGGGGATTTGATTTCCATTGACGGTTCCACCGGCCAGGTTATTATTGGTGACGTTCCAATGCTTGACCCCGAACTGAGCCCGGAATTTCAACAGCTTTTGGAGTGGGCGGATCAAATCAGGCAATTGGGGGTACGCGCCAATGCCGACACCCCGGTTGATGCTGCCAAGGCCAGAGAGTTTGGTGCGGAAGGAATTGGGCTTTGCCGCACGGAACACATGTTTATGGCTCAGGATCGCTTGCCCATTGTTCAGGAAATGATTCTGGCGGAGAGCGTGGAAAAGCGCCGGGAGGCCCTTGACAAACTGCTGCCCGTGCAAGAGGAAGACTTTTACGATATTTTAAAAGCCATGGAGGGATTGCCGGTAACCATTAGGCTGCTGGACCCGCCCTTGCACGAATTCTTGCCCAATGCCGAAGACCTGCTGGTTGAAATAACTGAATTACGCATCACCGGCAGTGACCCGGCAAAGTTGAAAGAGAAACAGGAGTTGCTAAAACAGGTTCGCCAGCTAACCGAATTCAACCCAATGTTGGGGCACCGGGGTTGCCGCCTTGGGATCTCTTTCCCCGAGGTTTATGCCATGCAGGCCAGGGCCATTTTCCAAGCTACGGCCAGGCTGGTGCAAGAGGGAGTTGAGGTTATTCCCGAAGTGGAGATTCCCCTGGTGGGGGAAATAAACGAATTGAAGATACTGCGGGAAATGGTGGATGCAATAGCTAAAGAAGTTGCCATTGAGACCGGTGCTAAATTTGAATATACAGTGGGCACAATGATAGAGGTTCCCAGAGCAGCCCTAATGGCTGCAGAAATTGCCGGAGAGGCGGACTTTTTCTCCTTTGGAACAAACGATCTTACCCAGACCACCTTTGGATTCAGCAGGGATGACGCCGAAGGAAAATTCCTGCATGAATATATTGACAGGAAGATATTAAAGGATAATCCCTTTGTGGTATTGGACCGCAGCGGAGTGGGAAGGCTCATGAAGATGACCGTTGAGGAAAGCCGCCGGGTCAAACCGGATATGCTTATCGGCATCTGTGGAGAGCATGGTGGTGAGCCCAGTTCCATTGAGTTCTGCCACCAAATTGGATTAAATTATGTTAGTTGCTCCCCCTTTAGAGTACCCATCGCGCGTTTAGCCGCGGCGCAGGCCAAGGTGAATAATCAATAGTGATATATAACGTTAGTTAAATTATTAAAAGGGATAAAAAAAAGATAAAAAAGGCCGCAATTTCAGCGGTCTTTTTTCTATAAAATTATGATACACTCACCGTCTTTTTTCCAAAATTCGCAAGTTATTAACAGATATTACGTTATATACACACGATATTGTGGATTATAATAATTATGTAAAGGAAATCTTTATCATTTTTTTAGCATAAAAAACAGGAAATTTGTTTAATGATAGAGAAACTAATCCTAGCAACGGTATAGATGTGCATACCCGTACGGAGGTATAAATTATGCCTGGTATGCGGCTTTTTTGGGCTATTAATCTGCCGGCGGAACTTAAAAAGAAACTATATGCTACCGTAAAGTATCCACTGGACTCATTTCCGGTAAATATGAAATGGGTTGAGGAACAAAACATCCATCTCACTTTGAAGTTTTTAGGGGATGTGGAAGTTCACCGGGTGGAAAGACTTGTTAAGGCAGTTGAAGAGGAGGTTCGCGGGCTCGGGCCCATGCATTTTGAAGTCAGTGGCATTGGCTTTTTCCCCGGACATCGCCGACCCTGTGTATTCTGGGCCGGTCTTGGCGGACAAGTAAAGGAACTGCGGGTGCTGCAGGGGAAGCTGGAAAAAGTCCATGCCTCGTTGGGATTTGAGCCGGAAAAAAGAGGTTTTTCTCCTCATATTACCCTTGCCCGCTTTCGTTCACCCGAAGGCAGTGCCGGGTTTGTTCGCAGAGCGGAAGAATCTATTCCGAGTACCGGGCAAATTGGTTCCTTTACAGTTGCGTCAGTGGATTTAATGCAAAGTATACTTTCCCCCAAAGGGCCCACATATCATATTTTAGAACAAGTAGTATTGTAAAGGGTATTGTTCTAAAATATAGGTTAAGGCATAATATTTGATTATATCGGCTTAAATACCGTTTTATACAAAACAACAGGGAAACAGTCATTTAAGGCACTGAATTTTGCTTGAAAGAGGGATGCTACATGCTTATTCTGGCAGTTAACGGAAGTCCCAATAAGTCGGGTAATACTGCATTAATGTTAAATACCGCCCTTGAGGAAATTCAGGCGCAGGGGGCGGAGGGAACTTTTATTCAGGTTTCGGAAGCACTTAAAAGTGTTAAGGCTCCTTTTTGTACAGCCTGTTCAAACCCGTGTGAGGGTAAGTGCTATAAGGGTACTTACCTTGGTGAAGTTTTTGACCTAATGTGCCGGGCTGATGGGATTATTTTGGGAAGTCCGGTTTATTTTTGTACCGTTTCGGCTCAGTTAAAGGGTTTTTGGGATAAGACGAGGATGCTTCGTACCGGCAAGAGGCTTGTTAATACAATTGGCGGGGCTCTGGCTGTCGGGGGTGCGCGCTTCGGCGGTCAGGAAACTACCTTGAGAGCATTGCAGGACATGATGCTTTGCCAGGGAATGACTGTAATTGGAGACGGCTTTTACGGTGATGATGCCGGTCACCAAGGAGGCTGTTGCCAAAGACCCTCCAGCGAGGACCAGGAAGGGTTGAAGCGAACCCGCATACTGGCCCGCAGAGTGGTGGAAGTTGCGGAGGCAACTAAGAGCCTCAGGGGAGACCGGTAATCCTCCACAATGAGGGGGTGCCTTTTGGCCCTATATGGGTAAGGTCCGTAACAGCCTCACAGTCTTTAGATCCGGTTACATGCCCCGGCGGGACATTACCTGTCGGGGCATAACTTTTGCCGGTGAGATGGGGTGATTTCAATGGATATACGGGAACATACCGAGGAACTGGAGAAGGAGGTTCTTTCTCCTTACGCTTGTTGCAGTGCCGACAGTAAGGGAAGGGCGGTACCCGAAGAACCTTGCCAGGTACGAACGGTCTTTCAAAGGGATCGAGACAGAATTATTCATTCCAAGAGTTTTCGTCGATTGAAGCAAAAAACTCAAGTGTTTATTATCCCTGCAGGAGATCATTACCGGACAAGACTAACCCATACACTGGAAGTTGCACAAATTGCCAGAACCGTAGCCAAAGCGCTGCGTTTAAACGAAGATCTTACTGAGGCCATAGCCTTGGGGCATGACCTCGGGCACACACCCTTTGGTCACGCCGGGGAATCAGCCTTAAATAAAGTTTTTCCCGGTGGGTTCCGTCATAACGAACAGAGTCTCCGGGTGGTGACACAATTGGAGGGGGGTAGAGGTCTCAACCTTACCCGGGAAGTGCAAGACGGAATACTTCATCACACCGGCCCGGTACAACCCGGAACATTGGAAGGGCAGGTTGTTAAGATATCAGACAGGGTGGCTTATATAAATCATGATATCGACGATGCCATACGGGGCGGCATATTAAATGAGGAAGATTTGCCACGGGATTGTATATCGATTTTGGGAAACAGCTACCGGGAGAGAATCAACGTTATGGTGATGGATTTAATTAAAAATAGCTGGGAACAGCCGGTTATCAGCATGGGTACCGTGGTACGGGGGGCGATGGACAGGTTGAGACAATTTCTCTTTGACAAAGTGTATATTGGCTCGGAAGCCAAGCGGGAAGAGGAGAAAGCCTGTCATGTTTTGCAGTATCTATATAGATTCTTTGTTGAAAATCCTGCCAGATTGCCCCCTGAATACCGGTCCCTTTGTGAGACCGTGGGAGTGGACAGAACAGTATGTGACTACATTGCGGGAATGACAGACAGGTATGCCATTGCCACCTTTGGAAGGCTGATGATTCCCAGTTCCTTCAGTATTCCGGAACAAGTTTATTCTTGACAAATTTTGGGAATGCTAATTAATGCTTTGTAAGCCAAAAATTTGTCGAAAGACAGGGAGGAGAATCTATAGTAATAGCGAATTACACAAAAACGGAACCCTTTTTGCTTCTGAAATGATATATAAGAAGGGAAAAAATAAGGCCATGCAGAATTTCATTAATAAATAGTATAAGTTTTTTGTAGGTGGTCTTGAGTGCCGGGCTTTATACCTGAGAATACGCTGGATGATATACGAAGCAGGGTAGACATTGTAGAAGTTATATCCGAATATATCCACCTGAAAAAGAAGGGCAGAAATTATGTGGGGCCATGCCCCTTTCACCAGGAAAAGGATCCTTCTTTTACGGTAAGTCCCGAAAAACAAATTTTTTATTGTTTTGGTTGTGCGGCCGGGGGAAATGTTTTTAAGTTTTTAATGCTGCACGAAGGTTTTACTTTCCAAGAAGCTGTAGAATCCCTGGCCAGGCGGGTGGGAGTTACCATACCTATTCAAAAGTATGGTGGCCGGTCAACGGGACCTCGGAAAACGGATTCGGTAATTAAGATTAACTTACTGGCCAAGGAATTTTTTCAGCAGGTTTTATCCCGGTGGGAAGAAGCCGCTCCGGCCAGAGAATACCTGCAGAAACGGGGGCTGTCATGGGAGACTGTAAATAATTTTGAATTGGGGTTTGCTCCCGGTGCATGGAACAGCCTGGTAAGATACCTCAATAAACATGAAGTAGCAGTGGATAACTTGCTGAAATTGGGGCTTGCTGTCCAGGGAAAAAAAGGTGCTTATGATCGTTTCCGTTCACGAATAATTTTTCCTATACGTGATTTCAGCGGGGATGTTATTGGTTTCGGGGGACGAATCCTAGGTGCGGGGGAACCTAAATATTTGAATACCCCCGAAACGGAATATTTTAATAAAAGCAAAGTCTTATACGGCCTTAATGAATCACGCCGATATATTAGGGAAGCCGGCTATGCCATTATAATGGAAGGCTATATGGATGTTATTTCCGCCCACCAGAACGGGGTCAATAATGCAGTTGCATCACTGGGCACAAGTTTAACCAGGGAGCAAGTCAGGCTTTTGATGCGTTACACCCGTGACATGGTAATTGCCTATGATGCGGATGTTGCCGGTGTTGCCGCCACCATGAGGGGACTTGATTTGATGCAGGAAATGGGCTGTCGTGTCCGGGTAATCAGTATCCCGGAGGGAAAAGACCCGGATGAATTTTTACAGTCCCATGGTATTGATGCGTGGGAACAGCTTGTTACCGGCGCGGAATCCTTGTTGGAATATAAATTCCGGCAACTGAGTGCTGAGGGTATAGGCAAAGGGGAAAATAAATCAACAGTATTGCAGCAACTCCTCCCCAATTTGGCTAATATACAGGATGATGTTGAGAGGGCGGAAAGTATAAAGCTGTTGGCCACCAGGTTACACACCAGTTGGGACGCGGTGGCAAGTGACTTAAACAGATTTATTGAGAAAGAGCGAAAAAAAAGGCCAAATCCGGATAAAATTGCTAAAAATAAGCATAATATTAAACATAATAACCGGCAATTGGATGCCAGGACAAAGGCTGAAAAGATGCTGCTTAGATTAATACTGGAAAATCCCCGGTTAGTATCAACTGTTCAGAAAGAATTGGAAAATAATTTCTTCAGTTATCCCGTATTTAACAGAGTTTACGAAAAGGCGTTACCGCTCATGGAGCGAAAAGACTATTCTCCGGCAAATATTTTCGACCTTTTGGATGAAAACGATCAGAAAGTTCTCAGTGATTTGCTTATGGAAAATATACCTGATACCGAACCGGTCAAAATATTGCCCTCCTATATCGAAGCTATGCAAAAGTTTTTGAGGCAGGAACGTCGAGAAAGTTTAATGGATAAACTGGTAGAGGCCGAAAGGGCCGGTGACCAAAAACAGGTAAGCGAAATATTAGAAAAGTTGCAAACCCTTTTATAACACTTGAAGGAATGCCCTAGGAGAGGGGGAGTGGCGATATGAGGGAGAATCAAAAGGCTGACATCCTTAAAGATGTTAAACACCTTGTAGATAAAGGTAAAAAACGTGGGGTCTTGACCTACACTGAAGTGATGGATAGCCTGCAAGGAATAGAGCTGACTCCCGAGCAAATCGATGATATATATGAAAAGCTTGCAGGAATGGGTATTGACGTTGTTCCGGAAGCTTCCGAATTGGAGCCCATTGCGGTCAACAGCGAGGGAACTCTGCAGGCAGAGGAATCCGAAGATGTTGATGAAGAAGTTGAAGTTGACCTCACGGTGCCGGAAGGAGTTGGAATAGATGATCCGGTACGTATGTACCTTAAGGAAATAGGGCGTATCCCCTTGCTCAGCCCGGAGGAAGAGGTGGAGCTAGCCAAGAGGATGGAAGAGGGGGACGAAGAAGCCAAGAGGCGTCTTGCCGAAGCCAACCTCAGGCTGGTGGTTAGCATCGCCAAGAGATATGTGGGCAGGGGAATGTTGTTCCTGGATCTTATCCAAGAGGGAAACCTCGGCCTGATCAAGGCAGTGGAAAAGTTTGATTACCGCAAGGGTTACAAGTTTAGCACCTATGCCACCTGGTGGATTCGCCAAGCTATAACAAGGGCCATAGCAGACCAGGCGCGTACCATCCGTATACCGGTGCATATGGTGGAGACCATCAATAAACTTATCAGAGTCAGCAGGCAATTACTTCAAGAATTGGGACGCGAGCCGAATCCCGAAGAAATAGCTCATGAAATGGATATATCCGAGGAAAAAGTGCGGGAGATCATGAAGATCGCCCAAGAGCCGGTATCACTGGAAACTCCCATTGGTGAAGAGGAAGATTCTCACCTGGGGGACTTTATCGAAGACCATGAAGCAAAAGCACCGGCGGAAGAAGCATCCTTTACCCTGCTTCGGGAACAACTGGAAAATGTTCTTTCCACTTTGACGGACCGGGAACAAAAAGTGTTACGCCTGCGTTTCGGCCTGGATGACGGAAGAGCACGCACACTTGAGGAAGTGGGGAAACAGTTCGGCGTCACCCGGGAACGAATTAGACAGATCGAGGCCAAAACGCTTCGTAAATTGCGTCATCCCAGCAGAAGTAAAAAATTAAAGGATTATTTGGAATAGCAAAATGTGTATTAAAATAAGGTGTTGACCATGAAGGCTGCTTAATGTATAATAATCATTGCAGCGCGTTCCTCGATAGCTCAACGGTAGAGCATCCGGCTGTTAACCGGAGGGTTGCAGGTTCGAATCCTGCTCGGGGAGCCATTATTTTGGGCCCATAGCTCAACGGCAGAGCATCCGGCTCATAACCGGCTGGTTCTAGGTTCAAATCCTAGTGGGCCCACCATTTCTAAATATGGCCCCATGGTCAAGCGGTTTAAGACACCGCCCTTTCACGGCGGTAACCCGGGTTCGAATCCCGGTGGGGTCACCATATGGGAGTATAGCTCAGTTGGGAGAGCACCTGCCTTACAAGCAGGGGGTCACAGGTTCAAGTCCTGTTGCTCCCACCATTTGAAAAGTGGAAGTAAGGGGTTGGACGGGACAAGCAAAAACCCCTTACACCATAACTTGATTTTCTGGTGGTTTACCCGCAGTATTAGTCCAAAGCGTAATAACATTATAAAACACGGGAGTATAGCTCAGTTGGGAGAGCACCTGCCTTACAAGCAGGGGGTCACAGGTTCAAGTCCTGTTGCTCCCACCATTTTAGCCTAAACCCTTACACTCATAAACAACAACTTACACAAAGAAGCAGTACGATATATGAATTCGTACTGCTTTTTATTATGTTTAGTTACAGGATTTTTTTAATAACTCAAAAAAATATACCGGGTACGTTTTCTTAATATAAAATTGTGGTTAAAGGCCTCCGCCGTTTCCCCGGTGGAGGCCTTTATGTGTATCTTTTCCGATTAGTCACAATCAGTCAACTGGTTTTTCAGCCACAATAAATATTTGTCCTATCTTATTGTCCTTGGCCGCTGCAACCCAAAAGTCCAGTGCGGCCAGGGTTCTATCAATAACTTCAGCACCCACCCTGGATTCTATCTGTGCCCTGTTATTTCTAAGCCCCGTGGCCACTGCGTGATAACTGGGGGCCACTTTTTCGGACCACTCTTCATCAACCATCACATTAAAGCCTATATCCTTTAAAGTTTTTCGGTAGTCATCAAAGTCCCATATATCGGTGGTCTGCAACCTTTCATGAATTCTGCTTTCGTCTTCCGGAGTGGCATTTTTTTTGATCATAACTATATCACTGAATACAAGCTTGCCACCCTTTTTTGCTACCCTGAAACATTCTTCCAGTATCTTACGCTTGTCTTCCCCGTGTAAAAATGCTTCCTGGCTCCAGACTACGTCAAAGGACTCATCAGGATAACCGAGCCGGTGAAAATCACCGTACTCAAAGGTACAGAGGTTATCCAGACCCTGTTCCCGGGTACGTTGGTTTGCTAGTTCCAGTTCCTTTTCGCTAATATTTATTCCTATTATGTTACATTCGAATGTTCTGGCCAAATATCTAGCAGTTGCCCCGTAACCGCAACCTGCATCCAGTACTTTGTCTCCCTTTTTTATCCCGGCCTTTTGGGCCATTATTATGTTTGTTTTTTCCTGGGCGGTATTAAAGTCTTCCTCCCCGGTTTCCCATGTTCCCATGTGAATGTTATCCTGCCACGTCGTAGTATTCTTTTGTTTTTGCAACGGTGGTACTCACTATCAGAACCTCCTAATTGTATACTATTTTCTAATCCCTTTTTTCGCCATTATATCTCACCGGCAACTTGTTGTACAAGGGTGAAATTGCCTGATCGGTTTTTGGGTTGCATGATAACTGTTAAGGCTTCAAAATTCTTCAATTTTCCTGGTTATCTTTAATATGTTTAATTCTACTCTGCCACACTATTGTTAACTAGTAAGTTGCCGGTATGGCTATTTCATAGTTTTGTGATATAATTCCTTTGGCATTGAGTATGAAACTAGTGTTTAGTGCAATGGAACAAGCTGGCCGGTATGTTTCCGTGGACTAATCTTATTCTCTTAATTCCATATTTTTATGTTTAAAATGGATTTGGGAGGCCTGATACATAAAGTAAAGGTTTAAAAATAGAATAAGTTTTGCCTTTAAAGACTTTCAGAAGGAGGGAATTATATGCGCAAAGTCGCAAAAATATTATGTTTAACATTAGTTTTAATGTTAACAGCCGGAGTGCTCTTTGGCTGCGGTGGTCAGGAAGGAAACGGTGACAACCAGAATGGTGATCATCAAAATGGTGAACAAGCAGAAAGTAAGGGAACAGTGAACATAGGGTACGTTGAGTGGGATGACTGTATTGCCAGCACTTATGTGATGAAAAATGTACTGGCCAATGAAGGCTATGATGTTGAAATAACTTCGGTGGATGCAGGGGTAATGTGGAGCGGAATTGCCCAGGGAGATTTTGACTTTATGGTGGCGGCATGGCTCCCTGGTACCCATAAAAACTACTGGAAGGAATTCAAAGATCAAGTAGTTGACCTGGGGCCCAACTTCGAAGGTGCAAAAATCGGTCTTGTGGTGCCTGACTATGTAACCATCGATTCAATTGACGAATTGAATAATGTGAAGGATAAATTCGGCGGTGTAATCACCGGGATTGAACCCGGGGCCGGAATCATGCAGGCCACTGAAGAGGCAATTACCGAATATGGTCTGGATTTTGAACTCAATGACAGCAGTAGTGCCGCAATGGCCGCATCTCTGGAGAGAGCTATAAGCAACGAAAACTGGATTGTAGTAACGGGCTGGAACCCCCACTGGAAATTTGCCAAATTTGATCTAAAATATCTGGAAGATCCCAAGGGAGTATATGGTGGCGAAGAACATATTAATACCGTGGCTCGCCAGGGGTTAGAGGAAGATATGCCCGGTGTTTACAGTATCGCCGATAACTTCTACTGGACATCCGAGGAACTGGGTCCGGTTATGGTGGACATTAAGGAAGGGATGACCCCGGATGAAGCGGCCCAGAAATTTATTGAAAACAATCAAGAGCTGGTTAGCGATTGGACTTCTTAATAAAGTAAAAAACCCGGTTGTTTATAAGCAACCGGGTTTTTGCTGGTTTATATAATGGCACAGTGATTTTCAGTCTATTAAGCGCCTACGCATTAAATAAAGGGGAATTTTAAATAAAATGGCGATAAAGACCACCAGCCACAGGACATTGTAAACTAGAGAAGGCTCCACCTCACCCAGTGTAAGACTCCTGGTTAGCTCCACAACGTGATAGAGGGGCATAAACCAGGCTATAATCTGTACCAGGGCAGGTAATGCATCCAGCGGGAAAAATACTCCCGAGAACAAAAACATAGGGGTAACCACAAGGGTAAAGAAAAAACCGAAGGCATCTACATCGGATACAATTCCTGTCCAAGTGATACTCAGCCCGGCCACAGCCAGCCCTTCCAATATAAGGACCGGTGGAACCAGCAGAACCCATAAAGAGGGTACCAGACCCAGAGCAGATATAACAATAATGATTATTAACCCGTAAAGCAGGCTCTTAAAGGTTCCAAAAAGCATTTCTCCCACTACAACTTCTTCCAGGCTGACCGGTGTGGCAATTATGGCATGGTAGGTTTTTTGGTAGCTCATACGCATGTAGCTGTCGTAAGTACATTCCAAAGCGGCTGCCCACATGGCTGAGGTGGCAATTAATCCCGGTGCCATCCAATTGATATAAGGCAGCCCGTCGATATCCTCCACAAAAACGCCCAGGCCGAAACCCATTGCTCCAAGGTATAGCAGGGGTTCTATAAAGTTGAACATAACGTTTGCCAGCCAATTTTTCTTAAACACTGTTAAATTACGCATAAAAACACGCCAGACCCGGTGGGAGATTTTCATTCTTCCAGTCCCCTTCCGGTGAGCTTAAAGAAAACGTCTTCCAGGTTAGCGGGGCGCAGAAGCTGGAACTGTACATCAAAAGGTGTGTTCTGTAATGCTGTCATGAGCATTTTAGAGTCCCTGGGGAACAGGTAAAGGCTTGTTCCCAGGTTTAAGGAACCCTGAACGTACCCGGCGGTTTCCGCTAACAACGGTTTTATTTGCTCTTGCGGTATATTTAATTCCAATACCTCGTCGCCCACATGTTTTTTTACCAGGTCTTTGGGGTTGCCCCAGTCCAAAATCTTTCCCTCCGACATAACCAGCAAGCGGTCGCAGAGCCGGTGTGCTTCCTCCAGGTAATGAGTTGTAAGTAAGAGGGTAATATTTTTCTTTTTCAGCTCTCCCAGCCGGTACCATACCAAATGCCGGGCCCTGGGATCCAATCCGGTTGTGGGTTCATCCAGTATTAAAAGGGCCGGGTCATTAATAAGTGCCCTGGCAATGGTCAATCTTCTTTTCATCCCGCCCGAGAGGTGGCTGGCGGGGGTGTTCCTTTTCTCCTGCAAACCAAAAAAATCCAACAGCTCGCCGGCTCTCCCTTTTGCCTCTGAGCCGGTCAAACCAAAGTATGAGGCATATATTACCAGGTTTTGTAATACGGTGAGTTCCAGGTCCAGGTTATCCTCCTGGGGAACCACACCTAAGCGCGCCTTTATTTTTCGCTCTTCATGACGAACGTCCATGCCTAAAACTTTAAGGTTTCCGGTGCTGATGGGGGAAAAGCATTGAATCATTTTTACCGTAGTGGTTTTTCCGGCTCCATTAGGCCCTAAAAAGCCAAAACATTCCCCTTCCTCTATATAAAAGTCGATATTATCCACCGCCGCAAATTCACCGTACATTTTGGTGAGGTTCCCGGCCTCCACAACTTTGTTTTTACTTCGCACCAAAGGAAATACCCCTCTCTTAACTTTTTACCAGGCATAATCCCACGCCACCCCGGAAGGGAAAAACTACTGGACTTTGCTTGTTATTTTATTTTACCATGGAACATACAGAGGAAAAAAACCGCGCGTATTCTGCATCTGTTACTGTGGCTTGTATGCCTTGGAAAACTAAATGGTAAACTGGAAATGGTAGCTTAGATTAAAAGGCAGTGATAATATGCAGCTCTCCAAACGTTTGGAAACAATAGCGGCTTGCATTCCACAAAATGCAATAATAGCTGATATAGGTACCGATCACGCGTGTCTTCCGGTATACCTGGTGCAAAAGGGGGTGTGCCCGCGTGCTGTGGCCGGTGACTTAAATACCGGCCCGGTGGAATTAGCCTGTAATACAGTAAAGTCCCGTGGGTTGGAAAATAGGATAGAGATTAGGCAGGGGGACGGGCTGAAAATATTGAAGCCGGGTGAAGTCGATGTTGTTATTATAAGGAAAAGATAGGATTAAAACTGTTCAGCGCCTTGTTTTGCAGCCCAACAACAATGCAGGGGATGTCCGCAGCTGGCTGGCGGAAAACGGTTGGGGTATTATTGATGAACTCCTTGTGAGGGAAAGGGGTAAGTTTTACCCGGTAATTATTAGTGAGCAAAGCCGGGGAATTTTTGCTACAGACCCCTTATCCCTGGAAGTGGGACCGTCACTTTTGCAAAAGGGTGGGCCGCTGGTAAAGGAATTTCTTGCACTAAAGAGTGAGCAGTACAATAAGATACTGGAGGGGCTGTCCAAAAGTATGGATCCATCATTATCTAAGAAGAAAAAAAAGATTACAGAAATATTGCAAGGAATAAAGGGGGAATTGAAACATGGGTGTTAAGGCCAAAGAAATTACCGGTTGGGTGGAACAATTAGCACCGTTGTCCCTGGCGGAGCAATGGGATAATAGCGGCTGGCAGGTGGGAGACCCCACAATGGATGTGAAACGGGTAATGGTGACCCTGGATGTTGATGAGGATGTTATAAATGAAGCTGTACAAAAGGAAGTTCAATTGATAATCAGTCACCATCCCCTTATAATGAAGGGCTTGAAAAACCTGCGCCTAGACGGTGTTCCCGGACGCTTACTGGCAAAGTTAATTAAGAACGATGTGGCCAGCTACGCCGCCCATACCAATCTGGATACTGCCCAGGGAGGAGTGAATGAAGTACTGGCACAAAAATTGGGTCTTCAGGATGTACAGGTGCTTCACACAACACAAAGGGAAAAATATTTCAAACTGGTGGTCTTTGTGCCCGAATCCCACCTGGAAGCAGTAATGGAGGCTTTACGCCGGGAAGGGGCCGGCTGGATAGGAAATTACAGTGATTGTACCTTCCAGGTAAAGGGCACAGGTACTTTCCGGCCCGGTGAGGGTACAAATCCGTACATAGGTAGCCGGGGGACTTTGGAACGTGTGGAGGAAGTTCGCCTGGAAACAATACTCCCTGTATCCATAAAGGATAATGTAGTGAATGCTATGATTCAGGCTCACCCCTATGAGGAAGTGGCTTATGACCTTTACCCCCTGGCTCTGGACGGCACGGCAAAGGGATTGGGCCGCGTGGGCAATTTAGGTTCAGCAGTGTCTTGGGATGATTTTGTTGGAACCGTTAAAAGAGCTTTGGGAGTAACGGGTGTGCGATATGGCTGCAATAATAGGGAGACTGTGGTACAGCGGGTTGCTGTTTGTGGTGGTTCAGGTGCGGACTTGTGGCCCGCCGCCCTGGCTGCAGGAGCGCAGGTAATGGTAACAGGTGATGTTAAGTATCACACGGCAAAGGATATGTTGGCAGGGGGGATTTCTTTTATAGATGCAGGTCATTATGGTACGGAGAAAATTATGGTCAATTTTCTGGCGGATTACCTGCGTAAATGTATAAGGGATGAGGGGGAAAAAGTGGAGGTATTGGAAAGTGAAAAGGGTTGTGATCCTTTTCAGACAGCTTAGTCCGGGAAATATTAAGACCCCACCGATAATATAATTATCGCTTGGGGTCTTTACTTTTACTATAGGGATACTTCTTCTCCCGGTTTAATTGATTCCACTTTAACCTCCGGGTTCTTTTGCTTGGCCAGTTCGGTGAATTCCTCTGTGTCCTGGACAAGAATGGGGAAAGTTCCATAGTGAATAGGAACCACCCTCCCGGGCTTTAACAGTTTAAGGCTGTGTGCTGCTTGTAATGGATCCATCACAAATACGCTTCCGATGGGTAGAAGAGCCAGGTCAATATCATAGAGCTCTCCAAACAGTTCCATGCTCTTAAAAATACCTGTATCCCCAGCGTGGTAGATTGTTTTTCCGTCTTCCAGAATAATTATAAAGCCTGCGGGGTCACCCGCCCCTGCGGAATGAAAAGCCTGGGTCATGGTAATTTTGATTCCGGCCACTTCCACCTGGCCGCCTATATTCATACCCATGCCGTTTATTATGTTGTCCCCGCTTACTCCGGCTTCTTGCAATGTGCCGGCCAGCTCGGGTTGAACAACTACAGTGGCGCCCGTGGCTTTAACAATATCGGGGATGTCGGAACCGATATGGTCAAAGTGGTCGTGGGTGACCAGAATAATGTCTGCACGGGTGATATCTTCTTTTTTTATGGGGCAACTGGGGTTTCCTGTGATCCAGGGATCGATTAGAATAATCTTTCCCTGTTCGGTGGTTATCTGGCATGCAGCGTGACCTAACCATTTTACGGTGTTAGGCATAATTGATTCCTCCTTTTAATATAATAGCTACCTTAAAGTGCACATGGGGACGGTTCTTTTGTGCTAAAAGTTACTCTTAGTGCGCGGGTGCCCCGGTGGTTTGCCTACTTCTTCACGCCCTTACGGGGTCATGGCTCTTGGGATTTGACGGGCTGAGCGCCGCTACTCAGTGCTCCGCTCACTCCGGAAATCACCGGGTCACCCTGGTGGTACTTTTTCATTTCTCTGCTGGTGCCGCCATGCGGCGGCAATGGTGTCTACCATGAAAAAAACCTTTGCTCGGCATTTATTCTGCCGGCGGGGGCAACACCCTGCGCTTACTTACTCAGCCTTTAATTGAATGAGCTCACTCCGCTCCGGGCGGCTCATAACTCGCTTCGCTCAGACAAGATTCGCCGCTGATCCTCCGCTCCGTTCGCTCTTATGATTTACTTGCGTATGTTCGCTCCGGGTGTTGCCCCCGCCTTCTCCGGTATTCGCTGTGTACAAAAGCCATTAAGCAAATTGTTCATTCCTCTGCTTGGTGCCCGCCGTGCGGGCAATGGTTTCTACCTTTTATTTCTAGCTATTGAAAGATGTCTCCTTTTCTTTAGTGATAATCGGGGTAAGATTTTCACGACTATTATTCACATATTTTCCCCCGAGAATAACAAAGGGAGAGTAGATCCTATTCCTATAGGACCCCTCTCCCTATCCGCTCCTTGATTCCTAACCGGGTGGAACTTCTTCTCTGCCTGTTCCTCTTGGAATGGTGCCTTAGAAAATTTACCAGAGAGTAAGTTTACCGGCCTACAGGCTTTCTGCCAGTACCTGGCTAATATCTCTGACCATGATGTTTTCGTCTTGATTGAGGTTTTTGCAGC